>Ga0316217_10005540_pt1 | contig 13036 bp, 10 predicted proteins | sample 1anoAmetaG_FD_203633 | JGI IMG/M metagenome (GOLD analysis project Ga0316217, IMG submission 203633) | Freshwater microbial communities from Trout Bog Lake, Wisconsin, USA - 1anoA | ecosystem: Environmental > Aquatic > Freshwater > Lake > Hypolimnion/Profundal zone | place: USA: Wisconsin...
CCGACGAAAACGAGATTGGCTCTTTTTCATGGCCGGAAGGGTAAAAAAAATTTTCCGGCTTGTCCCGAAAAAAGTGCTAAGCCCCTCTCATGGCCTACCTTACGAGCCAGCAGCGGCGCGCCCTACGAAGGCCCCAACGAACGCGGCTACGATGTCATCCGCCGGCTGTTTCTGATCGAAATGGGAAAGGCCCAACTGTCCCGAAGCGACATTGGAAATTAGCCAGCCACGCCAGTGTCTGGATTGCAATCCCAACATTTCCAATTCGTCCCGAAGGGACGACGGAATGCATCACCGCCATAATCCACAAATTCCACCGTCCTGTAAGGACGGAAAGACTCTGTCGGGCGATCACCAAACCAGACACTGGCGTGTCTGGCTAATATCCGAGGTCGCTTTGCGACCGAGGGACGGTCTAACGGGGCCACCTGCGGACCGCGCGCCGTCCCGGCGCGCAGCACGTGAGGGAACCAACAGCGTGCGGCGAACCTCTGATGCCTGTGCGTGAATCCGGTGCGCTGCGACCGGGGACCGGTCGCGGTCCGAAGACTGCAGACCGCGCGCCGTCCCGCCATCCTTTCCTTTCCTCGTCAATGCAAAGGTTCAACCAATCTTCGTGGCAAATCTCTTGCGCCATGCATCAAGCGTTCAGCGATCAATGCGCTGTTCATACGCCGGTAAAAAATCAGGAATTTCCCAAACGGCGGATCGACTCGATATGAACGAAGGTTGTGCAGCAACGGATTGCGAAAGTAACGAAGCCGTCCCAAATCGGACTGGTGGGAAAGTTTGAGCAAAGTGGCATCAACCGCGTTGAAAAAACGCCACGCAAGTTCATCGCCAGCCTGGTCGAAATACCACTCGAACTGCCCGGTGACATCCGCGTGAAAGATCGGCGACTTTTCAATGACCAGGCTCATCCGCACTTCTCGCGGATGATTTGCTCACAGGCGGCACGCATTTCTTCGGATGAATATGGCGAGTGCGGGCCATTCACCGCCTGCAACAATTCCGCTTCCAGTTCCGGGCTGTCTTCCTCCAAGTCCAAAGCGGGGCGGGGAGACAACGTCACTTCGTTTTCGCCGTCGGTAAGCACAATGGTCTCACCGTGGCACGCCTCGGCCACCAGCCGGCCGAGTTGGCCTTCTGCCTCGCGAATGGAAATCGCTTTCATTGCTTGTTCTGTACCACATCCGGCGCTCGGATGCCAGTTTTACCGGCGCCTCATGTCAGGCCGCCTCACTTCAATTCACACCAGTTCTCACTGGCGGAGTCGCTGCGGGTCACGGACCCGCGCTCCAAACGCGCAGCGGTTCCGACCGCAGATGGTCTCAATCCGCAACACGTGGACTGGCAGAGACGGCTCGAAAATTTCCACGAGGCCAGATCTGGCGGAGCGCTGCGAGTTGGGACACCTCGCGGTGCCGCCAGCTTGCCATTAGCGGCATCACATTGCACAGCTATCGTTACGCATGGGCAGAGCGGGCAAAATCGCTGGCTCCCGGAAAGATTCGTTCAGGAGGCTTTAGGGCACAACAGCAAGGCCGTGCATCGGGCGTATGCGAAACGGGCGCTGATAAAAATTCCGTCGCTGGAACAATACGAACGCGAGTCGGCAGCCAAGATGGAACAGCCTAACTTGCCTGGTTAGGCGAAATACAAACAATCATACACTCTGTTTTTCTTGGAACTTCTTATATGCTTGTCGAAGCTCCCTGTCTGCTAATTGGCTTTCGTCTGCCCGCAATTCCACATGAGATGCCTGCCGCACCGATAATCTCAAATCTCGGCTACATCTAATGTCACCAAGCTGGATGCCAGCATCAACTGGCATATTGATCGAGCAACTCACCAATAGCTTCCAAAAGCAACTTCCATCTTTGTTTGCGTTGTAATCTGCGTCGTGTTCAGGATCACTAACTGCTTCCGCTAATGCAAATATACGTCTGTGTCCCGGTGCGTAGAGAAACAGAATATCCCCCGCCCGAATACTCGGCCTCTTTAACTTACGAAATCCGACTTGCTCCACGCTACACTCGCCAGTTATCGGCTTTTTCGTCGAGCCAATACATTTCAACCAAGTTTTCATAAAGTTGTTTTTTCACGGTCTTATTCATCCACAAATCACCGGACATGAACCCAGCGATTGCCGCGTGAATCTATCAAATCGTCTTGCTCAATTGTGAATATCTTGATTGCCTGGGTTCCTACTGTCACTGTATTTCCGTCCAACTTCCAATTTGTTTTTGGTCTTGGATGCCAACTGCTACCTGTCCAACTGAATGAAACTGCCGTGCCGTCACTTCTCAAGTCCATCCGCCCATCCGCCACACTTGCAGCTTCACAATTATAAATTCCGAGGACTGCGTTTACTTTATCCTTCTTATCTGATTGAGTGATTGCCGCTTGCACATTGCCCCTTAATTCAGCTTCCGATTTCTCGGTCATTTCAAGGGCTATCTCTATTCTTTGAAGGGAACGCTTTTCAGATAAATAAAGCCCGGCGAATAAAACGCTAGTCGTGAACAACACAACCACCAAAATCCAAGCTATTGTGGCATTTTTCATAGGTGGCAAAAATATCCTGTCACGTTTTGGATGTGCCTTCCTTTGGCAGGTTCGCTTCGATACTGTCTAATGCTTGATGGATCCAAAGCCTCACTTGCGGCAATCCACCGGGCTGTCGAAGATGCTTTCTTGGTGAAAAGTAAATATCTGAATAATGCAAAACCTCGCCAATCTTTTCCGCCACATAAGCCCCCAAAAAAAGATTCTGAATTGGCGCTATATCTTGTGAAATCGCACGCACCAAATCATCGGCGGAAAAGCCGCCGTCCGAGGCAGCAATTACCCTTCGTATCCTATCTAAATGTTCTTTATGGCTCACAAAACACAAAACACTTGCGCCGTCTAAAATTGTTATTCAGCCGCACAGTGCGGCACAATTTTTTCCATGAGTTTGAATTTATTTGAGCGTTTCTCCTTTGTCCAGAACTATTTCGCTTCGCCGCTGGCACCCAACACAATTCGGCAAGAACGGCACCGTCTTTATGGTTGGCATTCCGCCTCATTCGAGGACTCAGTTTTGCAGCCAGCCGACATAATTCTCCGGCTCGGTGAAGCCAGCCGCCGCTTGTTCCATCGCCCACCAGTCCCGCCGGGCCATCTCCTCCTTTGCGTAATGGCGCGGCGGAAGTTGCGCCAGTGGGCAGAACCTGACAGTGCGGCCGATGACCAAGTTTGTTTCCAACCCCTTGAGCCAGCGGAACGCCGCCACCAGTTCGCGCTCATATTTCCATCGCGCGGCGAACAGTCAATCCTGCGCCGCCGCACTGCTCGCAGCGTCATTTGCCGCACCTCGCATTCATCGCCCCAGACTTCCCGCAGGAAGTTCGTTGCGGCGTAGGCCCAGCGTGGCCCGAACGCTTGACGCAACAAGGAACCGTTGAAACATTTGGGCCGAATCTTGCCCGCCGACTGGTCGCAGAGTTCTTGCAACCGGCTTTCCACCTCATGGGCCGAATCGTCCCAGACGCGCAGCCCGCCGAGCTTGGCCAGTTGCCCGATCTTGGCTCGCCGGGACTGACCGCCCTTGCTGTTCCACTCGAATTCGTTCGGCTTGAGCTGCCGTTTGCCCCAGCCAAAATAGCGGACCAATTTTTTTCCCTTGTCTGCCGCTGGCCGGTTGATCACATTTTTCTCCATGCGCCTGCGTCTCGCTGGTGGCGAGCGGCAATTGAGTTTGAATTGCATTCATTCACCGGGCATTGTGAATGAATCCAAGGCCGAACCGTTAAAGCGTAGTGGGCGAGCCGTTTGCCAAAGCCCTGGCGCAGGGATGGGGCGACGGTTTATCTTTGCACGGGAAACTCATGGCAGCCACCCACCAGCGACCCACTGGAAGTGACCACGATGATGTTGGAAAAAAGTGGGGACGAGCCGTCCCCACCCCTGCATTAACCCTTGGCCACCGGCGCGGTCTGCACCGTGCCGGCCGAGCCGTCCCGCCATCCTTTCCTTTCCTCGTCAATGCAAAGGTTCAACCAATCTTCGTGGCAAATCTCTCGCGCCATGCATCAAGCGCCACGCCTGCAATGAATTGCCAGTCACGCGATAAAAAATGAGAAGCTGTTGAAACGGACGGTTCACCGGAAACGAAAAAAGCTCACGCAACATCGGATGATGGAACTTTCGACGCCGGCCAAAATCAGGATGTTCGGCCAACCATGGCAAAGTGTCCGCCACTGCGCGCAAGAAGCGTTCGGCTAATTCTTCTCCGGCCTTTTCCGCATACCAGCGATACTGCCGGTCGAAGTCAGCGTTGAATTCATCGGCGCGTTGCAGCGACAATTTCATTGCCGCAGTTTGGCCCGATGTTCACGCAATGCCCGGTCGGCAATCTCCCGAAGTTCACTTTCCCGGTAGGGTCTGAACGGCCCATTGGCCGCCTGCAACAATTCCGCTTCCAGTTCCGGGCTGTCTTCCTCCAAGTCCAACGCGGGGCGGGGAGACAACGTCACTTCGTTTTCGCCGTCGGTAAGCACAATGGTCTCACCGTGGCACGCCTCGGCCACCAGCCGGCCGAGTTGGCCTTCCGCCTCGCGAATGGAAATCGCTTTCATTGCTTGTTCTGTACCACATCCGGCGCTCGGGTGCCAGTTTTACCGGCGCCTCATGTCAGGCCGCCTCACTTCAATTCACACCAGTTCTCACTGGCGGAGTCGCTGTGGGTCACGGACCCGCGCTCCAAACGCGCAGCCCAAACCGCGCTTTAGACCTTGGCGGTCGCAGCGGTTTGCACGGTGACGGCCGAGCCGCCGATGTTCGGGCGTTCGCCCTTGTGCAGCCGCAACACGATCGTGCTGGCGATGTAGATGGACGAGTAGGTGCCGACCACAATGCCGACCAGGAAGGTAAAAGCAAAATCGTTGATCACGCCGCCGCCCCAGATGAACAAGCAACCCGTGGCAATCAGCACCGTGCCGCTGGTAATGATGGTACGGCTCAGGGTCTGGTTCAACGCATGGTTGATGATTTCCTTGAACGTGCCGCGCATGCCCAACCGGAGATCCTCGCGGATCCGGTCGAAGATGACGATTTTGTCGTTGATGGAGAAGCCGATGATGGTCAGGACCGCGGCCACCACGGTGGCATTGAACTGGCGGCCGGAAACGGCGTTGGCGATGCAATAGGCGCCGATGGCAAACAGCACGTCATGCAGCACGGCGATGACGGCGGCCACGGCGAAGAAGAATTCGTAGCGGAATGCCACATAGACCAGGATGCCAAACATGGCCATCAGCGAGGCGATGATCGCCGACTGCTGGATTTCCTTGCCGAGCGTGGCCCCCACTTCCTGGTGGCCCACCACGACAAATTTCGCCTGCGGGAATTTCTCCTTGAGCGCCGTTTCCACTTTGCCGGCGGAACCGCTGGAACTGGTGATGCTCAACCTTTCCTCGTTGGCGCCCTTTTGATACTGGATTTGCGCGTCCTTCTCTGCGGGAGGCAGGGCGGCGCGAATGTCCTTGGCGTCAATCTTTTGCGCAAAGCTGAAGGTCGTGCCGTCGCCGCCCAGGAAATCAATGCCGAACAATTGGCTGCCGCGCGTGACGCCATAGCCGATGGAGACCAGCGCGAACAGGGACGTGGCCAGCGCCAGCGGCGTGGCGAAGGACATGAAATCAATCTTTGCGCTGCGGATAATGTGCAGCATGTGCAGCGACTTGATCCAATTCCGGTCCACCAGGAAGTTGAAAATCAACCGGGTGACGACCAGGGCGGTGAACAAACTGGCCGCCACGCCGATGGTCAGGGTGACGCCGAAGCCCTTGATTTCGCCGGTGCCCATCATGATCAGAATAATGGACGAGATGAGCGTGGTGACGTGCGAATCGAAAATCGTGCCAAACGCGCGCGCATAGCCCGCTTCAATCGCGCCGCGCAGGGATTTTCCTTTCGCCAGCTCCTCGCGAATGCGCTCATAAATCAGCACGTTCGCATCCACCGCCATGCCGACGGTCAGCACGCCGCCCGCGATGCCGGGCAGGGTGAACGTGGTGCCCACCGAACACATGACCCCCAGCAGGATGATGATGTTGGTGATGAGGGCCACGTTGGCCGCGATTCCGGCCAGGAAATAATAGCATAGCATGAACAACGAAACGAAGGCCACGCCTGCGATCGAGGCCTTGATGCCGCTGCTGATGGCATCCTGGCCGAGCGTCGCGCTGACATCGCTGGTAGATTCGATGTGCAACGGTGCCTTGAGCGGGTTTTGCAGCACATTGGCCAGTTCATAAGCAGCCTCCGGCGTGTAACTGCCGGTGATTTCGCCGTTGCCGGTCTCAATCGCGCTCTGAATGACCGGCGCGGAATACAACTCCCCATCGAGCACGATGGCCAGGCGATGGCCGATGTTCTCGCGGGTGGTGTCGCCAAAACGCTTGGCGCCGTCGGCCGTCAATTCAAATTCAATGCGCGGCTCGCCCATGTTGCCGCGGCCCACGCTGGTACTCTTTATAATGTCGCCAGCCAGGCCATTCTCCGCTTTTTTGGTGACGATGACCTGTTCCAGCCGGGACTGGTTGTTCTTGGACTGCTCAACATGTTTCAACAAGACGTAGCCGGGCGGAATCGGGTCACCATTGCGGATGATGTCGTCGCTGCTGTCATGTACCATGCGGAATTCCAGAAAGGCGGATTTGGTGATCTGTTCACGGGCACTTTCCTTGTCCGACTGGGACAAGCCGGGCAACTGGATCAGAATGCGGTTGCCGCCGGCGGACTGGATGATCGGTTCGGCCACGCCGAAACGGTCAATGCGCTTGCGGAGCACTTCGATGGCCTGCGAGAGGGCGGCATTGGCCACTTCGGTGCGCGTCTGCCCGGAATTAATATTATTGGTATTCACCGCAAACAGCACATTGGTGTCCATCTCCACGAGGAACGAGGTGCCGCCCTGCAAGTCAATGCCAAGCTTGATCTTGCCGGCGGCGTCGCGCTGGAGGTGGTTCAAGATATAGGTGTTCGGGTAGATCTGGTTGGCGGCGGCGCTGTAGAAGGGGAAATACCGCTTCAGATCGTTGGTGCCGGCCGCGAGTTGCAGCGCCACGAACTCATTATTGGTTCCGGCTTTCTGCAGGGCGACGGTCTGGTCCACGATGTCTTTGAAGGCGGTGTCCTTGTTCTGCGCGCGACGGGTGAATTCTTGCACCAGATCGCGCGAGGTTGGCGGGTAAACCTCCATCAAAGCCCAGGCAATGATGATGAGGACGAGGATGAAACGGCCCAAGTTGTTGTTCTTATTCATGGCAAATCAGGAGACGGTCTTGGTGGTGGCGTCGTCGGGAAGAATTTCCGTGACGGAAGCCTTGGTGATTTCAAACTTCGCATCGGCTGAGCGCAGGGTCACGGTCTTGTCCTTGACCGCGACAACCACGCCGATCAGGCCGGCGGCCGTAATGACCTTGTCGCCCGCCTTCAGCGCAGCCAGCAGCTTGGCTTGTTGTTTGGCGCGCTGCTGCTGGGGGCGAAGCAAAAGAAAATAGAAAACCACCCCCATCAAAAGCATGGGAAACAAAATCCCGGTCAAAGGATTTTGCGCGGCACCGGCCGAACTGCCGGACTGGCTGCCGGCGGGCGGCGCGGCCAACGCCAGCAGCCCACTAAAACAATTTACGTGCATAGTAAGAAAAACGGTCGGACAGTTTAAGAAAGCGACGGTCAAAGGCAAGTTTTATTGTCCCGCTAATTACTCGACTCGCAAGCGCCTTTGGGGCAAGTTACAGGCATGGACGCCGACGAGCGAGAAGTTTTTCAGTTCCTCAAGACCTTTGGTGAGGATTGGGTCAACCCCAAGGAAATCTGCCGGCGGGCAGGTGGCAAGCGGCGTTACTACGCTGACAACGACTGGGCCAGACCCGTCCTCCAGCGGATGAAAGAACGCCAGATTGTCGAAAGCGACGTCCAAGGACGCTTCCGCATCAAGCCCCTGCCCAGGAAAGGCCGCAAAGGCCGGTGGGTGTCGCCGGATATCCAAAAAATTCTCCAGGAGGGTGGCATGCCGGCGGATGCGGCACAGCCGGAGCCGTTGTCGGACGAGCATTACGAGCAACTCTGATGCTCGCGGCGCTGCTGACCACCCTGCTCTTTGCCACCTCCGCCATTTGCGGCTATCGCACCGCCAAACAGGTTGGCGGCATGGAGGCGAATTTCTGGCGCATCACGCTGGCGACCATTTTTCTCACCATCTGGGCCTTCACCTTCGGCCATCAGTTTGCCGGCGCGCCGGGCTGGTTCATGTTGAGCGGTTTCTTCGGGATTGGCTTGGGCGACTCCGCGTATTTCCAGGCGCTGCCGCGGCTGGGCAGCCGGCGCACGGTGCTGCTCTCGCAATGTCTCACCGCCCCGCTGGCCGCGCTTATCGAGTGGGCGTGGCTGGGCACCAAGTTGCACCTGGCCCAAGTCGTCTGGGTGGCCGTCATTCTTGCCGGGGTGGCCATTGCCCTGGCGCCGGATGACCACCTCAAAATCTCCCCGCGCGACTGGAAAATTGGCATCGGCGCCAGCGTCTTGGGCTCCTTGGGCGGGGCGTTGGGCGCCGTCATCATCCGCAAAGGTTACGCGGCCATTGCGGACGCCGGCCTGGCCGTGGACGCCGGCACCACCGGCTACCAGCGCGTGCTCGGCGGCATTCTGGTGCCCACCGTCGCGCTGCTCGCGTTCAAGTGGCGGTCCGCCCGCGCCCACGGCCCGCTGTTTGAGAACCAAACCTGGCAAATTTCGCGCGAAAAATGGCGGCGCATCTGGCCCTGGGTGCTGGTCAATGCCCTGGCCGGCCAGACGCTGGGCGTGACCTGCATGCAATGGGCGCTCAAAACCACGCAGGCCGGCATCGTCGCCGCCATCATCGCCACCTCGCCCATCGTGCTGCTGCCGATGACGCGCATTGTGGAGGGCGAAAAAATCGGCCGGCATTCGCTGGTCGGCGCGCTCATCGCGGTGGGCGGCGTGATTGGATTGACATTTGCGGGCTAAGTTCCCTTATCATGCTCATGCTCATGCTCATGCTCATCCTCAACAAAAATCACAAAAAAAGGTGAGGATGAGGATGAGGATGAGGATGATTTGATGAACACTGAATTGCAATCCGCCGTCACCAAGCTGGGCCTGGAAAAATTCCGGCGGCACATTTTTTTATGCGCCGATCCGACGGAACCAAAATGCTGTGACCGCGAGCGGGGGCTGGCGGCGTGGGCATTTTTGAAAGCGCGTCTCCAGGAACTCAATCTGGCGGGACCGGACCCGCTGGTTTATCGCACCAAGGCAAATTGTTTGCGCGTCTGTGTGCGCGGGCCGATTGCCGTGGTCTATCCCGAAGGCGTCTGGTATCATAGTTGCACGCCGGAGGTTTTGGAGCGCATCATCCAGGAACATCTCCTCGGGGGGAAGATGGTGCGGGAGTATGCATTTGCCACCAATCCGATGCACTGAGTGAGCAGGTCCAAAAGGAACAAGGGGCTTCCCATGAACCGGAGCGCCGAGCATTGCTCGGCCAGAGAAAACGCGCCCTCCAACCCTGCCGAGCAATGCTCGGCGCTCCGATCTCGCGGTTCATGGTCTGTGAGCAAGTCCGGAAGGACGTGGAAATTTCTCATGAACCTCGGAGCGCCGGTCTGCGACCGGCTTTGGGCGTCCGGTCACAAAGTGGTGGACAGTCTTCAAATTGGCACACTGCCAGAAACTCGTACGCCTAAAGCCGGCTGCAAGCCGGCGCTCAGATCGCGCGGCACGCGGGCGAGCCAACCAAAGCGCTCTGCCCTTCCCCAAGCGCCAGAGGGCTGGCGCACTCCAAGACGCTGGCGCGCATGGCGGCGGCCCGCGTGCGCGCGAAGCGTCTTGGACTGCGCGCGGCCCTCCGCCGCTCTCCCACGCAACCACGCGGCGAGCCCGCGAACCAACGAATACCCGCGCCCGCTCGAAAGCGGTGCTGAAACCATCAATTTTATTTCGCCGACACCGCCGTGAGCGTCACCGGGCCAAGCAGGCCGCAATCGGTCAGCGGCCAGTTGGCGGCGTCGAACGGTTGGTAATCCACATTCACAAGGTTGATATCCTTGAAAATCTTCCAATTCACGCCGCGCCGGTCCAGATCGCGGATGCGATTGGCGGCCACACTGGTGACTTCTACTTCCAGGACGTTGCCGACCGGTTTGAGCTGGTCCACCACCACGCGGAAGGGCGGTGTGATCAGTGTGCCGTAATCCTTGCCGTTCACGCGCACCCGCGCGCTCTGACGCACGTCGCCGAGGTCGAGAGAGCAGGTAGTGGCACGGGCATCTTGCCCGTGTGTTTCTGTTTCCGCGGCATTTTTCTGAGCCTCACGGGCAAGCTGCCCGTGCCGCTCCAGCGGCGCGTCAAATGTGACTTCATATTTCGCGGTGCCGGCGAAGGCTTGGGCGTTGGCGTCTGGAAAAGTGGTCCACGAGGCCAGCTTGGCAGTTTGAAACTCCGCCGGCAGCGTCGGGCCGCCGGAAAGAAATTTTGTTTTCCACTGACCGGCGATTTCAACCGGCTGGCCGTTGGTATGCCAATAAGGCCACGGCTGGCCATCCACTTTTTTGTCGGCGAAGGCGCGGAGCATCACGGACTGGCCGGCGGCAAGTTGCAAGTGAAATTCCAGTGAGTTGGCGGCGCTCTGCCGAGACGCCGCTACGCCCGTCGCGCCGGTCATCGGGTCGAGGATGGCGGTGGATTTGGCGGGGCGAGCAAGCGAAATCCAGCCGTCAAAATTGGTTTCATTGCGATTGGCGATGAAATAATTCCAGCCGCCGTCGAATGAGCGGCGGATGAACGAAAGCCCAAAGCTGGCAAGCTTTTCCTGAATTATTTTTGCTCCAAAAAGTGTTGATTGGATGTTTCCTGCCAGCATTTTACCCTTGCCGATCTGAGCCTCGCTCCACGCGGCAAAAATGTCCTCAGTGTGAACGTGGTTCAAATGATTAAATGGAGCCTCCAAGAGCTGGCGGAAGCTTGTTTGTTCGCAGTTCAATCCGCCGAAGCCCGGCGCACGCATAGCTGTCGGCAATTGATTTTCAAAAATTACCGTTATCCCAGTCTCCGCCATCTCGAGCAAATGCTTGAAAGTTTCCACCGGCATGTATTTGCATTCTGGCACAACGATGACTCGATATTTGCCGCCGGGCATCTGTATTTTACCATCCACCACTTTTGCCTTGAGCAATTGCTCGTCCGAAACATAGTCAAACGCGTAGCCCCGGTTCCACAATTCATGCGCCGTTTTGCCAATGGGCTGGCCTTCAAACCATTCCGTCTTGCTGACGCTCATGGGCAGCACGCGGCCCGCCGGGTCGCTCCAGAAATCAGCCACCGGCCAGTAGAGCAGCACGTCGTTGTCCGGCTGGCCGGCTTGCAGGATGGACTGGCAGCGCGCGATGTATTCGTTCAGCGCCGGCACGTCGTGCCAGATGGAATTGCGCGGGTTCATTTCCGTGGAGGCGTAAAACAGCCAGCCCGGCCAGGCCGCGTCGTCCGGCGAATAGCAGGCGCCGTGATAAAAAATGCGGTTCACGCCGGATAGAAACATGTCGTCGGCGAGATATTTCAGGTCGGCGAGCGTCTCGGTGAAGTGTTCCTTGAGCCAGGTGCCGGTTTCCGCGCCCGTCAGCGGATGGCCCTGCGTATGCGCGGCGGACGAGGCGAACTTGGAAATCAGAATGTTGCGGTCGTTGTGGAACATCTCGGTTTCGGGCATGTCCGCGTCGCCGTACAAATCCAGCCAGTTGGCGGGCGTGCCGTGGGCCTGGTAAATCGTGCTGAAACCGTTTTTGTGCGCCCAGTCAATCCACGCCGGCTCGGATTGATCGGCCATGATGTCCGAGATCGTGCGGCGATAATCGTATTTTACGCGGGCGATGTGGTCGGGGTCGGGGGGCCGTGATGCGTGATCCGTGATGCGTGAATCCTCGGCGAAGAGGGCGGGCAATTCGGTTTGCAATTTGTAGCCGCGCAGTTTTTCGAATTGCGCGAAGAAATCCGGGGCCCAGTCGGTGCGATATTCGTAGGAATCTTGAAAGACGGCCTCCGGTTTTGCGCCGGTGTAGTTCGCCAGCGCCTGATCAAACCACGGCAGCCAGTCGCGCACGGACTGCGCATAGGCCGGATTGAGCATCCACCCCTCGCCGCCGACTGCAGGGCGCTTCACCTTCTGGCCGGACGGCTTTTGCGAAATGGCGTAAATGGTCCATGAGGGTAGGGCAGGCGTCTTGCCTGCCCGCGCCGCCGCCGCCGCGGAATTTGATCCCGCTGCCATGCTCGCGCTATCGCGCTCGCCGGGCAGGCGGGACGTCTGCCCGGCGTTGGCCGGCGCAATCCAATTCACTTCGCCGTTCGCGGAGATTTTATCGGTCAGCTCAATCGCCTGGCCATCCGGGGCAAATGCCACCAGCGCCTGCGTGGTATCGCGGCTGAATTTGCCGAAAACCGTTCCGCCGGCCGCCACCGTGTAGGTTTTTACCACCACGCTGGCGTTGGCGTCCCGGTCGCTGACCGTCGGACCGCCAAAACACCAGCCCGAGCCGAGGCTCATATCCACGCCCAGGCCGAGCTGGCGCGCTTGGTCCACGGTGCTGCCCATCATCGCCAGCCAGCGCGGCGTGAGATACGGGATCTCGCGCGCATCGGCGCCCTTGGTGCCGTAAATGGTGGTGATCTGCACGCCGCCCAGCCCGGCGTCATGAAAGCGCTGGAGTTCGTGGGCGAGGTTGGTTTCATCCACGGCGCTGCCATGCCACCACCACCAGGCCCACGGACGGGTTTGCGCCGTGAGGGGCGGCCATGCGAGTTCATCGGCGGCGGCCGCGGGAAAAATGGTGAGCGGCAGCAGCGCGAGGCCGAGCGCGCCAACGACGCCAGCATTACCGGAAAAAATCATGGGACGATTAGACAACAATCCCGTTTCGCCCGGCAAGCGCAGAGTATCACAATTTCTGGCGATGCCGGACCCGGAGTGGCA
>Ga0316217_10005541_pt1 | contig 13036 bp, 10 predicted proteins | sample 1anoAmetaG_FD_203633 | JGI IMG/M metagenome (GOLD analysis project Ga0316217, IMG submission 203633) | Freshwater microbial communities from Trout Bog Lake, Wisconsin, USA - 1anoA | ecosystem: Environmental > Aquatic > Freshwater > Lake > Hypolimnion/Profundal zone | place: USA: Wisconsin...
TGTGAAGGACCCCTGCGCCGCTCAAGTCTTCCGTGCAGATTCAAAGTCATTCCGGCCTCTGACTCCACCCTGATGCGGCGATAAACGCGGAAGTTGCCGAATCCGTTGGGCTATACTTCCGGAAGGTAGTTGCGTATGGAGGCGGAAATGGCGTGCACCAGGTCCACGAAATTAGCAGAAGCGTATATCGAGCGCCGTGCTGAACGAGTCACGAAGTTGCTGACACAGGGATTAGATAAATCGCAGAGTGATAAATTCGAACAGGACGAGAGTAAAGCGCTCCGGCTCATTTTGCAGCACCGAGAGGAACACGACGGTTGCTCATGGGCTTGAGTAATGCCCGTTTCTAGGGGACCTTCTTTTCTTCTTCTGAGATATTTTGCGGTCTGTCCTGTCGGTTACGAAACATTTCCTGAAATGCGTTCCCCACTTCTGAGCTTTCAGAATCTTGATCTTGTTGAAGGCCCCGGCCTCTGCCCTCGATTTTCTCCTCGATTCTTAGTAAGGCTTCTGCAGCCGACCGTACTCCGAGGAAGATAAAGACCAAGAGTGACAGCACTGCGAATTCAAAGAAAGTAAAGTTCAACGCTTCTCCCCTCAGGTAAATCGCGTCTACAGTATCTATTCAAAATCTATTCAAAGTACTCGGAATTGCTAGACGTGGCATTCCGGAGAATCGGCATCCCCGCCCAGCCTCGACAACCGTCCCAAGCAGCCAGCGCGTCCTTTAGAAATTGCTCTCGCTTATTCACTCGATCCACCCGCCGCCCACCACCTCATCCCCGCAATACATCACCACGGCCTGCCCCGGAGTCACGCTCCTCTGCGCCTCATCAAACGTGACAAGCACTTCGTCTTCGCCCACCGGCTCTACCGTTGCCGCAGCCGCTGCGTGACGGTGGCGAATCTTCGCCTCCGCGCGCATCGGCCCATCCAGCCGCGCAATGGAAATCCAATTCATCCCCTTCGCGCGCAGAGTCTTCGACAGCAATGCCTCCGCGCCGCCCACCACCACTTCCCTGCTGTCGCCGCGAATCTCCACCACGTAGAGCGGCGCCCGCGAAGCTCCGCCGAGTTGTGCACCGCTCACCGCGCCCAGTCCCTTGCGCTGGCCAATCGTAAAGTTGTGGATGCCCTCGTGACGGCCAAGCACCTCGCCATCCTCGGTCACCAGTTCGCCCGAAAGATCGGGCAGCCGCTCGCCCTGCTCCTGCATGTAGGCATCGAGAAACGCCTTGTAATCGCCGCCCGGAACGAAGCAGATCTCCTGCGAGTCGGGCTTGTCGGCCAGCACGCTCAACCCCTGCTGCCGAGCCTCTTCGCGCACCGCGGGCTTGCACATCTCGCCCAGCGGAAACAGCGTACGGCTCAACTGCTCCTGCGTCAGCCCGAACAGAAAGTACGTCTGGTCCTTGGCGCGATCCGCCGGACGCTTCAGAATCCAGCGCCCGCGCGTGGCGTCAAATTGGTTGCGCGCATAGTGGCCGGTGGCGATCGCGTCGGCGCCCACCGAACGCGCCGTCCGCAGCAGTTGGTCGAACTTGAGATGGTTGTTGCACAGCGAGCACGGAATCGGCGTGCGTCCCGAGAGGTAATCGGCCACAAACGGACGCACCACGTCGCGCTCAAACCGCTCCTCCTGGTTCACCACGTAGTAAGGAATCCCCAGCCGCGTGGCCACCGAGCGCGCGTCGTACACATCGTCGAGCGAGCAGCATCGCCCCGCCTGGGGTTCGCCGGATGGATTCGCCTGGGGCAGCCGCCGCTGGTTCCATAGCTGCAGCGTGAGCCCGATCACCTTGTGGCCGGAGCGCACCATCAGCGCCGCCACGGTCGAGGAGTCCACCCCGCCGCTCATGGCCACCGCAACGGTCTTCTGCTGGTTCAATCCCTGTTCGTCCAAATCACGCCCCATCCGCCTACTGCCGCGCCGCCCACGCCGGACTCAGCTCCCGCAGCTTGGCCACCACGCCGGGCACCTGGGTCAGCACTTCGTCCACTTCCTCGGCGGTATTCTGCTTGCCCAGGCTGAAGCGGATCGATCCGCGCGCCTCGTCCCCGCTCAGGCCCATGGCGGTGAGCACGTGCGAAGGTTCGGTGGCTCCCGACGAGCAGGCCGCGCCGGTGGATACTGAAATCCCCTTCAGGTCCATCGCGATCACAAAACCCTCGCCTTCGATGCCTTCGAACAACAAGTTGGAGGTGTTGGGAACGCGCGGAGCCGCAGCGGCATTCACCCGCGTTCCCCTCACCGCACAGCAGATGCCCTGCTCCAGACGGTCACGCAAATCGGCCATCAGCACATCGCCGCCCTCGGAGAACCATTCCACCGCCATCCCGGCGGCCTTGCCAAAGCCCACGATTCCCGCCAGGTTTTCCGTGCCCGCGCGCCGCCCGCGCTCGTGGCGCCCGCCCACCAGCAGGGGACGCAGCCGGGTCGAACGCCGCACATACAGCGCCCCCACTCCCTGCGGCCCGTGCATCTTGTGCGCCGCCACCGTCAGCAGGTCGCAGCCAATCCGCTCCACGTCAATCGGAACCTTGCCCGCCGCCTGCACCGCGTCGGTGTGGAAATACACATCCGCCTCGCGGGCGATGGCGCCAATCTCTTCCACCGGCTGCAGCGCGCCGCTCTCGTTGTTGGCCATCATCACCGAAATCAGCCGGGTCTCCGGACGCAGCGCCGCGCGCACCGCCTCGGGGCGAACCACTCCATCGCTGCCGCAGGGCACGTAGCTCACGGCGACGCCCATCTCCTCCAGCCGCTTGCAGCCGTTGAGCACGGCGTGATGCTCCAGGGTCGAGCTGATCACATGGTCACCGGGCTCCACCAGCCCGAACAGCGCCAGGTTGTCGCCCTCGGTGCCGCCGCCGGTAAACACAATCTCACTGGCGCGCGCGCCCAGCAGTTCGGCCACCTGCTCGCGCGCCGCCTCCACGGCAGCCCGCGCCTGCTGACCCCGCTGGTGGATCGAGCTGGCGTTGCCAAAGCTCTCCAGCAGATAGGGACGCATCGCCTCGAACACCTCCGGCAGCAGAGGCGTGGTCGCGTTATTGTCAAAATAGATCCGCCACATCATACTTCTTATTCTATCTCCGCTTCCGGGCTGCCGATTCCCGCCGGCGCGCATCCAATGTTTCGTGTCTGCGTCCATGCCACCGCCGATGTCGAGTTCGTCGCCGCCGCCAGCTTTGCCTCCGCGCCCGGAGCGGCGTGCCTGTGCTTCGCGCACCGCCACGATCTGCTTCTGGATGATCCTGATCCTCTTTATCGCCGCGCTGGTCTACATCGGACTCCTGGCCTTCGGCACCAAGACGGGAGCGTTGCCGGCCGTCTCTCTTCTCGGTGGCGACCTACTCTCCGGATGCATTCTGGCCTGCTGCACCGTCGCTGCGGTAGTCGGGGGTATAGCCACCCGCAACCATCGCCATCATCCGCACCACTGAGCGGGGCTTTGCCCGGGCAGCCCAATTTTGCGGCAAAGTGAAACGGCCCGGACGTACCCCTCCGCATGGCAGAGAGGCACAACCGGGCCGATCCGTTTTGCTTTGCGCTGCTTAGCCGCGCTGGTCCATCGGGATCCACTTCGCCGGATATGCGGGCCCAATGTAGTCCGCGCGCGGACGGATCAGGCGGTTATCGGCCAGCTGCTCCATCACGTGAGCCGTCCAGCCCGACATACGCGACATGACAAACAGCGGGGTGAACAGATCCACGTCAATCCCGAGCATGTGATAGACCGAGGCAGAGTAGAAGTCCACGTTGGCGTTCAGCTTCTTCTCCGTGTTGATGTACTCCTCGATCGCCTTGGAGTCGTCGTACCACTTCGGCTTGCCGCTCGAGTAGCCCAGGTCGCGCGACATCTGGCGCAGGTGCGTGGCGCGCGGATCTTCGGTGGTATAGACGCGATGGCCGAAGCCTGGAATCTTGATCTTCTGCGCAATCATTCCCTTCACGTATTCCACCGGGTCGGCGCCGCGCTCGTTGATGGTTTCGAGCAGCTTCATCACCGCCTCGTTGGCGCCGCCGTGCAGCGGCCCCTTCAGGGCGCCAATGCCGCTGGTCACCGCCGAATGCATGTCGCTCAGCGTGGCCGCCGTTACGCGCGCCGCGAAGGTGGAGGCATTCCATTCATGGTCGGCGGTCAGGATCAGCGAAGTATCCAGAGCGCGTATCGCGGTCTCGCTGGGACGCACACCGTTCAACATCAGCAGGAAGTTGCCCGCGTAGGAGAGCGAGCGGTCCGGCTCAATCAGCGGCAGCCCCTTGCGGATGCGGTCGTAGCTGGCCACGATCATGCCAGTCTGCGAGAACAGGCGCTGCGACTTGTTGTAGTTGGCCTCTTTCGTGTTCACCTTCTCCTCGGGATCGAAGAAGGAAAGCGCGCTCACGATCGTGCGGCACACATCCATCGGCAGCGCGTGCTTGGGAACCTGCCGTAAAAAGCTGATGATCTGGGCGTCCAGCTTGCGCTCCCGCACCAGTTGGAGGCTGAACTCGGCTAGCTCTCTGCGCGTGGGCAGCGTGCCGTGCCACAGCAGATAGGTGACTTCCTCAAACGTAGCGTTATCGGCGAGGTCATGAATATCGATCCCGCGATAGGCCAGGACCCCATTCTTACCGTCGATGTAACAGATAGCAGAAGAGCCTGCGACAATATCTTCGAGACCCCGGCTTGTCGGTGTAGTGGTGGACATCAGTTCCTCTCTGCATTCTTAAAGTTATAGAAAATCGCGGGGCAATCCACTCCCCCGGTGGCGCTGGGGGACCTCAAGTAAGATACCGCATCTAAGGCCCAAACCGGATGCGAAGATACAATCTTCCACTGCCTGTTGCATTTTGACGATCGCAGCTTGTGGAACCATTTTTTATACCACAAGGCTCACTTCGTCAACGCCTTATTTTGTCGCAGGCAACCGCAAACTATTTATTCTTGCGCTTTCCCGGACAAACGCGGCAACTCCAGGAAACCGCAGCCAACAGAAACGCCCCTCGATGGGGCGTTTCCTGCCGCTTTTGAACCTTGTAGGCTAGGCCGCAAACTCCTCCGCAGCCTTCACGCTCACCAGTTCGCGAATGCGCAGCCGCGCCTGATGCAGGCCCTGGCGGGATTCGTTCTCGCTGATGCCGAGCGTCCGCGCAATGCGGGCGTGGTCGTAGGCGTCGCCGTCATGCATGCAGAAGATCATGCGCTCGGTGTAGGGCAGCTGCACGATGGCACGCTCCAGTTCCACCCGCAGAGTGTTGCGGCGGACGTTGCTCACCTCGCGCGCCATCTCGCACTGCAGCTGCGGCGGCTCCAGAACCACCGACGCCTCTTTCGCCAGTTCCCGCAGCAGGGCCCGGTCGATCTGCTCGTCGCTGGGCTGATCGCACACCCGGAATGCCCGCTGAAAGGTGCACTCGGAGACGTGCTCGGCCACCGGCTCGCTATCGGTCATCCAGAAGGCAAACGAATACACCCGGCGGCGGTTCGCCTCGTAGATGGCTTTGCGCTGCTCCTGACGCTGGCTGGCGGCACTGGAAACACACCGTACGATTGCAACCGGCGAAACGGCCTGAAATATGTTCTGCACTGGAGTTTCCCCTTTGGTTGAAGCTCTGCGGTGCGGATGCAATCTGGCTGCCTAACCTGGGCTCGGCAGCGCCAACACGCCATGGCTAAGTGCAATTCGGATGCCCAACTCCCGCCGGAAAGCACGAAAGACGAGGCAACTCTCCCTAAATCCGTCATTTCACGGATTCAATAAAGTCCAATTGTTCCTGGCCGGAGGTAGTTTGTTCACCTTACGTAATACTAAGCTATTCGTACTACGGAATAAGGATGGCTCAAAGTGGTACTTGGATGCTCACAATGAGTATACGTTTCGGGACTTCGCCTGACATAAAGATTTAGATAGATGCGATCAGCCCCAACGGGAGTTGCCCTAACGGGTATTTTCTTCCCCATTCTGCCGCCGGGTTAAGATTTAGTCGGCAACCTTCTTCGCCCCGCTGAGGGGGAGCTTCAGCTGAAGGACCGCGCCTCCCTGCCCGTGATTGAAAGCCAGAATGTCGCCGCCGTGCTCTTTGACGATGCCGTAGCAGATGGACAGGCCGAGGCCGCTGCCTTTGCCAATTTTCTTGGTGGTGTAAAACGGGTCGAAGATCTTGCCGGGATCCTTCAATCCGGTGCCGGTGTCACGGAATTCGACGCACACGCCTTGATCCTCGGAATAGAAGCGGATCTTCAGGCTGCCCCCGGCTCCCACGTCCATGATCGAATCCACCGCGTTGTTGATGATATTCAGAAAGACCTGCTCCAGCTGGTGGGCGTCGCCGATGATGAACGGAAGCGAGGGATCGTGGTCGATCTCCACCTGGATTCCGTTCAGCTTCAGGTCGAATTCACGCAGCGCCAGGCTGTCGTCCAGCACCCGGCGCAGATCCACCTGCGATTGGATGGGCTTGCGCTGGCGGGAGAAGGAGAGAAGATTCTGCACCACGCGGTGGGTGCGCCGCGTCTGCAGGTAGAGCTTGCGCACATAGTCGCGCGCCTGTTCCCCCATCGGTTCGGTTTCCAGCAGCTGCGCATAGCCGAGGATCGCCGTCAGCGGATTGTTCAGCTCGTGGGCCACGCCGGCGATCAGCTGGCCGACCGCCGACATCTTCTCGCTTTGCAGCAGTTGCTCCTGGGTGTCGCGCAGGCTCTGCGAGGCATTCTCGGTCTCCTCGTAAAACAGCACCTTCTCCACCGAATTCCCCAGCTGGTGCGCGATCGCCACGGCGAGCCGGCAATCGCTCGCACTGAACTGGTCCCGATGGGGACTGGAAATAAACAGGATCCCCATGGTCTTGCCATGCGAATACAGCACGACGGCTAGAAAGGACTGATGGCCTCGCCGTGCGATCCAAGACTGGACAGGCTGCGGCAGCCGGCCCAGATCCGCCTCGGTGACCACCTCGCTGCGCGCCCGGACAATGAATCCGGCGAGTTCCTCATCCAGCAGGCGGCGCAGCTCCTCGCATGCCTGGTCGCGGCTCTCGCGCGTGGTTTCGATTTGGGATACACGCCCACTCTCCCGATCGAAGAGCAGGATGTCGCAGTGCTGGCCGAAGAGCTCGCGGATGCAATGCGCCGTGCTCTTGAGAATCTCATCGAGATCGAAGGTGCGGCTGGAGATCTCCGCCATGGCATTGAGCGCGCCCAGCTCGGCATCACGCCGCCGTCTGTGCAGGGTGCGCTCCAGCCGCCGCAGGCGGCGTTCCCGCAAGTAGAGGCCACCGAGCAACACAATCCACAACACAAGGACGCCGGCGCCCACTCGCTGCGTGCCTGCGATGGAGGCCACCGACGCAAGACTAAGCCCGCGTTCCTGCGCAACGTGGATCATCTTCCCGTTCGCATCCCTTGCGACTCGCTATTTTCTATTCCAGGGGCATTGGCATTATCCGCCAGAAATCTTCAATATGCGAGCAGGCCGGTTTCCAGTTACAATTGCGCCTGATCGCGGGATTGCTATTTCTAGCGAGGCGAGTCCTTTTATGGCGGTAGAGCGTATCCTGGTCGTCGATGATGAGGAAGCGATTCGGGAAGTAGTCTGTTCCATGCTGCAGAATGCCTCGTTTCACTGCAAGCAGGCCGCCTCAGGCGTCGAGGCGCTCGCTATCCTTGGCAATGACAATAACTTCCAGCTGGTGCTGACCGACCTGATGATGCCCGAGATGGACGGCGTCGGGCTGCTGGAAGCGGTCAAGGTCAAGCACAAGGAACTGCCGGTGGTGATGGTGACCGCCGTGCACGACATCTCCGTGGCACTGGCGGCGATCCGCTACGGCGCCTATGACTACCTGCTGAAACCCTTCGAGCGCGAACAACTGCTGGCCGTGGTGCGCCGCGCCCTGGAGGCCAACCGCCTCCGGGTCCAGAACCGCGTCTATCAGGTCAACCTGGAATCGCTGGTCAACCAGCGCACCAAAGAGCTGCGCAATACCATCGCCGAGCTGGAGCACTCCTACGACGTGACCCTGGAGGCGCTGGGCGATGCGCTCGACCTGAAAGATGCCGAAACCCAGGGCCACTCCAAGCGCGTCACCGCCTACACCATCCAGATTGCCCGAGCCATGGGGCTCGGTCCGGAGATCATCCGCACCCTGGCCCGCGGCGCGTTTTTGCACGACATCGGAAAGATGGCGATCCCCGATGCCATCCTGCGCAAGCCGGGGCGGCTGACCCTGGACGAATCCACCCTGATGAAGGAACACAGCTACCTCGGCTACAAGATCCTGAAGAAGATCACCTTCCTCACCGAGGCCGCCGATATCGTCTATGCCCACCAGGAGCACTGGGACGGCAGCGGATATCCGCGCGGGCTCAAGGGCGAGGAGATTCCGCTGGGAGCGCGCATCTTTGCCGTGGCCGATACCCTGGACGCCATCACCTCCGACCGCCCCTATCGCCCCAAGCGCGGCGTGGAGGAGGCGCGCAAGGAGATCGTCACCTGGTCGGGACGGCAGTTCGACCCCAACGTGGTCAGCGTTTTTCTTTCCATACCGGCCTCGGTCTGGGAGGATCTGCATCGGAACATCGACTCGCAGCCGGGTCAGTTCTTCTGCAGCGAGCATCTTTCCAAGGAACTGGTCTAGTGGTGGTCTGACCGGTTTTGAAAGGGCACGACTTCAGTCGTGCCGCAAGAAAAGGCTCTTTTCAAGCGGCTTTAGCCGCTGAGGGAAAAGCCCTTCAAGCATTTGTGAGACCGATTCTAGGCAAAAAAGGAGGTTGCAATGGCGGGGAAGCTGGAAAGGCAACAGGTAGCAGAGCAGTTGCAGAAATTGCCGCGCTGGACGCTGCAGGGCGACCAGATCGAGCGCCTCTTCACATTTGAGAACTTCGTCGACGCCATGATCTTCGTCAACCGGCTGGCGGAAATCGCCGAAGAAGAAGGCCATCATCCCGACATCCGGATTGTCTACAACCGCGTCACCATCGCGCTCACCACCCATGACGCTGGCGGCCTCACGCTCAAGGATTTCCAGGTCGCACGGCGGATCGATTCGCTGGCGGGTTAACCGTGCCAGCACGCGCAACCGGAGCTGGATGCGGCGGTTCCGGTGTTCCCGGTTCTTATTCCTCCGTCGCTTTCCGGGGCTCTCCCGGAATTGAATATGAATTTTAAATTCAAAAAAGCCATCCTAAGGTATATCTCCTGACACCCTTCCCTACCCTCCCCGCATCCAAACAACCACTGAGCATCGATCGCCGGGGTGTGGAGAAGCCTATTCAATGACGGATAAGTCAGACGAAGAACTCGGACCACGCGAGCAGGAGGATCCTACGGACAGCACAACGAAGCAACAATCCGCACTGGCGGAGCTGAGCCAACTCGCGTTGCAAAGCGGCGAATTGGACGCTCTGCTCGAAGTTTCCGTGGGGCTGGTGGCGCAGGTACTGGCAATGCGCTACTGCGAGGTACTGCAGTTCCAGCCGGCGGAGAACCAGTTCCTGCTGCGCGCCGGACTCGGCTGGAAGCCGGGTAGCGTGGGCTTCACAACGTTTCCGGTCAACCGCGAATTCCAGGCAGGATACACCTTTTTGACCCAGGGCCGGGTCGTCATCGAGGACTATACCCAAGAAACGCCCTTCATCCCTTCCCCGCTGCTGGAGGCACACAATATCCACAGCGGAATTACGGTTCACATCCAGGGTTCCGATACCACGTTTGGCGTGCTGGGCGCCTACAGTGCCAGTCCTCGCACTTTCAGCGCCGATGACCAGAATTTTCTGCGCTCCGTCGCCAACATCATCGCCACCGCGCTGCAGCGCAAGCACGACGAAGAGTCGGTGCGCCGCAGCGAGATGTATTTCCGCGGCGTACTGGAATCGGCTCCCGACGGCATGGCAATCATCGACGCCGAAGGACGCATCGCACTGGTCAACAAGGAAAGCGAACGCCTCTTCGGCTACGAGCGCTCCGAGCTAGTGGGCCAGAAGATCGAAGTCCTGGTGCCGGAGCGCTACCGCAAATATCACCCCGGCCATCGCAATGATTTCTTCGGCGATCCGCGCCTGCGTCCCATGGGGGCCGGGCTGGAGTTGTCCGGTCTGCGCAAGGACGGCTCGGAATTTCCGGTGGAGATCAGCCTCAGCCCGATGAAAACTCCCGAGGGCATGGTGGTCACCGCGGCCATCCGCGATGTCTCCGAGCGCAAGAAGGCCGAGGCGCAGATCAAGAAGCTGAACTCGCAGCTGGAAGAAGCGCTGCGCCGCTCCGAAAAGCTGGCTGACACCGGACGGCTTGCCGCTAGCCTGGCCCATGAGATCAACAATCCCCTGGCGTCGCTGGGAGACATCCTCTTTGTGCTCGCCGCCCAGGCGGAGCTGACCGATGATTCGCGCACGCTGATCCAGTCGGCCAAAAAGGAAGTCGAACGGCTGGCCTGCATTGCCAAGGAGACGCTAGCGCCGCATCGCACCTCCGGCGAGCGGGCCCGGATCAAAGCCAGCGATCTGGTGGAGGCCTCGCTCGAGTCCTTTCAACGTCCCCTCCAGCAGGCAAACATCCAGGTGGAGAGGCATTATGAAACCGATGCGTTGATCGATGTCTATGCCAGCGAACTGCGCCAGGTGTTCACCAACCTCCTCTCCAACTCTATTGACGCCATGCCGCAGGGCGGAACGGTGTCGCTGCAGGTCATCGAAGATGGACAGGACGTAAAGCTGATCTTCTCCGATACCGGCTCGGGCATCGCGCCGGAGAAGCTGGAGGAAATTTTCGAGCCCTTTGTGACCACCAAGGGCGAGAAGGGACTCGGCATCGGCTTGTGGATCTCGCGCAACATCGTGGAAAAAATGGGCGGCTCCATTCAGGTCCGCAGCAGCACCTCCGAGGCCGGGCATGGCACCCACTTCACCATCTGCCTTCCGATCGCGCAACCGGCGCGCGGCAGCATCCGCTTGGTTTCCTGAGGCCACACTGAACCTGCGCTGCTGGTAGCGAAAACGCAAAAAAGCGCGGGCATGGAGCCGGCGCCTTTTTGCGTTTGCAATTCTTTTTGGAAGGAATCCCCGGCGTACCTACTCTTCGCCGGGGTTCTCCGAACCGATGTGATCCGCGCCGCCGCTCTCGGAACCGATGTCCTCCGCGAGATCTTCCTCTGCCGGCGGTTCAGGCGCAGCTTCCGCGCCCTTTTTGCTCTTGAGGCGGACCACGATGACCTTGGCAAATCCCTCTTCGAACTTCGGCGGCCGCAGCTTCTGCGCCATGCGCAGCATCACGTCGTCGGGCACGTTGCGCAGGCGCTTGCGGTTGCGTTCCATGCATACTTCGGTTGGCACGTCGAAGAATACCGCATGGGCCTCATAGCCGAAGTCCTGGGCCATCTTGATCCAGCTGTGCCGCTCTTTGGGCGACAGGTTGGTGGCGTCGATAAAGTTCATCGGACGGCCAGCGAGCAACCGGGCGCGCAGCAGCGAGCGCAGCGAGGAGAAGACCAGATCCTGGAAGCGCTGCTCGGTTGCATCGTCGAACAGCAGGCCGCGCACCAGGTCGCTGGAGAGCGGAATGATGTTGTGGCGCTTGAACCAGGAGCTCTTGCCCGAACCCGGCAGCCCGATCGCCAGCACCACCGCGCCCTTTTTCCCCTTGGGCGGAGCAGCTTTGCGGGGCTCGCCTTCGGCGGCATCGAGTTCCGGCGCTTCCGCGCCCGTCTCGGGCTCGTCGATCTCGGCGGCCTCGCCGGTAGCCTGGCCGGGCGCAATGGGCAATCCTGGCCCGCCTGCACCCTGCGCGGCCTTCTGCTGCTGGTCGGTGCGAGTTCGCCCGCGTCCGCCCCGTCCGCGGCGGCGTGAACGCTCGCGGCGTCCTGCCGGTGAGCCTGCGCTCTCGGCGTCGAAGGGATCTTTTTCGGGCTGAGCCTCGTAGACCGGCTGCGGCGGGCCGGCCGGGGGCGCGTCCGCGTGAGCTTCGCCGCCCTCGGTCCAGTTGCTTTCGCGGTCAAGGAATGTGGGTTGGAGAGGCGCGGGCCCCTGTGGTTCTCCGGACTGCTGCGGGTTTTTGTTTTTCTGATTGCGACGCTTCACGCGATCGCGCATTCCTCTGCGCATATGGGACTTATACCACGTCCGCGGAGTTGGGGCGAGTCCAGTCTGCCGAATGCGCTGGAAGTGTCATTAACCGCTTCGATTCCCCTTCGCCTGCCGGCCGCACGGCGCGGCGGAAACGGGAGGACGGCGGCAAGGAATCGTTCCGAATGCAGCTTACCGTTTGCGTCGGCCAAGAAGGCGGTGCTAGCATTTCCTCCGGCTGCAATGAGCGCGGTCGAAACGCGCCATCGATCCGCGGCTGTGCGTCTGAAAATGCCTGGAGGCAAGAATGGCGATTAAAGTTGGCATCAATGGTTTCGGCCGGATTGGCCGCAATGTATTCCGCGCATCCCTTAACGATTCGAATATCGATATCGTCGCCGTAAACGACCTCACCAGCCCGGCCACCCTGGCGCACCTGCTCAAGTACGACTCGATTCTCGGCAATCTTAGTTCGGATATTCGGGCGGAAGGCGACTCCATCGTCGTGGACGGGAAGAAGGTCAAGGTGTTTGCGCAGAAGGACCCGGCGCTGCTGGAGTGGGATTCGCTTGGCGTGCAGGTCGTGGTGGAATCCACCGGCCGCTTCACCGACGCCGCCGATGCCAAAAAGCATCTGCGCGGCAGCGTGAAGAAGGTCATCATCTCGGCTCCGGCCAAGAACGAAGACATCACCATCGTGCTCGGCGTCAATCAGGATAAGTACGATCCCGCCATTCACCACATCGTCTCCAACGCCAGCTGCACCACCAACTGCCTGGCTCCCGTGGCCAAGGTCCTGCAGGACACCTTTGGCATCGTCAGCGGCTCCATGACCACCATTCACAGCTACACCAACGATCAGGTGATCCTGGACTTTCCGCACTCCGACCTGCGCCGCGCCCGCGCCGCCGCATTGTCGATGATTCCGACCTCGACCGGCGCCGCCAAGGCAATCTACCTGGCGATCCCCGAACTGAAGGGCAAGCTGGACG
>Ga0316217_10005542_pt1 | contig 13031 bp, 10 predicted proteins | sample 1anoAmetaG_FD_203633 | JGI IMG/M metagenome (GOLD analysis project Ga0316217, IMG submission 203633) | Freshwater microbial communities from Trout Bog Lake, Wisconsin, USA - 1anoA | ecosystem: Environmental > Aquatic > Freshwater > Lake > Hypolimnion/Profundal zone | place: USA: Wisconsin...
AGCGGCCGGCGCGCTCGGCGCTGGCGAACAGCCGGAAGAAATTGCCCCGGGAGACATTGTCGTGGGCCAGGGTCTTGAACATGGGGCTTTCCCGGATGCCGATCCGGAGCGTGAGCAGCACCAGGCCTAGGCCGCCGCCCACCAGGTAGCCCACCCGCCAGGGGAAGTACTTGCCCACCAGGGCGGCCACCACCGTGCCGAAGATCCCCACCGCCGCGACGATGGTGGTGCCGTAGCCGCGCAGGTCGCTGGGCAGGATCTCGCTCACCAGGGTGATCGCCGCGCCCAGTTCCCCGGCCAGGCCGAAGCCGGCCAGGAAACGCCAGACCATGTAGGCGTCGGCTGAGTGGACGAAGGCGTTGGCGATATTGGCGACGGAATAGAGGGCGATGCTGCCGAACAGGGTGGACAGGCGCCCGCGCTTGTCGCCCAGCATGCCCCAGAAGATTCCGCCCAGCAGCATGCCGACCATCTGGCAGTTCAGCAGGGCGACCCCCACCCCGACCTGGGCTTCGCCGACGATGCCCATGGAGGTCAGGCTCTGCTGGCGGAGGATCGGGAACAGCAGGAGATCGAACATGTCCACGAAGTAGCCGAGCGAGGCCACCAGGACGGTAAGACTGAGGATCTGCCGGAGATTGGATCGGGTGGACATGAACCGATCAAACCACAAACTTAATCCATTCTCCAGAGTCTATTCAGCTAATCCAGGCACCAGGCCGGGGAGGTTCCCACCAGGGCGGTGCCGTACTTGATCCACATGAACCCGTTGATCCCCCACCGGGGACCCCAGGAGTTCTTCAGCAGCCAGGCGCCCTTGGCGTCGTCCCAGCCCACCAGGCAGATGGCGTGGTCGACGCTGCCCTTGCTGGCCGCGGGGTCATAGAATACGCCGCCGGTGTAGGCCTGGAAGTAGTTGTCGGCGTTGACGCCGGCCGAGACGCTGCCCCACTTGTAGATGGCCGCCTTGATGGCGTGGACCGAAGGGATGCCGTCGCCGCTGCCCACGTAGCCCCACTGGGAGACCGGGGTGTACGAGGACGTGGCGGCGAAGCTGCAGGCATTCTGCCGGGCCACGTAGGGGAAATCGCTGGCCGGGATGGCGCCCCGGTAGTAGCCGCTCTGGCCGGCGTTCCTGGGCATCAGCATGTCGAAGGCGTAGAAGCCGCCGTCGCAGCTGTAGCCGAACGGATTGCAGGAGAGCACCTGCTGCTCGGACAGCACCGTGATGTCGCCGCTGGTGGTGATGCTGCCGTCGGCGTTGACCCTGCCCTGGGGATAGCCGTGCTTCTTCAGGGCCGCGGCCTCGAGGGTGGCGATGGTGGAGAAGTCCCAGCAGCTGCCGCACTGGCCCTGGTCCTTCACCGAACTGAACCAGCCGGTGTACCTGGCGGGGTAGACGACGCTGCTTTCCGGCTCGGCGGCCTCGAAGTTCAGGTAGCCGCCCTCGGCGCGGGCCTGCCAATCCGGCTGGCGCAGCTCCAGCCGGGTGCCGCACAGCTGCTCCAGGCGGTACTGCATGGCGGGATTGGCGCCGACGGTGAAGCCCAGGTGCTGGGCGGCCACCTCGGCGCCCAGCCGGGCCGCGCGCTGCGCCACTTCGGGGGCGTAGCCGGCGGGACCCTGGGCGGCCATGGCCAGCGGGCCCGCCGCGAGCAGGGCCAGGACGGCGGGAAGGCTGAAGAAACGGGTGGAGGATGCCATGGGGTGCTCCGCAGAGGGGAAGGATTGAAGGATCCCCGCCCCTGCCGGCCACCCGGCGGGGTCCTGGGGAGAAGTTCCGCACAGGCAGCCCGCGCATGGGGGGCCGTCACGGTCCGGAAAGACTCGGCGGGGCAAGGGGCATGCGGTTGCCGGAACCTTTTCCCAGCGCCTGTCTCCACCCAACAGGATCGGCCCAGGACGGCCCATGGCAAGCCCCGCAGGGGCGCACGTGACGGGCATCACCGATCATGCGACTGGGAATCAGTCCGCTGTCCTTCGCGGCCGGGACCACCGGAACCCTTTTTCCCAGGGCGGATGCCGGATATGCTGGCCTTCCCGCCCTTGGCCGTTGCGGCCGCCCCCTGCTACCTTGAATGGCCGGGTTTCCATGAGGAAACCCGCACGGAAAGCTACCCCATGGAACCTTTGGCCAGTCTGCTCCACCTGACGCCGGAATCCTTCTGGATGCTCGCCAAGGTGCTCATCGTCTTCCTGGGGCCGCTGACCCTGGCGGCGCTGCTCACCTGGGGCGAACGGCGCGGCAGCGCCATGATCCAGGACCGGGTCGGCCCGAACCGCGCCCTGCTGTTCGGCCGCTGGCGGCTGCTGGGCCTGCCCCAGCTGGCGGCGGACGGCATCAAGTTCTTCCTCAAGGAGGACCTGGTGCCCCAGGACGCCAGCCCGCTGCTGTTCTGGCTGGCCCCGGTGCTGGCCTTCGTGCCGGCCATGATGGGCTTCGCCATCATCCCGTTCGGCCGCAGCTTCACCGAGGGCGGCCACACCTACCACCTCAGCCTGCTGGACCCCGGCAACGGCATGGGCATGCTCTATCCGCTGGCCATCGGCGCGGTGGCGGTGTACGGCATCCTCACCGCCGCCTGGAGCAGCAACAACAAGTGGTCGATCCTGGGCGGCATGCGCTCATCGGCCCAGATGGTGAGCTACGAGATCGCCATGAGCCTGGCCGTGGTCTCCGTGTTCATGCGCACCGGCGGCTACGACCCCCAGCAGATCATCGCCGCCCAGAGCGGGATGTGGAACGTCCTGCCCCAGTGCGTCGGCTTCCTGGTGTTCTTCGTCTGCATGTTCGCCGAGACCAACCGCCTGCCGTTCGACTTCGCCGAGGGCGAGAGCGAGATCGTGGCCGGGTTCCACACCGAGTACGGCTCCATGAAGTTCGCCCTGCTCCAGTTGTCGGAATACGTGCACATCGTCACCGCCTCGGCGCTGATCGTGACCTTGTTCTTCGGCGGCTGGGCGGTGCCGTTCGTGGCCGAGCCGCCGGTGCTGCTCTCCGTGGCCGCGTTCGCGGTCAAGCTGGTGTTCTTCTGCTGGGTGTTCATCTGGGTGCGCTGGACCATCCCGCGGTTCCGCTTCGACCAGCTGATGTTCCTGGGCTGGAAAGTGATGCTGCCCCTCAGCCTCGGCAATCTCCTGCTCCAGGCGTACCTGATGCATAGGGGGGCCTGAAGCATGGGCGTCGTCGTCAAGAAGGTCGAACTGAACTGGCTGGACCGGACCTACGTCTGGCCGGTGCTGATGGGCATGATCATCACCATGCGCCACTTCCTCAAGCAGATCAGCACCCGCACCAGCAAGCGCTACACCATCCCCTATCCGGACCGCAAGCGGACCCCGGCCGCCGGCTACCGCGGCCTGCACGAGCTCAAGCGGTTCCAGGACGGCTCGATCAAGTGCGTGGCCTGCTTCATGTGCGCCGAGGCCTGCCCGGCCCGGTGCATCACCATCGAGGCCGAGGAGTACGGGGACATCAACAAGACCCAGGGCTTCGACGAGAAGCGCCCGGCGGTGTTCAAGATCGACATGCTGCGCTGCATCTACTGCGCCATGTGCGAGGAGGCCTGCCCCAAGGACGCCATCTGGCTGCGCACCGACTACGAGCAGGCGTCCTACGACCGGCTGTCCATGCAGTACGGCAAGTGGGACCTGATGAACAGCTACGCGGACCAGGACGGGAAGCCGAGGCTCAGCCAGGACCCGACCCCCACCGTGCCCCGCAAGCCCATCCAGACCTAGGACGCGCCATGTTCCTCTGCTTCGCCCTCATCACCCTCACCGGCGCCGTGGCGCTCACCTTCCAGCGCAACCTGGTGGTGGCGGGGCTCTGCCTGGTGCTCAGCTTCATGGGGGTGGCCGGGCTGTTCCTGCTGCTGGCCAATCCCGTGGCCGCGGCCCTGCAGATCATCGTCTACTCCGGCGCCATCGTCGTGCTGCTGCTGTTCGTGATCATGCTGCTGGCCGAGCACCAGGAGGAGCCGGCCCAGCGCCGCCGGCCGCTGCAGCGCTGGGGCTCGGTGCTGGTCCTGCTGGCGCTGGCCGCCGGCGCCCTGCGCCTGGTGGCGCGCAGCCACGTGCTGCGCAGCCTGGACTCCGGCCCGCTGCCCCCGGCCATGAACCTGGACACCCTGGGCGCGGCGTTGTTCAATGACCACCTGCTGGCCTTCGAGGGGGTCGGCCTGCTGCTGCTGGCGGCCATGGTCGGCGCGGTGGCCCTCGTGAAGCGGGACTTGTGACGGAGCCCAGGATGAACCTCGCCTATTCGATCCTTTCGGGGGGCCTGCCCGGCTACATCCTGGTGGCCCTGCTGCTGTTCGTCATCGGCCTGGGGGCCGTGCTGGTCCGGCGCTCCATCCTGGTCCAGTTCATGGGCGTGGAACTGATGCTGAACGCCGCCAACGTGGCGCTGCTGGCCTTCGCCCGGTTCCGCGGCGGCGACGTTCAGGGCACCGTGTTCTACCTGTTCATCATCGCCGTGGCCGCCTGCGAGGCCGCGGTGGGGTTGGCGCTGGTGGTGGGCCTGTTCCGCCACCGCCGGACCACCGACACCGACCGCGCCGACGCGCTGAAGCTGTGAGGGCCTGATGCAAACGTTCGCCTGGCTCATTCCCGTCCTGCCCCTGCTGGGCTCGGCCTTCCACGGCCTGGTGGGCCGCAGGGCCGGCAAGGCCGCGGTCACCGCGGTGGCCCTGGGCACCATGCTCGCCTCCCTGGTCCTGTCGGCGGTGCTGTTCGCCGCGGTGGCCGCGGCCCCGGAGCGGCGGATCGACCTGCCGTACTTCGACTGGATGGCCGTGGGCTCCCTGCGGGTGCCGTTCGGCCTGGTGTTCGATTCGCTCAGCTCGGTCATGGCCCTGGTGGTCACCGGCATCGGCACCCTGATCCACCTGTACTCGGTCGGCTACATGTGGGAGGAGGAGGGCTACGCCCGCTATTTCTGCTACCTGAACCTGTTCGTGTTCTTCATGCTGACCCTGGTGCTGGGCTCCTCCCTGCCGCTGCTGTTCGTGGGCTGGGAAGGGGTCGGCCTGTGCAGCTACCTGCTGATCGGCTACTACTTCGACACCGAGGTGGCCTCCGCGGCCGGGCTCAAGGCGTTCCTGTTCAACCGGGTCGGCGACCTGGGCATGACCATGGGCATGCTGGCCCTGTTCGCCGCCTTCGGCACCCTCACCGTGGGCGAGATCCTGGTCAGGGCCGGCCACCTGGGAGTGGAGGCCGGGTTCGGCGTGCTCACGTTCGCCACCCTGATGATGTTCGTGGGCGCCACCGGCAAGAGCGCCCAGATCCCTCTCTACCTCTGGCTGCCCGACGCCATGGCCGGCCCGACCCCGGTCAGCGCGCTGATCCACGCGGCCACCATGGTCACCGCCGGCATCTACCTGATCTGCCGGCTGGCGCCGCTGTTCCTGCTCACCCCCATCACCCTCACCACGGTGGCCTGGGTGGGCGGCGCCACCGCCCTGTTCGCCGCCACCATCGGGCTGTTCCAGCGCGACATCAAGAAGGTGCTGGCCTACTCCACGGTCTCGCAGCTGGGCTACATGTTCCTGGGGCTGGGCTCGGCGGGCTTCGCCGCCGGCTTCCTGCACCTGTTCACCCACGCCTGGTTCAAGGCCCTGCTGTTCCTCGGGGCGGGCAGCGTGATCCACGGCATGCACCACCAGCAGGACCTGTTCCGCATGGGCGGGCTGAAGGCCAGGATGCCGGTGACCTTCTGGACCATGCTGATCGCCACCTTGTGCATCATGGGCTTCCCCGGCACCTCAGGCTTCTTCAGCAAGGACGAGATCCTCTACCTGGCGTTCCAGAAGAGTCCCGGGCTCTACGCCATGGGCCTGCTGGGGGCGGCCTGCACCGCAATCTACATGTGGCGGCTGATGGCGCTGGCCTTCTGGGGCGAGCCGAGGGACCACCATGCCTTCGAGCACGCCTCTGAAAGCCCGGCCACCATGACCGTGCCGCTGGCGCTGCTGGCGGTCGGCGCCCTTCTGGCCGGCCTGCTGGGCCTGCCGAAGATCTGGGGCGGCAGCTTCGCCATCGAAGGCTGGCTGGAACCGGCCCTGAACTTCGGCCGGACCGCGGCGGCCCCCGCCGCCGAACCCGGCGGAAGCGGGCTGGCCTGGGGACTGATGGCGCTGTCCACCACCGTGGCCCTGGCCTCCGGCTACCTCGGCTGGCGGATCTACCGCCGCGGTCCGGCCGCGGAGGAGGCCTTCGCCGGGCGCCGGCCGGCCCTGTACCGGGCGCTGGCCAACAAGTGGTACGTGGACGAGGCGGTGGAGGCCTGCATCCTGGGCCCGGCCCGCTGGACCGGCAACTGCCTGTGGAAGGCCTTCGACGTCATCCTCATCGATGGCATCGGCGTCAACCTCCCCGGGGCCCTGACCCGGGTCGGCGGGGACCTCACCGCCCAGGTCCAGACCGGCCGGGTTCGCAACTACGCTCTGGGCATGGCCGTCGGGGCTGTGCTCCTGCTCTGGATCTTCTTGAAGTAGGATGCCGCCGTGATCACCGCCTGGATCGATTCCCACCTGCTCAGCTTCATCGTGTTCGCGCCCATGCTCTGGGGGCTCCTGCTGCTGCCGCTCTCCGAGCGCCAGGCGCCCCTGGCCAAGCTGCTGGGCCTCCTGGGTTCCTTCGGCATCCTGGTGGTGGCCGCCATGCAGCTGCTGCACCTGCCGGCCGACCCCATGGGCCAGGTCTTCGCCGAGCGCTTCCCCTGGTTCACCGCCGTGGGCATCCCGGTGGACTACCACCTGGCGGTGGACGGGCTGAACCTCTGGCTGGTGCTGCTCACCACCTTCCTGGTGCCGGTGACCCTGCTGGGCACCTGGAACAGCATCGGCAAGCGGGCCGGCACCGCGGTGGCGCTGTTCCTGATGCTGGAGACCGGCATGCTGGGCGCCCTGGTGGCCCAGGACCTGCTGCTGTTCTACCTGTTCTGGGAGGCCATGCTGCTGCCCATGTACTTCCTGATCGGGGTCTGGGGCGGCGACGAGCGCCAGTACGCCGCCACCAAGTTCATCCTGTTCACCCTGTCCGGCTCGCTGCTGTGGCTGGTGGCGCTGCTGTTCCTGGGCGGCAAGGCCGGCAGCTTCGCCCCGGCGGTGATGGCCCAGACCGTGGCCGGGCTGCCGTTCCCGGTGCAGAGCACCCTGTTCCTGGCCTTCGCCCTGGCCTTCGCCATCAAGGTGCCGCTGTTCCCGCTGCACACCTGGCTGCCCGACGCCCACACCCAGGCCCCCACCGGCGGCTCGGTGCTGCTGGCCGGGGTGCTGCTGAAGCTGGGCTCGTACGGCTTCCTGCGCTTCGCCCTGCCGATGTTCCCGGATGCGGCCCTGCACTTCGCCCTGCTGCTGGCGGTGCTGTCCACCGTGGCCATCGTCTACGGCGCCCTGGTGGCCATGGTCCAGACCGACATCAAGAAGCTGGTGGCCTACTCCTCGGTGAGCCACATGGGCTTCATCATGCTGGGCATCGCCTCCATGACCGTGATCGGCACCCAGGGCGCCATGCTGCAGATGCTCAACCACGGCATCTCCACCGGCGCGCTGTTCCTGCTGGTGGGCATGCTCTATGACCGGGCCCACACCCGCAAGATCTCCGACTTCGGCGGGGTGGCCCTGAAAATGCCGGTGTTCACCACCTTCTTCCTGATCGTCACGCTCAGCAGCATCGGGCTGCCGCTGACCAACGGCTTCGCCGGCGAGTTCCTGATCCTCAACGGCACCTACGTCTCCGGCTTCGGCTGGGGCCGGCCCCTGGCCTGCGTGGCCACCCTGGGCGTGCTGCTCAGCGCGGTCTACATGCTCTGGATGGTCAAGCGGGTGTTCTGGGGCCCGGCCAACCCGGCCGAGGACAGCGGCACCGCCCACCTGCACGGCGATCTCACCAGCCGGGAAGTCGCGGTGCTGCTGCCGATCGTGGTGCTGATCTTCTGGATGGGGCTGCACCCCCAGACCTTCCTGGCCCAGTCCGAGAGCCAGGTGGCGCGGGCCGTGGCGCAGGACCGCGCGCCCCAGGCCCGGCCCGCCTTCCTTTCCGCCGAGGTGAAGCCGTGAACCTGACCGCCGGCGAACTGTCCGCCATCATGCCGCTGCTGATCCCCGCGCTGGGGGCCTGCCTGCTGCCCATCGCCGCCCTGGACAAGGACCAGGCCTCGGTCAAGTGGATCCGGGCCTCGATGTTCTTCATCGCCCTGCTGGCCCTCACCGGCGGCTTCTTCTACCTGACCCGGCTCTGGGCCTCGGGCGCCCAGCCCAGCTTCGGCGCGCTGCGCATGGACCGGCTGGCCCAGTTCGGGGGAATCTTCGTGCTGGTGACCGCGGCCATGGCCGTGCTGCAGCTCTGGGACCACCTGCACGCGGAGGGCTGGGTGAAGGGCGAGACCCTGTCGCTGCTGCTGTTCTCGGTGACCGGGATGATGCTGTTCTGCGCCACCGGCAACCTGATCGTGCTGTTCCTGGGGCTGGAACTGCTGTCGCTGCCGCTGTACGCCCTCACCGCCACCGTGCGGACCCGGGAGCGGGCCCTGGAAGGCGGGATGAAGTACTTCCTCACCGGGGCGGTGGCTTCGGCCTGCTTCCTCATGGGCGCGGCGCTGGTCTACGGCGCCACCGGCAGCATGGAACTGTCGGTCATCGGCCCCAGGCTCGCGGCCGGGCCGCTGGATCCCATCGCCCTGGCCGGCGCCGCCCTGCTGCTGCTGGGGTTCCTGTTCAAGATGAGCGTGGTGCCGTTCCACCAGTGGACGCCCGATGTCTACGACGCGGCGCCGCATCCCGTCTCAGGCTTCATGTCGGTGGCCACCAAGGGGGTGGCGGTGCTGGCGCTCATGCGGGTCATGGCCGTGGGCCTGCCGGCCGTGGGCCCTCAGTTCCGCTCGGCCCTGGCGGTGGTGGCGGTGCTCTCGCTGCTGCTGGGCAACCTGGCCGCCCTGGCCCAGACCAGCGTCAAGCGGATGCTGGCCTACTCCAGCATCAGCCACGCAGGCTACCTGCTGCTGGGCTTCGTGGCCGGCACGCCCGCCGCCTACGCCGGGGTGCTGTTCTACCTCCTGGCCTACCTGGCCATGAACATGGGCGCCTTCGGCCTGCTGTCGGCCCTGGGGCTGGTGGGGGACGAGGTGGGCTTCGAGCAGCTCAAGGGGCTGGGCTGGAAGCGTCCGGGGCTGGGGATCGCCGTCAGCCTGTGCCTGTTCTCCCTGGCCGGGCTGCCGCCCATGGCCGGCTTCTACGGCAAGTACATGATCTTCAAGGAGCTGATCCTCACCGGGCACGTGTCCATGGCGGTGGTCGGGGTGCTGGCGAGCCTGGTGTCGGTCTACTACTACCTGGGGATCCCGGTGGCGCTGTTCATGGGCAAGCCGTCCCAGCAGGCCGAGCGGGAGGCCGCGGAGCGGCCGGCGGTGCTGGCGCCCCTGGCCGGCGCCACGGTGCTCATCTGCGGCTTCCTGTTGGTGCTGCTGGGGCTGCTGCCGGGCACCGTGCTGGACGGATTCGCCCGGCCGGCGGCCGAGGAGACCGTGCGCCTGGCGCGCTGATCAAGTCTGCATAAAGCGCATAACCCATGCCGCCGCCTCAACCTTTTGCCCATTGCATGGCTCCCATGGCAAGGTGAAGGTTATGGATAAGCCCTGAACCCGAGGTGGTCATGAAGCGTACATTACTGGTGGGGTCGGCCGTGGCCGTGGGTGTGATTGCCGGGGCAGGCTTCCTGTTCCTGCGGGGTTCCAAGGACCCGGTCAAGTGGCGCACCGCCCAGGTGGACCAGGGCAGCATCACCCAGCGGATCACCGCCACCGGCACCCTCAACGCCTTGATCCAGGTGCCGGTGGGCACCCAGGTGTCCGGGGTGGTGGTCTCGCTCACCGCCGACTTCAACAGCCTGGTCAAGAAGGGCCAGGTCATCGGCACCATCGATCCGACCCCCTGGCTGACCCAGCTCAAGGACGCCGAGGCCGGGCTTCAGCGGGCCACCGACACCATGAACAACGCCCAGGCGGTCTACCAGCGCAACCTGGCCCTGTGGCAGGCCAAACTCCTGTCGCAGAACGACCTGGACACCTTCGAACTGAACCTGAAGGTGGCAAAGGGCAACGTGGAATCGGCCAAGGCGACCCTGCAGACCGCCAAGACCAACCTGGGCTACTGCACCATCAAGGCACCGGTGGACGGAGTGGTGGTGAACCGCCTGGTGGACGTGGGCCAGACCGTGGCCGCCAGTTTCTCCACCCCCAATGTATTCACCATCGCCCAGGACCTCTCCCGGATGAAGGTCTCGGCCGCCATCGACGAGGCGGACATCGGCCAGGTGCGGGTGGGGCAGCGGGCCTTCTTCACGGTGGACAGCTATCCCGACAAGCAGTTCAAGGGTGTGGTGAGCGAGGTCCAGCTCAATCCCACCATCACCAACAACGTCGTGACCTACAACGTCATCATGGAGGTCGCCAACGAGCCCAGGGCGGCCTACGCGCCGCAGGCCGAACCGCCGGCCGGATCCGGACCGGCCGCCATGGCCGGCCGCCCTGGGGGTGGTCGCCCGGCCGGCGGCAGCCCGGCTTCCGGTCGTCCGGAAGGCAATCATCCGGCAGGCAGTCGCCCGGCAGGCGTCCGAACTGAAGGCGGCCGGACGGCCAACCCGGCCCAGGGCCAGGCGGGGTCCCTGGAGTACACTACCGCCCGCTACATGCCGCCGGGCAGCCCGGTCTACAAGGGGGACCTGGCGCTCTTCCCGGGCATGACCGCCAACTGCACCATCATCACCAACCGCAAGGAAAACACCCTGCGGGTGCCCAGCGCCGCGCTGCGCTTCAACCCGGGAGCGTTCGTGACCCTGGACCGCAAGCCGGCCACCGCCGCGCCGAGCCCGGCGGGTGCGCCCGCGGTCGCCGCCGCGGCGACGCCAGCCGCCGCGGCATCGCCTGGCGCCGCCGCGCCTGGCCGCGGCATGGCCGCCCGGTTCGACGACCGGCTCTGGGTCCTGGAGGACGGCAAGCCCAAGGCGATTCCGGTGAAGGCCGGGGTCAGCGACGGCACCTTCACCGAAGTGACGGGGGACGGGGTCGTCCCCGGCCTGGCCGTGCTCACCGGCGTCGAGGACTACAAGAAGGCGCTGACTGGCGGCGCGTCGCCCCTGGGCGGCGGCATGCACCACTGATGCCGACCTTCCCGCCGCTGCCGGAGCCCTGACCATGGCCGTCCTCGAATTCCTCAAACTGGCCCTGTTCGCCATCACCCGCAACAAGACCCGGGCCTTCCTCACCATGCTGGGCATCATCATCGGGGTCGGCGCGGTGATCGCCATGATCGGCATCGGCGAAGGCTCCCGGAAGGCCTCCATCGACATCATCGAGAACATGGGCTCGAACATGCTCACCATCTTCAACGGCGGCGGCAGTTCGGCCAACACCCGGTTCGGCCCCCTGGGGCTGGGCAGCGTGGCTGTGCTTGAGGACACCGACGCCGACCTGATCGAGCGGGATCTCAAGGCCTCCAGCGTGGTGGCCGCCACCCCGCAGGTGCGCACCAACCGCGCGGTAGTGTACGGCAACAACAACTACTTCACCAGCATCCAGGGATCCGGCGTGCAGTTCCCGCAGATCCGCGGCTGGGAGGTGGACAAGGGCCGCTTCTTCACCGACCAGGAGGTGCGCGGGCTGGCCAAGGTCTGCGTGATCGGGACCACGGTGCGGGACAACCTGTTCCCCGGCGGCGAGGACCCGGTCGGCAAGATCATCCGGATCTCCTCGCTGCCGTTCGAGGTGGTCGGGCTGCTGGAATCCAAGGGCGCCGGCATGATGGGCGACCAGGACGACGTGGTGGTGGCCCCCTACACCACGGTCATGCGCAAGATCCAGGGCCAGGACCATATCCAGAACATCCTGGTGAGCGCCCAGGAAGGCAAGGCCGACCTCGCTGAACTGGAGATCACCGCCCTGCTGCGCCAGCGGCTCCGGCTCACCCCCAGGGACGACAACACCTTCATGATCCGCAAGCAGGACGACTGGGTGAAGATGCAGGACCAGCAGGCCGGCGTGCTCACCACCTTCCTGGCCCTGGCCGCCAGCATCTCCCTGCTGGTGGGCGGCATCGGCATCTCCAACATCATGCTGGTGAGCGTCACTGAGCGCACCCGCGAGATCGGCGTCCGCCGGGCCCTGGGCGCCACCCGTTCGAACATACTCTGGCAGTTCCTCGTCGAGGCGGTGGTGCTCTCGGTGCTGGGCGGGATCCTGGGCGTGGGCTTCGCCTTCCTGACCATCTGGGTGCTGAAGACCTTCACCGCTCTGCCGGCCGTCACCGATGTCTGGGCGGTGGTGCTGGGCCTCGGCTTCAGCGGCGTGGTGGGCGTCGCCGCGGGGTTCCTGCCGGCCCTCAAGGCGGCCAACCTGGACGTGATCGACGCGCTCCGGTATGAATGACGGTATGACGAACCCTGACAAGGACCCCTACCAGGCGCTCCGCTACCGGGAGTACCGCAGTTTCCTGGGGGGCGCCCTGGCCCTGACCATGGCCACCCAGATCCAGACCCTGGTGATGGGCTGGCAGGTCTACCACCTCACCCGGGACCCCTTCTCCCTGGGCCTGATCGGCCTGTCCGAGGCGGTGCCGTTCCTGGGGCTTTCGCTCATCGGCGGCCACGCCGCGGACCGGATGGACCGCCGCGCCCTCTCGCTCATGGCCGTGGCCGCGCTGCTCCTGGGCGCCCTGCTGCTGCTGGCCCTGAACCTGGGCGCGGGGCCGCGGGCGGCCTGGCCGTTCTACGCCATCCAGGCCCTGGCCGGGGTGGGCCGGGCCTTCTACCGGCCGGCCTCCCAGGCCCTCAGCACCGAACTGGTGCCGCTCGAGGCCTACCAGAACGCCGCCACCTGGCGCAGTTCCACGTTCCAGATGGCCCAGGTGTTCGGCCCCGCCCTGGGCGGGCTGATCTACGGGTTCGGCGACGCCGCCCTGGCCTACCTGGCCGAGGCCGTGCTCATGGGCTGCGCGCTGGCGGGCATGCTCATGGTGGCGCCCCGGCCCCGG
>Ga0316217_10005543_pt1 | contig 13030 bp, 7 predicted proteins | sample 1anoAmetaG_FD_203633 | JGI IMG/M metagenome (GOLD analysis project Ga0316217, IMG submission 203633) | Freshwater microbial communities from Trout Bog Lake, Wisconsin, USA - 1anoA | ecosystem: Environmental > Aquatic > Freshwater > Lake > Hypolimnion/Profundal zone | place: USA: Wisconsin...
AGGAACCTAAGGAATCACAACTGCTGGGACTTAGATGTGATGCACTTCTTCAATCTTTGGTACTTCAATGTGAGGAACCTAAGGAATCACAACAGCTGGGACTTAGATGTGATGCACTTCTTCAATCTTTGGTACTTCAATGTGAGGAACCTAAGGAATCACAGCTGCGGGGACTTAGACGTGATGCACTTCTTCAATCTTTGGTACTTCAATGTGAGGAACCTAAGGAATCACAACTGCTGGGACTTAGACGTGATGCACTTCTTCAATCTTTGGTACTTCAATGTGAGGAACCACAACTGCTGGGACTTAGACGTGATGCACTTCTTCAATCTTTGGTACTTCAATGTGAGGAACCTAAGGAATCACAACTGCTGGGACTTAGACGTGATGCACTTCTTCAATCTTTGTTACTTCTCTTATCATTTTACTCTTTTCATTGTCAAATTATTCTTTCTGAATCCTCTCTTAATTTTTATGTTCTTTTGCTTCTTTCCTATTCTCATTTATTTTACTTTACCCTTTTTTTATGATAACTTATTTTGGTTGTATTTCTTTGATAGACTTTATTTTGATATTGCTTTATTGCCTCTCATTACTATATGGAAAGTCGACCTAAGTTTTCAAATGAGTTATCGTAATCAAATTCGAACCGTGATGGTGGTTTGGATTTCTACATTAACCAATGATGCTACATTTTTCCAATAACGTGCTTTCAGTTGTTATCTTTTATATTTCTTTTAGTTTTTTCGTTGATGAGACGTTTCCCCAGGATCCCACAGTTTTCTTCTCATTAGTGTTTTTATTTTATGGACTTTTGATGGATTTCGTACTTTGAATTTTGGGTGCTGCATGCTTGCTAGGCTAATTCTTACCTTTTAGCTCAATTGCAATTCCAACTACTTATTTGTTTCTCGAATCTCTGACCTTTTAGTTCAACTGGTTTGACTTTTTAGAACTTCCCGATTTTACCGATTGATTATTTTTATCGATATTTCCATTTACACTTGGTTCCGAGTTCTTTTTCGTCAACTCTTTGCTTCTTTCAACTTACTCATACTTACTTATAAAGTCAATAACTTTATTTTAAACTTCCTATAAATTTTTATCACTCTATTTTTTCTAAATTTAAATCTTATTTAAAGTTGTTGTATTCTGTGGTACTTCAATAGCTTTTGTTTCCTCAGATTTTGCAGTAAGCTATTTTCTTTCTTTATTCTCTTACTTTACAGAAGAAGCTGGGTGATGTTCAGAAGCACTTACTTCTATCTTTTTGATCTAACTAGGCTTGGCTTCAGTCTATCTATTTATCAGGATGCTTGTCTGTTTGACAGATATTTCTCTATTTTCAGTTGATTTTATATTTGTGGCTAGTCTAGGTTGCACTTCTTTGATAGAACTCAGTTTAGTTTGTGTTGCCTGTTTTTCTTTTGCTTCAGGCAACTTAACATCTATCTTTATTTGGGTTGTATTATTACTTTTCTCAATTGCCTTTTAGCTATTAAGCCTTTTTAATTGAGTTTCTAACCTTGGAGATATAATTGACTATGAAGAATTAGGTGATCTTCTAACAGCAACACCATTATTAGCTGAAGTCGTCTAAACTTTCTTTATCCCATTTTTAATTGTTTATGGCTTACCATTCTGAATATTTGCAGTACTTATTATTTATTGATTTCTGGAGTCTCTAAGCTTTTAGTGAAGCTTACTTGATTGTTTTGAACTTGCAGATTTTACTAAGGCGTTTTTCTTATTTGCTGTCTCTCTCCTTTAGATTATCTACTTTTATTTTGTTGATTAGATATTCAAAGGTTAGTCTTTTTTGATGAAATCTTGCCCATTTATTTAAACCATCGAAGGCTTCTTTACTTCCTCATTGTGTTTTTATACTTCCTCTTTAGGCTTTTTTACTTCCTCAGTATATTTCTTGGATTCCTCTGTAGATTTGTTTGCTTCCTCAATATGTTTCTTTGATTCCTCTGTAGGCTTCTTTGCTTCCTCAGTTGACACTATTACTTACTCATTAGGTTTCTTTATTTCTTGGGTAGGCACTACTTTGTTGTTAAATACTACCTTAATGTTCTTATTTTGTTAGGGTTTGTATGGGCGATATTTAATAGAACTCTCTTGTGGGGTAATTGAACTTGGCTGTAAGTTAGTAGTTGATTTTTGCTGTGGGTTGCCATAAGAAAACGTGATCTTTTTGCTTGCAGGACTAACGAAATTCTAAGGGCTTCCTAATCTCCCTTTTGCTGAAACTTGAGATTGGTATATATAGCTATTGACATAAGGTTTATTACCTGGGTTTTGGTTGTTGATGATAGAAGAAATAATCGGTTAAGGCTGAATATTTACGTTTGTATTTGGCTCAAAAACCGTTGAAACCCCAGGCGGGTTTTACTGTATCTTACTCTTAGACTAAACTTATTTGACGTTGGATCTTTAAATCGTAAAAGGATCATGGATTGAAGCTCTCCTGTTCAAATTCTCAGCTTTTCTGTTACTAACTTAATTTTTATTAGATTAGATTGAAATGTTATTTGCTTTTTCCTTGGCATGAGAAATATCCAACTTCTGGATCTATGATCGTTAATTGTCATTTAAGGCGACTGGAGAAACTGACTCGTTTTGACTAGGCTACTACTACTTTATTAAAATTAACTCTCGCTTCACCAAACGGCTATGCCTGGGACTTATTATTGAAGATCGCTCGACGAATTTAGAGTTAGGGTCTTATTAGAAGATTACACTTGGCTTTTATTTCAGCACTTCCTGAATTTAATATTCTGGGTAATATTGGCTAATGTACTATTTGTCGAGCTGATTGCCAAGGTAAGGAGAATTCTATTTAAGTTCCTAAACATCTTCTCTAAATCTTTCAGGGAGATCAACTTTACTACCATCGAACTAGTTTGCACCAATCTTAGCCCGATAGCTACTCAGCCATCTCCACAGCTCAGGAATGTTCCATCTTCTTGATAATCGGAAATTGCACAAATATGCAACAAGGATTCTTAGATTTTAAGAGTATTTTTGTCGTGTTAGCCAAAAGTTCATTCTTTTCTGGGCCTATGCCATATCGAAAGTCATCTTTTCGTAGTTGTATAAATCAAAGTTTTATTTGAGAATCCCTGCCGATAAAGCAGTCATCCCGATCGAAAACTGTTCAGAATTTTAAGTACTATTCTTAGAGCTTTTGTTGCCTGTTCTCAAATTCTCAACTGTTTCCGGAGGAAGATAAGTGGGCAACGATTGTGTTCCTCTCGGCTCTTATGGCCAAGAATAAGGATTGGCGACTCTGATTTTGCCTTTCTATGAAATGAATATGTTCTGTGGACAAATGTTTCCAATTTGTGCCCGATTTCCAGCAATGTTTGAATATTCCTCCTCGGCAACACAAATGGCGTAGAGCAGCTGCCAAAGTTCTGACTATTAAAACGCAGTCTTTTTGTTTATATTTGATTGAATCGCATCCGTCAGCACAAAGGGGTGTCTGTCGTAAGTGACCTACATAGTGACGAATAAACTGTGATGGTTCTGCGGTTAGTACAAACCTCGCACTTATCGAAGTTGCTATCTTGCAGAGGAAGCAGGAGAAATCTGTGTTTTTCGGGTTTGACATTGTGCTCTGCAATCGAAGATTTCCAGCGTTAATATGCCTTTTATTATGAGTAGATATCTGTCTCCATAAGAGCAGTATTTCCACTGGTAATGGCTTTGGAGTTTTTAAAACGAGGGTGATTTACTGTAATAGGCCTCTCTTATCGGCCGCGGCTTTAACTTGATCCCATGAGATATAATTATCAATTACTTCCAAACCCCTTCAATAAACTTATACACCCTCTAGTACAAAAAATAAATAGAAAATTATATCATTCGATTCATCAGGTTTTGACGCTTTGTCCACTATACAAGAAGGCTGTCAGAAGATTCTTACTTTTGGCTTCGTAAAAACCCATTACAAAAGGGTACTCTATTACTATTGATGACTCTACTGGGGTGTGGATCACCGCATCAACGTAGTATGATTACCAGAAGTTTGAACAACTTAGCATAGCTGCTGAATAGAACTATCTTTCAGGGAAAAGTTTGAAGAAACCATCGTACATTCTCACTTTGTTGGTTTTTACGTTAGAATTTTTAAGATTGGGAATCACTACAGACGGCACATCATTTAGAAAGACTTAGGAATGCATATTTCTGAAGAAAAAGGACAAATAGGTGTAGAGATCAAGCTGATCAGTGGTCGACTCAACATAATGACTGGCTGGCATCACGAACAGTTTGACTTTTTAGTGAGTTGTAGGCAACAGATAAGCAAAAGCGTCTATTTTAGAGCACTTTATTTGAGTTATTTGATAATTCTGATAGTTGTGCAAAATATATAGCTGTTCATTAGAAGTAAGCGTGAATTAGAGAGATAGCTCTTCATCCAGTTCCACTAAAACCAATTAATGCTGCAAAATAAATCTCGATTATGATAAAAACTAGAGCTGAAAATTGTAGTCGAAAGTTTTGTAACGAAAATAGTTTAGCAAGTCCTCCATTGTGCCGAAAGATGTTGTTTTGAGCAAAGTTTAAGTGTCGCCTTTCAAATCTCTTAGTGCTGCGCTCATAACTGCTCTTAAAAAAGGGTCTTTTCTTACAAATTAGCCAATTTCGCCCTAACCACCATAACTTGCATTACTTAACTGTTTCAAATGATATTTGGTCATGATTCTTGTGAAAGCCAAAGCATAAAGTTCGCCAATTGCTACATTTTGATATTTATTCAGTGTGTCTTTAAATAAATTTTGGCTTCTGAGTCTAAAATTAGAAGTAAATACAATACACTTGCATTCGAACTTCAAAGATCTATAGTTACCCATCATTTTTAGACCAATCTCATATTCCTTTCTCATGTTATTAGGTGAAGTAAACACATAAACCCTCTCTCTTACATCAGTATCTTTGAGCTTTGGCCTAGCTTTTTACATAATCATAAACTGTCCAAATTTCTAAACTCCTATAGCTAAATCCGCATCAATCAAATCGATAAATTGCGATGAGACGATGTCTAAACGGTCAACTCTTAAAGGATAGACTACTTCTTGGCAAGGAGTAGCTGAGAGAAGCTATTATGCTACTCTTAGCATAGCCACTGAAACTAGCTCAAAGGGCTGAATGCTCATATATTCAACCATGTATTTCAGTCTCCCAGCTCTCCCCCCTAGAGCTTACGATAAGATGATTGTACCCACTGATATTTTTTGTTCTGTATGAATATCGAAGATTATGGAATGAGCAAAAGGATCTGTAAGTTTATTGGTCAATGAATTGATATCAAATTAAGTAAAAATTTTACTTTTCAATGGTCTCCTTGAGAACAAATGCTTCACATAGACACCTATCAAATCCAAAGGTATAGCTTTGGCCTAAAGAGTAAGAAATGTTTTTTTCACGTCTATAGCTTTTTGAGGATCCAGTGATTTGAGTTCTGGCTTTATTTTAGAGTAGTCTTTGTAGGAATCATGACTTTTTTAAATGGACTTGTCTTTAGATTTTTACTTTTGGAGTTTTTTCTTATGCAAGGAAACAGCAAAGGATTTCTTAACGTATGGCAAATGCGTCAGACTTCTATATCTTTATGCTCGTTATTTTCTTGATTTGTCTAACAGTTTTTTAAAAGTAATAAGCTTCTACTTTTAATTTTCCTAATGCGTATTTTATTCTTTTTTGTTTTCTTGTTTGAGTTTATTAAATTTGCCTTCGCCTTCTTTAAGCTTTTTAGGTTTGTTAGTATCAGCCCTAAAAATTGTATAAAATTTCTATAAATTCAGTGGCGTTTACTCCTACTATATCTAAATTTTAGCCTATTGGTCTTCTTATTCTTGCAAAGCAAAAGAATTAATCTTCACATTTTGAAGAGAAGGACGAATCTCAAAGGTAGTTTTATATTCTTTGCTTATATTCTACTGCTTACTATTTGCCCCTTTCGGAGTATCTGGCAAATACTCTTTGGGATCTTCAATAATAACTGGGCTTAACTTTGTCAAACTTCGAAACATTTTACTTTAGCTCATTCCTTTTCGCTCAGTTGTACGTTAAGGCTAACTTTCCAAGCCTTTTCTCAGATTTTTTTAGCTTTATCTATTCTACCTGTCTTTTTTCTCTTCCCCCTAGCTGAAAAAATTCTTGCCCTCAGAATCAGACAAGGCAGAATTAATCTTAATTCTCGGCTGCTTTTTATTGTGAATCTTGGCTTAAGAAAGATAAGCAAGAGCTATTGAATTTTTCTATGAGTAATTGGCTATTTTGAAAGGCTGAATCAAACCCATCTTGTTCTTGTGGCTTTATACGATTTCGTTTATTCTCTCCCGTGTGTTCTTCTTGAGCTGCCTTTAGAATACCCAACCTCGAACGCTCAGCTGATTCTTTTATTTTCGAGGTGACTATTCGCTTTTTTATTAACTGAGCACTTTGCTCTATTTCACAGGACTACTAGTTTGCTGAAAGTAGTTTGATTGCGCTCCTGCTTATGGTTCATCGAACTGATGCTCATTCATTTCCATTTTTAGATAGTTTTCGATTAGTAACTACTACTCTTAAAAGCGATGATAAAGTTTTGGTTTGTATTTAAATGCCAGCATTTCGAAGCATTGTAGAGCCTTATCCACAATTGCGTCATCTTTGGGGTATAGCACCTAGACAAAATACTTCTAAAGCAGAGTCTTGGTCTATCTCTGATCCACCATAATAACGTTACGTATCAAAAAGGGGTCCTGTTTGGCTTCCAGCCAGATATAGTTACTGAGCTTACTATTCCAAATAAAGGTTATATCTTTGAGTATGATCTAATAAACGGGCTAATCCTAATAAATAAACTTTATCTCTGAGTGCTGCTGACATCTGTCTAGGTGCTACTCCACACTCACCCTCCAACGATGAATCTCATCGACTATATACATCGTCATATCTCTCAACCTTGCCATATCAACAAAGATGTTACTAATCACCTTGATCGACTCTTCGATGGTTTCGTCAACATCAACCACAGTGTAGCCTTCCATCTCAACCCAATCGATATAGGCAGCATCTTCTGCAGTTTGTCCGTGGTACTCTTTGGCAAAAAACCCCAAAAATTTAGTAGATCTAGATATGTCCCTTCTTATTTTATTGATACACTTATTTCGTGCATCGATTGCATTGTTCATTATATGTAGGAAACTTCGACCCTCTAGCAAGGCTTTATACTCATTTTAGAGTGCGATTTTGACAGTTTAGAATGGGTGTCCTTTGAGGGAACTCAAAAAAGCATTAAGATAGAATGGTGGATAGTTCTAGAGGTACTTTTCCAGTGAAAATATGATCTGGACTGTTTCTGGTTGAGATTTGAGGTAGCTGCTGAATTCAACTGTGCCAAGTTTTTTTGTATGGTTTAAGGGAGTGGTCTTTTTATCTGGAGAAGACAGCAAGAACATTAAATTTAACTTTATAACTAAATTGCAGTGTATTAAATCAATGCTGATAATTGAGAGCTAACTAATCCCATTCCTATGCTATTGAAACTAGTTCTATTCTTTTTCTTGAACTGAGTCAAGAAAGAGCCCATATTTTGATGTTGATGCCTGTGAATAAGATTATAAAAGATAGAGTTGGTTTCAAAGTGACGCTATTAGTAATGGATAAAGATAAGTTAAGAAAATATTTCACCAAGGGCGATTGGTCTAGTGGTATGATTCCTGTTTTGGGTACAGGAGGTCCCGGGTTCAATTCCCGGATCGCCCCTTTTTATCAAAATCAAAAGAAACATCAGAGTATCGAAGTTGGGAGCTTTTCAACAAATTCGGCAAACTTTTAGATAGATAATCTTGTAAAATAAACTTTCTAACTCAATTGATATGTCCCTAAAAATTTTATTAGTAAAGAGCAACACTATAACTATTTTGTTTCTTTCGGCAGACAAGCAGCCGGCCTTAAGCAACTCAATCTACAGCTAAACCAATGCTATGAGGCTTCTGCTTCCTCTTTAGGGATCAAAATGATAGATATACTTATAGAAGACTATAGAAATGCGTTGGTAGTTTGATGTAGACTATTTTAGAAAGAAATTTGCTCTTAATGACGTTTTTTAGCCAGCTTGCAAGGTGCCTTCGAAGTACGTTTCTTGATATCTCCTCACAAGTTCATACGTTAAATACATTGATGATAAAATAGAAGAAACAAGTTAAATAAACATCACTCAACAGCTGCTACGCTTTGACCCTCATTATATAGTCCATACTTTGAATAACTAAGGCGCCAAGAAGGAATTTTAAGCTCATCAAACTTAGATTTTTATTACAAGGTTTCTTAAGTTGATTTTGATCAATCAAACTGCCCATTTTGTGAGCTTAAAAGGTTGGAAATCATCATTTCTTTCGATTTTATCATGATCAAAATTATAAATATTCTCTAACAAACAATATTTTTGTAGTCCCAGCCTCAGCCTTTAAAACGCCAGATTTGCCATTAAGCAATCGAAACTTGGAAGAAGAAAAAACTCGTCTTGACAACCCTCATAACTGCTTAGAAAAATGCTCTGTCAGCCATTCTTCTCACTAACATTTTTTCTCCCATTCTCAAGCTTCTCCTTCTCCTCCTTCTAGACAAGTGCCCCTATTTTCAGAGACACACATAACTTTTTCGGGTTTAAATTACCGGTTGGCTTTATTTATAATCTCTCTTAATCTCCAATTACTATAATTATAATTTAAAAGTAATGAGAGCCAGGAAAATGAGTATTGACTGCTAAGCAGACCTTTTCAACAAGCAAAAAGACAAGTTCTAAAGCTTCTACTCCAACTAGAACTTGAAACACCAATTCATTTAGAAGGATAACTACCATATCGAATCTGATGAGCCATTCAACTTATCTGACCATTAACTCTTCTGGAGCGAAAGGTTTCACATCTAAAGCGATGCCTTTAGGAAAAAGTCAGGAGTCTATTGCAGTTCATAGGCTTACCAGGCCACAAAAACCTATGAATCTTTGGTAAATTGATTTTCTTACTTTTTGCAAAGTTCTATTCCGATTTTCGTATTTAAATATAAACTTGTACAAAAAAATGATTGACCCCAAAGTTTATCCAGAATTAGTAGTTTCTGAGTTATCATTAGGAGTTTGGCTAAGTAATTTTGGTTTAGCTTTCGAGAATTAATAACTTATGTTAACTGGAGTTATAACTATCATTACTTAATCCAAGATTTATCACTGCCCAAATTAGGCGTTTAGCCTCAAGTTTGATCCCGATTTACTAATTTTCCGTATCATTTCATTGAAAAGATCTCTCTAATGTACTTTTTCCTCTGAAATTACTAAAATTTATTTATACCTGCTTAGGCTCTGTAAAGCTAAGAACAGAGATAACTCCTTCAGTTACAGCTTTTCCATGAAAAGTCATGTCTGGCAAACGTTTTTAAAAGAAAATTTTTTAAATGGGAGAGTCCCTAAGTTTTTATAAAGAAGTTAAAAAACAGGGTCAAAGCTACAATAGCCCAAAATAAGGATTCCCAGCCCAAAGAAGGTAATAATGGATTCAGAAATTAAATGGGCCCTTTTTGCATCGGTTGATTAACTCTCAATATAATAGATTTGTTACAATGAAGGCAAGAAAACCCAGCATTTGTGGTGAGGAAGACCTCTTCAAAGCAACCAAAACAGCCATAATTAGACTTAGTCAGCTGAAAAAATGCCCTCCTTGCTTTATGGAGGCTGATGGCTACAAGATAAGCATGCCAGTGACTGATGGAGAATAGGGCTACGACTATGGGAAGACCCGAGACAGCTGGTAAACCCCCCAACTGTTCAAAAAGAAGAAAGAAGCGTATTACGTGCATTAGATGTGAATGGACGCAAGCTACTTGATAATTTCTGTTTTGATGTTTCCAGATTTTTCACCATTTGCTAACAAAAATAACTGTTACCAATTCAAACATATCTCCAAAGGGGACAAGTATCCTTTCCATGAAGGACAGGTTATCAATGGTGTCTGCAAAAAGTTGGAATAGTTTTGAAGATTTGGGAAAAAGTTTGACTAATACTTATAGTAATGGCGAAAACAACCTTAAACTACACCCATAATAATAATCTCATGCATAGTCACTGTTTTCCAAAGTATTGTTTTTAAGACCCTTGTTGTCAGTCACAAAACCCAAATATATTCGATTCTTCATGAGTTTATTATAAGTTAATAGCCTATAACTCTAAAAGATCATCCTTCAGCTCACAAAACTATTTCACCCTACCATTAACTAAGGTATTATACCGAAGCATGAGTTCCTTCGAGTTCCCCACTGAAAAGGCAAAGTACATCTAGGTCAAAAACATTCGAGTTCTACAAGCTATGCTCAAAGACGACGCCAGAAAAGATCCCAAGATCAGGATCAACCCTTTTAAGCTGATCACCTACAAAGAGTATGGCTACATCAAGAAGATTGTGGCACAGTGCAAATATTGCGAGGCTAAGCTACGCTTCAAGGGCAAGAGGACATAGACTGACCATTATCGTGATTAGCACCGTTTTTACAACGATAGCAGCCATACCAACAGCAACTATGAAAAAATTGTCAGTATCACCTATTCTCTTGCTGAATTCAACAATGTCCACGAACACAACAAGGAGAATACTAATCAAGAGGAGCAGAAGAGGAAAAACAGTCTCAGGAATTAGCTGATTTTGGATAACTACGAGAACTTGGTCAGATAAAACACCAATCCTAATTATATCAAGGGTATTATAAAGAAGAAGTTTAACATCAACGACAAAGAAATCTACAAGATTCTCCATCCCTTCTAAACCATGCAGAGGCTCTACAACATCTCCAAACAAAAGATGCTCAACATGAACTTCATCACCATCGAAAGGAGGTCGGATTTCATCGACATTAACAAAGTTAGGTCCAGCTACATTGACTTCCCCAATGAATTCACCATCATTACGCCTGTAATGACCAAAAATTTCATCAAATATGGCTAAACTGTGTATTTTGGCATTTACCCAGAGTACATCAGTCAGTCCAAAAAGCTGATCCTAGTGGGTGGCTTTTACGGCATAAACGAACATCACATTTTCATTCCTTTCGCAACCATCATCCTCACAATCGTTAAGAAAGAAGAATAAGTCATCGTCTTCAACAACTTACTTGATATCATCGACAAAGATGATAAGTAAATCTCACATGTCCTCAAGAACATCTTCAAGACCTTCTTCGAACATTTCAACAAAATCCACTACAGAAATGTGCTTCTTGTTGTTCGGCAAACTATCAACACTCAGCAGGCTCTGTATTAGATGAGGAAGGAGTTCCCCAACCTCAATTTCATCTATTGCTTCAGAGAAAAGCTCAACAATCTGGAACTTTAGGTGAACAAACGCTACTGCAATGACAGCTACAGCAGCTAGTAAAAACTTGATTTCATTACCGCACTTTATTCGATGGTGAAAACTATGGAGTAAGAAGAATACAGCACATACCTCAAAAGCTTATTCAAAAAAGCCAACACAAACAACACCCTTCTGCTGCAAAAGATAACCGAAGACAGCCATCTCTTTTGCTTCTCCAAAATCAAAGACTCCTTAAACAATCTCTATGAGCAGTGCGTAGATGACTATCTAAGAAAGAAGTATCAAAAGATAATCACTAACCAGGTCAAATCTCAGCACATGTTCATGAAGAACATTATGAATATCATCAACTCCACTATAAATCATGAGAAGGCCTTCGCAAAACTTGAAACCAGTCAAGTCAAACCAGTGATTTCAGGCACATTTTGTGAAGAATGCCATGCATACAAACTGTCCAAAAAGCACGAATTCTTCAACTAAACCTAAATTTTCGAACTGCAGTTCCCCTAACTCAAAGTAATACGTTAAAAGGTCTGTATCAAGACCTATATGCTCGTGCTAAAGCAGCTGATCAAATGTCTGAACATAAAGTCCTTCAAAATTTTGGATGAGTACCAGGAGCGGGAGTATTTTGTGTTCAAAAATGGCAACAAATACAAAATAGTGGAATGCTAGGAGACCAAGTCTCTGAAGTGCGATTGTGAAATTTCAAAAAAATATGGGATCCCCTGCTCCCACTAACTCTACATCTGCACCAACCTCGGCATAAAGATTATGAACCAACTCCAGAGGTGGCTCATTTGATTTGTAATTGTCTTATTTCATTCATTCGTCTTATCGATACCTCAATTAATTTTGTGAGGTATATTTAATTATTGATGAGTTAAGGCAAATTCGTGGATTACTGCCCTTCGATAAAGCAGGGAGACGAGCGCTTTAGGACCGTCCAACACCTTTTATAGCAAAGTGGGTGCCTTGAAGCCAACCAGCGCCTGACTGATTGTTTGAACCTCAACCGCAAAGATTTTTCAAAATGCAAAGTAAAATAATTCATATGAAGTAAGAAAACAAGCTTCTAGGGTAGTGCGTAAAACAGTCAAGACGTCAATGATACTCCTGCTCAAATAGTGATACTCCTGCTCAAATAACTGTGTCTCAATACACTAAATTTTATCACTCTTTATATTATCTCGAACGCAACGTTCACCTTGACAATAACAAAGAATACTCAATTAATTAATATCAAATTATGGAAATCCTCTGAGTGCGTTTATAGGGTGTGGAGGCAATCGAGTTGAAGCTGTTTGTGATTGGTGCAAAGTGCTATTAACCAGTACAATTATAATCGCAGTATAAAGCTTCTTTAATTTAAATGAACAGCCACCTTTTCTTAGTTTTCTTCGTTTTGGGTGCCTACGGACTCACCTACTTCCGACTAAATACCAACGAAAACACGCAGCTCAAAGTAGGCGATACCCTCATCAGCACTCTCGGACTATTCAAAGCCACTCTCCTCCAATCGCAATGCGTGCTGTCGATTTAGTACTTCAACAACAGTTCATACACCAAAGTAGGCAACTACACCTCCGCCAACTTCACTGGCAACTGCAACTCCCTCACCATACAGAATGGACAAGTAGTCACCGATAATAATTCAACCTACA
>Ga0316217_10005544_pt1 | contig 13029 bp, 12 predicted proteins | sample 1anoAmetaG_FD_203633 | JGI IMG/M metagenome (GOLD analysis project Ga0316217, IMG submission 203633) | Freshwater microbial communities from Trout Bog Lake, Wisconsin, USA - 1anoA | ecosystem: Environmental > Aquatic > Freshwater > Lake > Hypolimnion/Profundal zone | place: USA: Wisconsin...
TCGTCTAAGCACAAAAAGGATAATTATTATTTTTACCTTTATACCTTTAAAATCATAGACTTTACTAGCTTTACAATAATTTTAGATTAATTCATTGAAAAAGAAATCTATATTGGAAGATGAAAACAAATGGAAGCAGCATTATATAAGGGACAGGGGACAACTAAAATTACAGCTGTAAGAGATTGTAAAAGCTTTTCTATAAGCAATTAATAACTTATCAAAGTTATTAGGTGCTAACTCCTTTAACAAGATGCTATCTTAAATAATCTTGTAATAAGCTCAAGGGAGTATTATTTCAAATAGGAAGAATAAAATGCAACTGGTCATCTTTTATTGATTTTTAGCAAACAATTTAGGCCTTATGCAAAACCTATCTTTATATTTAATACTTTATTTGTAAGTCTAGCAAAGATGAGTGGAATTCGTAGGGCACAAACCTTAGGGTACAGAGGGCTTTCATAGAAGATGGATCCTGAAGTGTCCATATTTCATTTAATCATATGGCTGTTTCTGGTTCCTTAGAAAATTACCTAAGAGCAAGTCAAAAAGATAAATAGATTTTATTTTTCAGGAAATAATGAAAAAATAGGATTTAATCCAATCTGTTCAAAGTAAAAAGAGTTAGAAGATACGATTACATGCATTACTGAGAAGAATAACAAGTGCTTAATAAAAGTTGTTGTCTCAGACAAAATTATTCCCAAAGTCTAGCTTTTATTGGGCAAAAACAAAAGAGTTATTGAAGTTTATTAGTTTATTTAGAACCCTAATCTGTTGAACATTTAGAGACCCAATCAATCCAATAGTGAATCTAAAGCGTTAGAGCCTTAGTCGTTCGACTATTTTCACTCAAAGAGAGTCGAAAAATCGGCAGACTTAAACTACTTCTTGCAAAAGGCAGAGAAATAAGTCTAAAAGTTTACAAAAAACTTTCGCACTTTCTACAATTCTCTTCCACTTATAAATCACTTCGCTCAAGATGCCAACAGATACCGACTTCATCTGCTTTCTTCCATAAACATGAAAACCTCGGATTTGTTACAAAGTTTGGACCATTTTAACAATTTTTGTTCAAAATAATTTCGGAACATGAGTCAGCACATTGGACAAATCGAAAACAACAAACTACACAATAGTTAATACCTTGGAGAATACCCCTAGCTTGCAAAATAATTCATCAAGAATTAAATTTAGTATGCAAGCGAAGTGCTCAACATAAAAAAATAAGAACATAAGAAACAGAATTTTGACAAAAAATACCTTTAAAAGATGTTAAATAACCTATAGAAATAGTTTGATAAGAAAAGAGAGATCTTTTACATCAAGGTACTTGACACCTACCAAGGCCAACGGTTTTATTATCAAATATTGAATGCCACATTAAAAACAGTCACTGAAAAAAGTAAATCAATCCTCTATATAAATAAAGAAGTTTAAAGGAGACAAAATAAGGCACAAATTAGCTTTGTTTAGTTATCTCAGATTGAACCCATGGAGTACCAACAAAAAAAATAAGCAATATAAAACATTAAATACGTTAGTCTACCTTTTTCCCAAACCTATAAAGCTATCAACTTCTTCTACCGGCAAGCTCTGGAAAAGGAAATGAGTGGAAATTGCCACCCCTCAACAAAATTTTATACGAATCCTTTCACAGTATACAGAGGAGGGAGAGTAAACAAGTCATAATTCGAATACTATAAAGCCAATAAAAACGAGATGTTCATTTAGTTTTATGGTTTTGTTTCCACCTCTTAGGATGTTAGAGTGGCTTTGTAATTTGCTGAGAATTGTAAGAAACACAAAGATTCTTAGCAGTATAGAAATGACTACGATTAAGGCGACGATTTGGTCTGCATTTTTTAGATTAAATGCCGTTTCAATAAAGAGATAGTTAATTATAGCTTTGCAAACCATGGATTCTTTAGATATAACAAGCAAAATGCAAGAAAGGACATTGAAAAGGAAGTGCTTTTTAACTCTTTGAATATCTTTAAGCTTGTAGACGTCAGGAAGGTTAGGATTATTGATCTTTTGCCAAGAGCTTAAAAATAACGATACGAAGCCAAACAAAGAGCATATGTAGACAACGAGAATGAAAGATTTCATAGAGAAAATCTAAAAAAGTACTATTAATCTCAAATCAACATCATTTAGCTTGAGTATGGGAGTTTTCACGATGTCCTTTTGGAAGACAATCCACGTAACTTGTAAAATTGGTAAATAGAAGCCAAGTAAAACTATGTTTATTACATGAATAAAGCTTTGAAGTACAAGTTCTAAAAGTTTGATTTCGCAGATGCTTGTTAGCTTCTCAATTAGCTAGAAAAAGCCTATGAGTACCTAAAAGCTAAGGTAAGCCAAAATTTTTCGAAATGCTACTAAAAGGATTCACACTAAAATGAGGATTTCGGAATAAGCCAAATCGATGGCAAAAATTACTGTCTTCGCCTTTCACAAATATGCCTGAAACTAGGTAAAAGTCAGGAAGGTCTTTATTACGCTAAGCTTTCTGAAAAATGTCACGAAGTAATGAGTAAGTATGAGATGAGGTAAATTTACAATAACCACTACTAAAGGTTTTTCCAGATGCAATCAACGATTGTCAACATACTTCAAGAGAACTCAGATTTCCTTAATGCTTAAAGATAGCTGAAGAGACAGATTCAATGTATTACAAGCAAAAAATTTACTGATCCCAAAGCAAAGCTTAGATAGTCAGAGATCAATATTAACTTGGGAGTAAACTAGTTTGAGATAGGTAGGCTGAAAGAAAGTCTTCAAATTTTCAGAAACTGCTCAATGATGATAGAATTCGCACTAAAGTAAATAACCGTAACTGAAATAGAAGAGCCAACTTGGAAAGACTACTTTTCGAATTGCTGTCTTCCCTAATCTATATTTTGCTGGTGCAAGTATTTTGAAGTCTAAAAGGAAAGAAGAAGAAAGGAAAAGAAATAAAAGCTGGAGAATTACTATGGAGGACAGCAATAGCTTTGTGAAACTGAGAGTATGGTGAAAGATGTCAGCTCAATCGCTAAAGAAACTTTTCGATACCAACTAAAGTTTTGCAAAAATCAGGCAGAGTATTAGTAAATTTTGCGTAAATTCAATGCAAACATCCAAAAGTAGGCCATTTTCAAGAAAAAAAAGCCAACAGAAGAATAAAAGATGTAAGCCTAAATAAAATCAATAATAATGAAGATATCTTCACTGTAAGTAAACAGTTAAGAATATGACAAAAACTATGAACTGCTAAAGTAAAAAGTTGAGCTCATAAACAAAAACCAAAAAGAAAAGATTGTCTACTCCAATGACAAACCTGAAATCAGTGAGTTCATTGAAAAGTTTAGAGAGAGGTAAAGAAAAAGAAGAATTAGTCATCTAAAAGAGAAAAAGAAGCTTTTGATGACTCGGAATTATGAGAAATTTAAAACAGAGTATATGAAGGAAGTTGAATAAATCAAGCATGTGATAACTCAGCTGAAAAAAGAGGGCTATTTAGATAATACTACTCATGTCTTGAAATTACAAAACAGCATCGCCAAAATACTTTTTTAGGGATAGTAATACCACCTAGCCCTAAAATAAGTTGAAAACATCATCAAATACGATGACGAAGCCTACGAAAGAAAACACTTCTAACTTGCCAGCGCTTATTTCACTCAAGCCAGCATCCATTGCCAGCTTAAAAATGCCTAAGTCTGCTTATAGACTGCCTAAAAAGCACTCCAACATCTAGAAATGACGTTCTTGCAAAATAGGACGCTGAAAGATATTGACATCAAAACAGAGAAACTAAGCCAGCTTTCACAGGCAATCAGAGAAGAAGAAGTGACTGACTAGGAAAAAGTAGTTTAGATATTAAAACAGCACAATTTGTTTCTTGAAATTAAGATCTTGAAAGCCAAGGCATACTTGCTTCAGTACGATGATCTTTAAGTGCGCAACAAATAGCTAAGATTCTAAATATAAGAGTAACAAGGCAACCCCACATAACGAAATAACGTTATTAAAGCCCAGATCGAAACGAATACAAATCAAATTTAAAGGATTCAATGCTAAATTTAGAAACTTCTTGTTGAAGTCACAAGAGCTTTAGAGAAGAAAGATAAAATTTAAGATATCAATGACCTTAAAATCTAGGTGCTTTAGACCTAAACTTTGTTTATTTTGCGCAAAAAGATAAACCTCTAAAAAGGCTTTTCGCTACTAATGGAGTGTTTAGCACTCAGAAACTAAAAAATTGGTCATCCGAACGCTGCAAATATATTACTTTGCTCTGAGATAGTCTTGAAACATTACTTAGATCCAGAAGTTCATCCTTTGATAGAGAAGCATTAAATAAAAAAGCAGATTTCTTAAAATCACTTTCACTTCGAAAATCTAAGCTTCTATTAGACCATCAAAAAAGCTATGAGAACCTTTTAGAACAAAGATATGAGCGAGTAAAATAAAAACTAAGTGTCTAGTGCAAGATTATAATTGGGTGATTAAACTCACACTGCAATTCGACATAATGTTTAGGAGGAAGATATAATTGATTTTGATTTGAAGGAGTAAAGTGATAATCAAGATGAGAAAATGAAGGTATAATAAAGCCAAAAGGCTTATCGCTAAGTACCAACATTGCCTCCCAATTCAGCAATCAAAAGTAAAATTACTGATTCCACGCAATCATCAGCTAACTTTGGTAGAAGTAACACTATTGCGCCTCTTAACACTTCATACAAGAGTACAGGATTGATGAGTCAAGACAACTCTAGCAATCAATTGAGCCAAAAAAGAAAGAAGAGACCAAAGGGGAGCTAAGTTTAAAAAAAGTTGCCTAAGTAAAAGAAAATCCCGGAGCAAGATGACTAGGATGACCCAGAAATAGACAAAATAATAAAAAACACCGTCAAAAGCCATAATCCTAGAAGAACAAGCTAATATAGGTAAAGTAATTAGAATTGGGGCACCATAAGAAAACAACCTGGACTTTTAGGCTTCTAAAGCAAGTACCAATCGCCCATGAAGAAAGTCTAGTAAAAACCTGAATAATTTGCATAATACTCGGAATTCAAGTAAGACTAGAAACCTTATGAATGATTGACTCCAATCCATCTTTTATTCTACCTTCCTCTATCATTTTATCCCTCTCTCTATAATTTGTACAAAGCAATCGATGCCTCCATACTTATAATGGCGGGTATTAGATAGATATGTTTGATAGTTTATACTTAAAACCAGCAGCAATGTTTAGCCCTTTCATTAAACTGCCCCAAGCTCAAGAACACCAGTCCCTTTTCGAAGACCCAATCATCAAAGAAGTAGTCTAAATAATCAAGAGGGAAGCCTGCATCAACTGCCCCATTTGCTTCGCAGAGTACGATTCAATCGTAAAATACCCTGTTTAGGCCTGCTCGAATAAGCATACCTTTTGCAAGGTTTGCGTCGATGCCCTCAAACCTGCCTCTAAATTTACAGGAAACGCCATGTTCTCAAACAGTGGCAATTCCTCAAACCGAAACTCTTCCAGCCGAACCACTCTCATCCCCTGCCCCACATGCAAAACTGATTTCTTCAAGTAGTAGGTTCAAAGAAATCGCATTATGGAGAGTATCACGGTTGAAATCATCCCCAAGGTCAAGAACACACTAAAGGAGTACACGAGGTTGAAGAAGAAATAAATAGATGAGCTAGTTGAGAAAAGATCGAACGAAGTCAGAGAAACTCTGCAGAAGGAGATAGTAGAGTTGAAGGACAGAGTGGCTAAGAGGTAGTTGTAATTTCAGGCTTTCAGACTTGAAAAAGAACAGGAAATGGCCAATTTGATAGCCTAGACTAACATTTACAGAGGACTACCCGAGTTGAACACCATCAACGCCTTGACCATCAGGTTGCTGGCCCAGTAAAACCAAAGATTAAAGCTGTAGCTGGTCAATTTGCAGACAGAAGTTTTTAAAAACTACACACTGTTCAAGCCTAAATCACAGCAACCCTTGGCGATAAACTAGAACAAAAATGCGACTGAGCTCACCTAAAAGCACATCAAGCAGCAAATCGCAGAAAAAAAGATCTTCAAAGGCATAACCAACAAATTCCACAAATACATTCACTACATATCAACTGTTAACATTGATACGCTACATACCTTGGAACTAAAAAGCATCAAAATGACCAACAGTGAGTTTCTGATACTTTTGAGGATATAGTTTCGGAGTCTGAAAAAGTTGGTGCTTTCGCACAATTTCATCTCTCTGCAAAAAGCTGAGTACTATCTACAAAACATTAAAGAAGTCTAGAAATTGGACTTAAGCTTCAACACGATTAAGTACCTGCCAACAAACTTCCAACATTTTTAATCGCTATAAATACTAAATTTGTAGAGCAATCAGTTGTAGTAATTGGAGTAGATAGTGAAGCTGAAAAGGCTGCGTTCTTTGAATGTGAAGCAGAATGGTATTATTTGGAAGGGAAGTAGCAAACTGTAGTTCACAAGCAGACAGATTTAAGCAATTTATGTGGATTTTTGTTTGAGCCAACTAGTTAACAATCTCAAGCATATAAAAACTTTATAGATCTCGAATAAAATGTCCAATCTTTCATAGTCTGTCTAGAACGAGCTGGAAAAAGTCAACCAAATACTAAAAGGCAGGCACCTCTAAGAATTAGTCTTAGAGTATTGCTTCTCCGAGCTAGACTACTCACCCAATATCAACTTAGGAACGCTGAACAGTCTCACTCTGCGCAACAATCGAATCCGTCAATTCAACTTCAAATCAGCCGAGTTCACATATCTCAAGAAACTGGTCATAAAAGAGCCAGGACTGCTGTAGTTTCCAGAAGAGCTTCTCCAGGGCGGACAAATTTAGTAGCTGTAGCTGTAATGCGAGGAAGTACCATTCCTGCCGCTTTCGCTGGAATGCAATAGATTTATCCGATCGATGAGCATCAAGATCAAAGAGCTGACTGAGTTCCCACAGTGTGTGTACTAGTTCAAGGAGCTGGAGGTGCTGAATCTGCAGAATCTGTATCTGTTCGATCTGGTCAGCTAGTCCAGAGATTATTTCATCTCCGAACGCATCGCATAGCTTGCCAACCTTCGGGAAATAGCTCTGCATTCTTTGGTAAGAATGTAGGTCGACATTTCAACACTCTTGTAGGCCCTCAACGACTTCGCAAACAAAGCAGTCAGACGCATAGAGCTCTAAAAATTCATAATCACCAACTCTTCCTTCGAACAGATCGCAAGTCTCACACAACTCTAAGCCCTAACCCTCATCAATGGCCAACTCCAAATCCTCCCCGAATGCATAGGCCAGCTGAAAGCACTGATCTGTCTGAACATCTCCAAAAACAACATCAACGCCCTTCCCGGCAGCCTGTTCTCCCTTAAACATCTATAGCTGCTGGACCTCAGGGAGAACCCCATCAAAAACATACCCCACCGCATACTGTAGCTGTAGAACCTGATCTAGCTGCAGATGAACCTGGAACCCGCCTAGATAACCAACCAGCAGGATATCGTCCTGGCTTATGACCTCTTCGAGAGGGAGATCGAAGTTGTGTCATACCAGAGGTTTGATATCGGTAGCTTCACCGAACTCGCACAGCCCTCGGCCAACTATGTGTAGCTGGTTGAGGAGTAGGATTTGTCTGAAAAGGAAGAGGATTCTACCGCTTATTAAAGCTATAGGTTCCAGGCAACCAGATATCTCAGTGCCTTCTAGAAATTTACCCAGCTGCCCTTCTACTTCCTGGCCTAGCTGTGCCTCTCTTCGATCCAGCTCACAACCTAGTAGTTGAATTTGAAGGAGAGATCGTTCCCGTTCGTCAAGAGGCTGGACCTGTCTAGAAATCTGCTGAAATTGAGAAGCGAGGATGAGTTCTTCGTGTTTTTGCCCAAGCTGGAGTCTCTGGATATGAGCCACAACCCTACCTACTAGATTCCTGCAGATATCAAACTGCTAAGTATAGTCAAGCTCAACCTCTCCCACAACAAGCTGCAGCTCATCCAGACCGAGCTCTACACCTCCACTACGCTCACCCATCTCGACCTCAGCTACAACCACCTCTCCAAACTGTAGCAACCCATGGTAGAGCTGTAATCCACCGCACTGGTCTAGCTCAACCTGGAGGGCAACCAGCTCAGCTAAACCCCCCACTTCGTGTTGTGCTCGCAGCAGCTGACCAAGCTGAACGTGAGCTACAACAAGTAGCAGTTTAAGCTATGCAAGGGAATACACAAGCTGGGCAATTTAACGTCTATTAAAGCAAACGGGATGGTCTTCGACTCCTTCCCCATCTAGTTCACCTCCAATATCACCCTACACGAACTGCAGATCAACACATACGGCTACCACCCCTAACCTGGCTAGTTGGCGTTCATGCCATTCCTCAAGCTCACCTCACTCTCCCTGGAGGGCTACCACTTTAGAACCATCCCCCCCACACTATACAACCTCAAGTGTTTGGAGAAGTTGAATCTCAGTAACAATCAAATCGAGAGCATCAGTTAGAACGTTGCCCAGCTGTCGACACTGAACACTCTGGAGCTGAGGTTCAACTTGCTGAGCTCGGGGCTGATGAATCTGGCCAAAATGAGGATGCTGTGCCTGCTGGACATCAACTTCAATGACATCGCAAGTGCGACGCTGAGAGAGGTAGTAAACGAACTGTCGATGAGTGGAGTAATCGTGCTGTCGTGTCTGAACAGCGGCAGCACACGCGAAGCTGCAAACGAGTAAAGCCTATGAGGGATTGCAGCAGTGAATGATCATGGCAATAATATTATCACGATAGAGTAGCATGATGACAAACTAGTATAATAATAGAGTAGCATTTTAATAGAGCAGTATCAATATCATGATAGACTAATATCGTAATAAGTGTAATAGTGTTGTCTTGCTTCTACCCTCCAACTTGATGGAGATCAGAACGTGGTTCTGCCTCCAGCTCATAATACCCATCCCAGATAGCTCATCATCAACGCAATAATATTTGACAATTGATAAAACTCATTGATCACCCTCCCCAATATAGTGCTGCCGAAACTGCTTCTCGAAGTTGGCCTTGTTGATCTCAAACATGCAGTTGTCAAACACCGATCTCTTCCCCGCCTCGCTCCGGTAAACCCCGTAGAAATCCCCTTTGAACTTCTCATCGGCTATCGCTTTGCCTTAGATGGCCTATTTCAGCTACAAAAGTATGCTCACTGCTCTCTGGAACCCCCGTAGCTCAGCGAAGAGCAGTGCTATCTGCAAAGATTTGTAGTATTGGTCGGACTGCTTTGAGGCATACTCCTTCTCCAGTATCAGCAAGGACTCAGACTAGCCGAGCCTCGCTATAATTTCGCGCATGATGAACTCTGTTTTAAGGCTGCGGCTGGCACCTATCAGATTTAGCTACCAGGTGAGGTGTTTAGGGTAGCTGGCTCTCTTCTTCGCCAGTTCTGCGTAGAATTCGTAGACCCGCTTCAGCTGCGAGGGGGGTGAGATCTGCAGCCAGCGTTCAAGCCAGTGTTCGGCCTAGGCGTAGCGGCCGAGAGATATGCTGCACTCGACAATAATGTCCACTACCATGGGTTCGTGGCTGTCGAACTGATAACCCTTCTTGGCATAAACAATGGCCTGCTAATAGTCTTTTAGCTCATAGTAGCAAATCGAGATGTTGATATTGGCCATTCCCAGATTATCCACACTCTTTGCTAATTAGATCGTCCTGTTGAAGTACCCAATCGCCTCTTCATGCTTACCCCTCTTGCAGTAGATAATCGCAATCCTGAAGAACACCAGCTCGTTGTAAGGGTTCAGTTCCACGTACCGCAGATAAATCTACAATGCCTACTCCAGACACCCCACCTACTCGTTAGTCTCATACAAGCTGCCCAGGTTCTCCAGAGCCTCCAGGTAGTAAGGGTTGAGCTGCAGACATCTCTCGTAGTACTGGATTGATAAGCTAACGTCGGTCTTTTAGTAGATCTAGCCCAGGGCCCAGTAGGCCAGGTGGTACTACGGGTTCACTTAGAGGGCTTTTTACATGTAGTGCTTGGCCTGCGCGATGTTTCCCTAACGGCGATAGTAGGCAAGACCAATTCGGACATAAGCATAAGTATATGTCGGGTCGTATTCCAACGCCTTATTGAACCAGAAAAGCATCTCCTCCAGTGACGGCTGCTCGAACCCCATGCACACATACACCCTATATTGACTGGGATCCAGACTAATCAGCCTCTCGTACCGGGCGATGGCCTCTGCCGGCTCGGACTCTTACAACCCTCTCAGCATGGAGATTCTGACGTTGTCTTTGTTGAGAAGCTCGCACTTGGCCAGATAGGGCTCAACGGATTAGACTTTTTGCTGGAACCAGTATCCCTTCACCCAGCACAGACTCTCGTAGAGTATCTCGCAAGAGCCCAACTTCTACGCCTCGAGGTAACACTTCTAAGCCTCCAGGAACTGGTAGTTGAAATAGTATGCATGGCCGAGGCCGATCCTCAGCTAGAATTGATACTCAGACATGCTCTGCAGCAATGATTCGTACTGGCGAGCCAACTGTTCGATGGTTACATGCTTTTGGGAGAGTGAGATTATGTAGGACAAAGTCAGCAGATCGAACTGGTTGGTTATTTGGCGGCCCTGCTGTTCTTACTTGGTGATCCACTGCAGCGGCCCTCCGTGGCAGTCGCCGAGCCAGACCTACTTGAACCCTGCTCCTCGAAAAGATGCTCTGCTATATGTGGCTGGCTCGAAGATGGCGCTCTTCATGAATTAACTTGCTTTTATGATGCAGTTTTGTCGTATTAGTGAGCATAGATACTAAACCTTTTGATAGCTATTCTGCGGTATCTGTTTGACATCGTTTTGCAATTAACATGGGACGCAACTTAGGTACTTTTAAGGGTTGACTTTCCCCATCGTCTCTTCCTGTTGCTCGTTGCCAATTGGTACTTAATTCCCCTAATTGCTTTCCTGCGTACCCTATCGTTTCATGTGTTATTTTAATAATGTTCTGAATACAAATATTGGTGATATGAGTGGTTGTAATAGGGATAAGTTAGCTAATCTTTCAGGGTGGCTAGTGGGTGTTTAGTAGGGATATATAAATAGGAGAGATCATCTGGTGAGAAGTTTGTGGTCGAGGTTGCAGAGGGCCAGGAAGAAGCCCTGCAGAAGATTGAAAGGGTGCATCACATTCAGAATGTAGAGATCCTCTTTCAGCTTGGCGAACATCAGCCCCACCTCGCCATTTTAGTCCTACAGGATCATGTTCTTGGATGAGTCTTAGAGGCTGCCCTACTTGAAGTCCAGCATTAGCTTGCCGTCAGGACCTTTCTCGGCCAGACGGGTGCTGAATTTCTGGTATCTTCCGTATTCGCTGTTTTAGTAACAATTTTTGAGATCGCTGAATCGCTAGCTTTTCGATAGATTCTTCTTAGCCTTGAGCAGAATCAATTGTTGCTGCTACAGGCCCAAAAAGTTTGGCTCATAGGCAAGGTAGCAGTCCTCCTTCTCAGCCACCTAACACTCGCTCTAAATGGGAGAAACCTTGATGATCTAAGAGCTGAATGGCGTCTAAACCGATTTCTCGGACGACTTCTCCGAAAATTAGATACTCTTCTTGAACTCGATAAGTTTGTACTAGGTCCTTGAGAAGTTAGACTTCACCTTGGCAAAGACCTCGATGTGGCTCTTCTCTTTTCCAATCACATCGAAGTGCGTTCTAAACCTTTTCTTCTTCGCCCGCAGAAGATGTCTCTTCTCTTGGTAGAGAAAAAGGTCGAAGATGATGGTCTAGAGCGAAAAAAAGCGATGATTCTCGATTTTGACCACACACTTTATCATTTTGGATTTGAGCACAGGAAATGTAATCAAATCCTAGAGACTCTTGGAGCACAGTTGCTTATACTTGGCCTAACCCACCTTGACTTCCTAGTACTCCTCTTCCTCATTTTCCTAGCCTTCCTCATGGTCATCCTCCTCATATAATCTGCGATCTTGCTCAGTGGCCTCCGATTTGATGAGTCTTTGCCTTGTTTGAATTTTTGAAACTTCAGTCTAACCACTATCTATGAGTTTGTACAACTTCCTAATTGAGGACTGCGGAGAGAGGTCAGGTTCCTAAGAATGCTAATCTCTATTATAATCGATTTTATTTTTATTTTCGGCGTTCTCCTCCTCACCCTTGTGACTGCTGGAAGATTCCTCCCGACTACTCTATGAAAGCTGACTGGACTCCAAAATAAAGTTGACGCTGGAGTGCTCCATCTGGGGGATATCCTGTTGCGCAGACTCAACCTTCACAAGCACAGTATTGACTGTAGGCTGGGTGTGAGGGTGTGGGGGGCGGGTGGAGTGGGGTATATTACTGTTGCTATTCTACATAGTTATGAGATAATTATGATAGCTTGCCTCTTGCTTGTTAATAATTAATTATTAAATTTGGGAGGGGGGTTATTATTAAGCCCATTTGAACAAAAAGTTAGGCTCATCTTGGCTGCTTTCCCACATTATATTATTATAATACATGCTCCAATAAATATTAGAGATAATGCTTTTTATGGCGGATTGGAGTGAATGTCTGTCTGGTTGTTATTTTTACGGTTTTGGACTGCAATCAGCATAAGTTATAAATTGTTTCACAAATATCTTTGATGGCATAAAATATCTAAGAGGAGATCGAATACGCAAATCGCAACAACGGCTCAAATCAACTGAGAAGCAACCACATCCGAAATAAAAAGTACAGTCTTCCCCAAGATCGTGAACAGCTCTATGCCGAAAATATGGAAGTCAAAGGCAAAATCCGATAGCTTATCGAACTGAATACCATGCTCAAAACGCAGCTCTCAATCAACGAGAAATAAAAGGTCAATCTTTGCAATATCGCGTAGGAAGAGATCATGCACTCCAAATATGGTAACAGATCTCAAAAGACCTACAAAAAGCCAGTCACGCAAACGCACACACCCCAACACAACGCACAGCCCAATCTAAACACCTCCCTTCAGAAATAAGTAAGCAAACCTATACCCAGAAGCAT
>Ga0316217_10005545_pt1 | contig 13029 bp, 9 predicted proteins | sample 1anoAmetaG_FD_203633 | JGI IMG/M metagenome (GOLD analysis project Ga0316217, IMG submission 203633) | Freshwater microbial communities from Trout Bog Lake, Wisconsin, USA - 1anoA | ecosystem: Environmental > Aquatic > Freshwater > Lake > Hypolimnion/Profundal zone | place: USA: Wisconsin...
TGATGATGCTGAAATGGCAGACCAATTCATTTGTGCTTGAACTGCGACGTGCTGACTTACCCACGTAGTGCCTCCATCTGTCGTAGTATGAATGGTTCCTTGATTTACTGCTGCAACAAGATGCAACCCGTTTGACGAGGAAGCGATCGAAACCCAATTTCTAGTCCCACCATTACCCGCGGATGTCTCGAGGGTCCAACTCACACCGCCATTCGTTGAGACATACACATAATCATTTTGAACAACGGCCGCCAAATCTTCACCTGTTGAATCTGAGGCGATCGCTAACCAGTCTTTTGTTCCAGCAGAACTTTGATCCGTCCATGTTGCACCGCTGTCTGTAGACGTCCAAATATCACCACCATTTACTGTAGCTGCAAGATCAGTCCCATTTGATGACGAAGCAATTGATGACCAACTTCGAGCTCCTGAAGCACTCTGATCAGTCCATGAAGAACCACCATTAGTTGAGGTGTAGATGTCACCGCCGTTTACGACAGCTGCAAGATTATTCCCTGTTGAATCTGAAGTAATCGCTTGCCAATTTCTTGAGCCAGCAGTTGTCTGATCAGTCCATGAAGAACCACCATTAGTTGAGGTGTAGATGTCACCGCCATACGCAACAATGGCAAGATGTGATCCGTCCGACGAAGAAGTTACTGACACCCAATTGTGCTGACCAGCCGAACTTTCATCTACCCACGTAGTACCGGAATCGGTTGATGTGTAGATATCACCATTAGTCACTACTGCGACCAAATGCGTTCCATCAGATGACGAAGCAACAGACTCAAAATTCATGTTCGTCGGAGCGACTACCTTGCCCGCAGTTGCGTCAATCCATGACCATCCACTTGAAGCTTGGACCGATCTCGGCAAATATAAAAAGCTTGCCATCAAAAGTGGAACGGCAAAAAGGACGGTGATAATAAATTTTTTATTCTTCATACTAAAGATAAAGTTAGGCTGGTTAATGACTTTATTGTAGTATGAGAACTTTTAAAAAACAATGGAATGTTTTACTTAATTAAGAAGCAAGAAAAAATCCCCCGTAGTTTCTCAACGACGAGGGATCTACCACTCTCTTTGCACTATATATTCAAGTGCTTATTCACATAGGCTCTGGTCACTGGTCCGAAATATCCCGTAGCTGAGATTCCATGAGCCTTTTGATAGTTAACAAGCACCTGTTTCGTCCTACTTCCAAAATAGTCAGTCTCTTTGCCTGGTGAACCAGCACCTGATTTCGCAACAAAGTATCCTTGGCTATTTAAGAATTGCTGCAATCTAAGAACATCTGACGATTTTTCACCTTCTTTAAGATTTGAGAGAAATTGAAATGGCACTGTCTGAGGTTTTGATCCATAAACACACCCTGTATTCCCTGGTGATGAATAGGTATCGTAGTTAAGGGCGGTTGAGTCAGTACAAACATAAGCACTTCCTCCTGAAAAGCTAGAACTTATGAAAGTTGAAGCTGGAACCAAAGCAAAATTCGCCGTTTCAGTAATGTCCTCCGTAACATCATCATTTGTTAAAGGATTTTCTGTAGTTGTTTGTGTTCCTGTCCAGTTCACAAATATATATCCACTATCTGGCACTGCCGTTACCGCAGTACCGTTGTCCCCGCTATCTATCGTTTGTGAGGCTGTACCAACAATCGATCCACCCGGTCCTGCAGTATAAGACAAGGTGTATGGTACCACTATGGGAGCGAAATTTGCAGTAACCGAAATATCTCCGGTTACGTTAGTGTCAGTTCTTGGGTTCTGAGTCGAGTTATCTGACCAATTAACAAAACGGTACCCCGCATTAGGAACCGCGGTGACTGCGGTCCCACTGTCACCATTTGCAACTATTTGTGAAGCATTTCCTGTAAGAGATCCTCCTGGTCCAGGAGCGTAACTGAGAACTGATTGTGAATTATTAGGGAAGGTTACCGTAAACGAAAGTGAATTGCCTGAACCAGTACCTGACACCATTTCATTGCCAAAGGCACCAGACCCTGTAAAGACCATGTTAATGTCGTAGACAGGGACGCCGTCTGGAAGAAATTCATATCCTGCAGCAGCAGTAACCGTGATTGTTGCCGTGTATTCTGTATTGCTTTGGAACGGATTATCAGTTGGCGACCATGAAATACTCGTAACAGAATAGTCGGGACTATTTGATGAAACGCTTGATGGAGGAGTATCGCCATAATAGGGTGCAGGAAATCCACCAAGATTAAGAGAAGATATCACCGAAAGTGAATTAGACGTTGTTTCTGGGAAAGCAACTGTAAACGCAAGCGTGTTACCTGAACCTGTTCCTGTTGTTGTTCCTGCACTCACTGTTCCCCCTCCGTCTGCAGTTGGAGATGCAATACCGCCCGCAGGAAATTCATATCCTGCACTTGAAGTAAGCGTAACCGTTGCAACATATTGAGTTGATGCAAAAAAAGGATTATCCGTCGGAGACCAGGTGAGCCCTGTTACCGTATATGCTGCACTGCCCGAATTGAGACTTCCTGAGCTTTCAGGTGTCTGACCAGCCACTGGTGCAACAAAGCCGGTAACTGAAACAGAAGAAATGTCAGTTACCCCACCACAACTAGAGCTGACTCCGCCGTCAGCAATAGTCCAGTTATTAGGTGAATTTGTCAGGATCGCTCGGTCAGTCGCGGCAATACCAGGACAATATTCTGTGGTGCCCACATTGAAAGGCACCGATGCACGAACTGTTTCTCCTGACCACCCCACAAGCAGTGCATCATAATTAGCAGTAGAAAGCCCTCCATAATTGAACATGTTGGTCATGTCGGTAACGTTTTGTATGTTCCAAGCACTCACGTTTTGATCAAAAGAAGACGCACCGTAAAACATACCGCTCATGTCCGTAACATTGCCAACATTCCAAGAATGAATATCTTGATTGAAAGAGGATTCACTTTGAAACATCGAACCCATATCTGTTACTGCTCCAACATTCCAAGAATCAAGCGGCTGATTAAAATCGGAAGCGCTTTCAAACATTCCGTACATTTGGGTAACATTCGATACGTTCCATGAATCCAGAGGCTGATTAAACACATCGTCAGCTGAAAACATATCAGTCATATCGGTTACCTTTGAAACATTCCAATTATCGATATTCTGATTGAAAACGGTGCTATAAAACATGTACCGCATACTGATAACATTTGAAGTATCCCAGTCGCTGATATCTTGGTTGAATGCATAATCCCAACCAAACATGAGCCCCATGTCCGTCACGTTTGAAGTGTACGAACCCCATGTCAAAGGATGACTACTGTCGTTACCAGAATCTCCGTTGTTAAAATTATGAGCATTACCAAACATTCCAGCCATGTTGGTTACGTTGCCAACATTCCATGAACTAAGGTCTTGATTGAACGAGGTAGCATAATAAAACATTGAGTTCATGTTCGTAACGTTTGCCACATTCCAATCGCCGATATCTTGATTAAACACGGTAGCTCCTTCAAACATCGAACTCATACTAGTGACATTTGAAACATCCCAACCGCTGATATCTTGATTGAATGAAATAGCACTGTAAAACATGTTGTTCATACTCGTCACCTTTGATGTTTTTGTCCCCCAAGAAAGCGCATTGCCGCCATTATTAAAGGCCGTTGCCCCTTGGAACATATAGTCCATATCGGTAACACTTGAAACATCCCAACTACTGATATCTTTGTTAAACGCGGTGGCGAGATAGAACATATAGCTCATGTTGGTCACGTTCGATGTGTTTGTTACCCATACCAAATCTTGTCCCCCATTGTTGAATGCGGTAGCACCATAGAACATGGCAGCCATTGTGGTAACTTTTGAAATATTCCAGTTGCTGATGTTTTGATTAAACGAAGAAGCGCCATTGAACATACTGCTCATGTCAGTAACATTTGAAACATGCCAGTTGCCAATGTCTTGATTAAAAGATAATGCACCGTAAAACAAAGTATTCATATCAGTAATGGTTGAAACATCCCATCCGCTGATATCTGAATTGAAATTGGTTGCCCCATTAAACATACTCGTCATGTCGGTCACCCCGGAAAGATCAGGAGTATCGGTTGCAGAAAGGGTCGTAAGCCCCGTACATCCTGCAAAGGCATTGTTCATGGAAAGCCAATGGTTCGTCCCCCACTGATCAATATCCGTAAGCGCAGGAGCATCAGATGCACCAGCAAAATAGATTGCAGGAAATGTTCCGGTAATAGTAACGGTGTAGCTTCCTGCACTGGTATACGTGTGACTATCGTTCCCTGTTTGCCCGCTATCAGTATTGGAATCTCCCCAATCAACATTGTAATTGTAAGAGTATGCTGAGTCGGTAGGAATAGTAATCGTTTCACCTGCGGTTACGGTCCAGGTGGTAATGAAACCCGAAGAAGACGCTTGTGCGTGATTGGGAGAGTAACTAAAAAAACAGTGACTAAAAACAATGCTGATAAAAACAATGCTGATAAAAAAGATCGCTTACGATTATTTAAGAAATTCATGTCTTTAATAGTAACATCGAGATTCTCTTAATGGAAGATTGTTACAGAGCCAAGATAAGAAAAAACACCCTGTCCTAGGGTGTTTTTTCGTTGTGCACCCGGTTGGATTCGAACCAACGACCGTTTGCTTAAGAGGCAACTGCTCTACCGACTGAGCTACGGGTGCATTTTTCTTTAAGAATGAAGGATCGCGTAAGGCCGCTACTTCCCTCTCCTTTTGTCGAAATAACCTTAGAATACTAGCATAATTAGCTTATTGAGGAAATACCCAGGCACTTGACTTTGTTATCAATGTATGCTATGATTAAGCAAGAGGAACATTCCTTGTAAAACATTTTTAAACAACCCAAAATAGTTAAAACATGGACTTCATAAGACACCCCAAAGAATACTGGTACGTTCTGGTATTGATAATAATCGGCCTAACTGAAACAGTCCTACACTGGCGCATTCATTACTACGTGTATGATGCCACGCTTAACCACCAAACACTGTACTCTGCAGGCTTGACCCTTGTGCTTGGCTTCTGCATCTCAGTTTTGTTTGCCATCAACCATGCAGCTAAGACTTTCACCAGCACATGGAGTTTAAGAGCACGCCTTGGTACAGTACTCACCGTTTGTAATCTTGTTTTCATTACCCTTATCACGGCAAGCATTATTACGAACATGAAGCAAAATCTGGCGTTTGAAATAGCGTTCGAGATTGTTTCCGTCGCGACTTGCATACTGGTAGGTGCTGACGTGACCTGGATCTTATTCAGTTCATTCATATCAGGGTGCAAAAAGATTATAAACAAGTGGGTTACGCCTTACATCGGAACAAGAAAGTTCTGGGTAATAATAGTACTCATGCTTATTTTAATCTCGCCTGGTACTTGGTACAGAAGTTATTCATGGACCATTTTGCCCCATGATCTAGGCTACACCAAGGAAAAGTATGGAACGAGTAGCCCAACGCTTTTGGATGTAATCCGGGGTCACGGGCCAAACAATCAGCAACAGAACGCTACGCCTCCAGAATCACCAGCACCTGAAGCAAAAAAGAACTTGGTTGAAATACCGTCTAAAACTACTTTTGACACGACTACAAAGCCTGCCCCGGTCGAAAAGCCGAAGTACAAGCCTAAAGAGTTAAAAGTAGAGTAATGGTATGCCTCCCTGAATTCACTCGTTCTTAATTTTATTTTCGGTTTTGTTTACAGACACAAAATCCCGATCCGCTGTTCATGTTTTATACATGAATCGCTGACCGGGATTTTTTCATTTCAAAATTTTCGTTGATTAAGGTGTCGCAACATCTGAACCTAGAATGTTTTTAATCGCCGACATGATTCCGAATGCGGAAACCATAATCAACAATCCGAGCAAGCCCCATAAAATGTGACTCGAGTCTTTCCCTTTTTCACCACCAAGGATGGAACCATTGTTTCGATCCTTCAAGTACATGACGACTCCCCAGAAAAAGTAAACTAAGGCCACCACAAAACCAAGCTTGATGAGCGGGTTCAAAATGTAGAGGTCAATTTTATACATCAGCTGAGCAACACTAAGACTGCTGTCAGCAAACGCAACTTTGGGGAACCATAGCGGCATAAAAAGATAAGGAAAGACTAGTGATTAGAAGTTTACTGTAGGAACCTGTGAAGCGTCGATCTGTCCACCTCCTGATGCTCCTGTGAAGCTCTGAAGGATGTGTACGATTCCAAGGAAACTGAACATCAAGAACACTGCAAGGATTGACCAAAGAAGTCCAGCCTTTCGCTTGCCTCGTTCATCGGGTGGTGCCATAAGAAGCTTGATAAGTTCTACGAAGAAGAAGATAACAGCAAGAGTGATCAAGATAGGAATAACCCATCCCAAAACCTGAGACACAAGACTTTCAGCACTTGAGACATACGTTGTACCAACGGTCTGCGCGAACGCTGCAATTGGAAGAAGTGACGCAAGAACTGCTAAAGATATTTTTTTCATATTAGACAAATTAAATGATTACTTGATAAACGACGATTAAACTTTTAACTCTTTTATTGTATCACAACGAAAGAATCAAGCGCAACGAGAAAAGCAAGTCTGTGGATTACGGACCACTCGTTGGCAATTGAGGAATCACAGGGTTTACTCCAAACAGACTTCGCGTTCCGATTCCGATAATCCCCCAAACCGAGAGCATAATAAACAGTGCAATCAATGAGTTCACTGCATATTTTCGAAATTCTTCACGGCCTTTCGGCTCGTTACTTGATCGAATATATTGAATCATGTTCCAAAAGAAGAACGCAATGGCAAGTGAAACCAAAATCGGCATGATAGTCTTCAACAGAAAGTTTCCAACGGAGTTGATGATTTGCGTAAACGATCCCCAGTTACCTCCTGAATGTCCCGTAAAACTATTGACGCCTCCCGTAGCGGGAGTCTGAGCAAAAACATTTGAAGCACGAAGACCCAATCCTAAAAGAATTGCAAGAAAGGCGGTCACACTATTTTTCGCATGGTGAGAAATTTTCTTGATCATACAAACGGATTAATGTTTCTGATAGTTTGAATCGTGCTCAACAAGTTGTTAAGGGTTCCTTGAATCGCATTAGCAATCACGAATGCACCCAAGACCAGCGCTGCTCCGATAAGCGTATACATCAAACTGTCTTTCGCTTTCTTGAGCGACACGATACCACCTTCTTTTCGAGCAAGGACAAACAAGACACCAGAGTAAATGAGCATTACCGCAATAAACGGAACCGCGATCGGAAGAATAATATTATTGATTACCGCTGCAATTATTTTAGGAAACGTATCAAGTGTTTTAAATGGATTGATCAACAAGTTTGCCCCAGGCGTGGCCGTCCCCGGACTTGCCGTCCCAGCCGTGGTCGATGTTGCCGTACATGCTGAAATAGTTCCTGATCCATCTGCACAAGACCATGACCACCCATTTGAAGTCGTGGTAAAAGCAGAAGGATTTGCCGTACTTACACAAAGATCCGTATCGCTTGCATCCAAGTCAGTAGCTGTCCCTAGATCAGGACCGCACAAAGCGGTTCCGTTTCCGGGGCCTGCAACGGTAGCCATCGTCGCCGTACAAGGCACGTCGTCTCCATTTCCAGGACCGTCGCATTGCCAAGCCCAAGGATTAGCGGTCGTTCCATCACCAGATACTCCTGCCGAATCGAGTGTTCCATTCAAACACAAAGCTTGTGCAGCGGTCGGCATTGTTGTAGGAGGAGTTGTTGTCGCAGTACCACAAATTGCATTAGAGTTCGAACCACCGGTCCCAGATCCGCTTCCGCTTCCTGATCCTGAACCAGATCCTGAACCCGAGCCACTTCCTGTTCCGCCAGTACCCGAACCACTTCCTGACCCACTACCAGTTCCACTTCCCGTTCCAGAACCGCTACCACTTCCAGATCCTGAACCTGAACCAGTGCCGGTCCCAGATCCGCTTCCTGATCCTGTACCTGAACCTGTACCACCACCGGTACCCGTTCCACTACCAGAACCACTTCCTGTCCCCGCACCAGATCCAGACCCCGTCGATGAATTCAATGCAGAACAATCCCCTACATCCACTCCATTATTGAAACAAGTCCAAGCCCACCCATTAGGATTTATCGTAGAAATAGCACCGTAACTTGTTCCTTGACTACAAAGATCACTCGCTGATGTCGGTTCAACAGAAAGCGTTTTTCCATTCGCGTTTCCACAACCATTAGTACTGCCGGAACCTGTTCCAGACCCGCTACCAGTTCCCGCTCCGGAACCAGAACCCGTACCTGAGCCGGTTCCACTGCCAGTACCTGACCCACCGCCTGCAGGAGTATAGATTCCTCGACATGGAGCATCCTGTCCCGCTGTACCAGTATGAGTACATGTCCACGTCCAACCACTGGTCGCTCCATTTACTGTATTAGTTGTAAAATTTGCAGGATCTCCTTGGTAACAAAAATCATTCTGAGCTGTCGGAGCCGTTGAAACCCCAGCAGGAGAATTACTGTCATCATCTAAACCGCAGACTCCATCATTTGCAAGAGTACTTGCAGCAGGAGTTGGGAAATTCCCCTCTTCTTGCGAAGAAAGACCGGCAATTGTAGGAGTACTTGTCAATTGATAATAGTATTGCTTGCTTGGCTGTAAGCCATAGATTGAAAAGGTACAACTATTTGTTCCCGTTGCCGAGAAGGTTTGAGTTGTGCTGTCGAATGCACATGCGGTTGGAGAAGTGAGAAGACTTTGCGTTTCAGTTGCAAGGCTGTACTGCAAATTAAAAGTATAAGATCTTATAATATTTCCGTTAGTGGTAAGAATAATATTTGCCGAATCGGAATCAATAGTCCCCTTATTAAGACTTAAAGTCGCCACCTGAGCAAAAACAAAGTGGGCTGAAAACACCATAAGTGCAATCGCAAGAGTGATAATTATTTTCTTTAGAGTATGAATGTATTTCATAAGGTGCGTTTTCATTGTACTTAATTTAGCTCAAAAGGTCGAGGAATGAGTAATTTGCTTTTACTCCGAGCTCGCGGAGAATCGTTGCAACAATAACCCACGCAAGAAGAATAATGGCAATTCCGACCGCGACCCGTACAAGCATCCAGCCATATCTTTTCATATCAGCCTTAGCCTTAGCTGTTGGATCACCCCCTTGACTACTCAACCAAATAATCATGGCACCTGCATACAAGACAATACATGCGATGATCGGACCAAGAATCACAATTGCATAATGAAGGACATTCGAGATCAGCTGCAAGAAATCATTGTATCCGCACATATTAGTTTGCGAAGGCAAGACTCCACTTCCTGCTGTTCGCCCGCACGCCGGCACAATTCCGGTCGCCGGTGTATTGTCTTGAAAGACAACCGCCTGTGCCGTGACCGTTCCTCCGAGCGCTGCATTCGGTTGATACGGGAAAAGCGCGCCTCCATATAAAAGCGGGTTACTTGAAGAAGAAGGTGATGTTCCATTAGCATTAAGCGTCGTGAACTGAAGGGGCTGCGAAATAGTATTGAGCACTAAATTTTTTACAGCGAATTGATATGAAGTCGCAACGGTAAGGTTGGTAAAATTAAGAGTAATCTGCGTTCCCGCACCTCCAGAAGCACTCGGCTGCATCATCGCAACATTCAAAAGAGACGTCTCGTTCCCCATAGGAGACCCAACCTTTCCCCACACGTAAGAAAGTTTGACGGGAATAGCGATTTGCACTTTTACATTTCCGACAATGGTAGCGGATGTTTTTCCTATGACCTGGCTTGCTGGCGGATACGAAATAGAAACGACATCTACTCCTGCACTATTGTCGCCAATTGAGAAAAACAAGGTAGGACTTTTTTTAACAGTCCCTACATATAAAGCTGCAGCGTACGCACCGGGTGCCAGCTTATCAATAGTTTGCGCAGTAGGTGCCGCACCAACGGGAAGCGAAACCGCCGTCGATGAAAGCGCAGTATTTGTGTTCGTCGATTTAAAAATTTTCAAGTTCACTGAGGTCACAGCGGTCAGCGGCGTAAGCGGAGTAATATTAAATTTTTCCTGATATTGCCCAGGGGTTGTCGATGCACTTTGAGAAACCGTTTGTAAATTAAGCGGATACAAAGACGGGACGTAGGTTGAAACCAAAAAATAAGCAAGCGCGCTCATGCGAGTCGAGCCATTATAAATAGCGGCCGCATACGAACCTGGGACAAGTCCTTCTACTAATTGAGACGTTGCACCTGCTCCAGCAGGAAGTGGAACTGAGGCATGCTTAAGAGGCGTCGTTGTATCGCTCGCTGCGAATACGTCAAGGTCGACGGTGAGTGCTGCCGAAAGCGGAACCGTAGGAATCACTTGAATATTTTCGTTGAATTGCCCCGCAGTTGCTGATGCAGTCGTTCCTGTCGCTTGAACAATGAGTGGAGGCGTGGCAGCACTTGCCGTAGAAAGATTCGTACTTACGATAAGGAAATAACCAAGCGCACTTATTCTTGTCGGACCTGAATAAACCGCCATGGCATAAGATCCGGGAGTAAGCCCTTCGATAAGCTGAGATGTCGCGCCAGTTCCAGCAGGAATCGTAACGGACTCTCCTTTGAGAGGTGTTGTTGTATCGCTCGCTGCGAATACGTCAAGATCAGCGGTAAGATCAGTCGGAAGTGGAATGGCTGGTATCAATGCAATATTTTCATTATACTCTCCGGCTGTTGTTCCGGCAGTCGTTGCCGTTCCTTGAAGAAGAACTTCTACACTTCCCTGCGAACTTTGAGCGGAGGCGAGATGCACAAAGATCCCCCCAAAAGAAACTATCGCCATTAACGCCACCACAAAAGCAACCTTCGTTGTTTTTGAGAATCGTATCAAGTTAGAAAGATAAGAGTAGTTCATACATTATTTATTAAATTCCAGGCGCAGCCGGTCCGCTCGTCTGTTTTTGAATTGTTTGTAGAATTTCCGTAAGAAGCGAGTTGCCAGGAGCTACGATGCTTGCAGGAACTGCAGCTCCCACGTTGATTTCGTTCACGTACTTTTGGAACAAAGCTGACGTTTGCACAGGGTCAGGATCAAGGAAGCTTCGAGAAATGATTGATGAATTGTAGAACAATGTTTGATTCGCATCCGCGCTCGAATTTGCAAGCATGTCTCGACGCGCTGGTTCAACGGTTGGATCAAGGCTTAGATATTGTGAAATGGCCGAGTCGCTTGTCATGGTTTGAGCAACAATGACATCAAGCTGAATGTTTTTTGATACCTTCATAATCGCGAGCCCCGTCATTTTTCCATAAGTTGTCTTGAGCGTTGTTCCTTTTTTCTGAGGCATCATAGCGACTCCGAAATTCAAATTTGGATTTTGCTGGCGAATGGAAGCAAGTTCGCTTGCATATCCAAAATAAATCGCAAGATTGCCTGCCACGAATTGCGTTTCATCGTTTGGGAGCGTTGCATTCCATGAATAATGCGCCGCGTCGGTTGGATTTGAAAAGTCTGTATAAAATTGGAGTGCATCAGCCACCGCTGAATCGCCTGAGGCGCTTGCGTTTCCGAATTGAGACACATACGCCTTCACTGTTGGATCCCAGGCAACAATGCTGTTTCCTCCTTGGAAAATAAGATTCGAGAGAATGTCTTTTGCGTGAGTGATGTTATCAAAAGATCCAAGAGCCACTGTTTCCGTTGAAAGTTTCCCCGCATCGTCTACTTGGGTAATTTTTTTATTCAAGGCAACTACATCGTCCCATGTTGCAGGAGGCGAAACAGTGAATGCGGACGACAACATGTCTTTGTTGTAATACATCACCATCGGATCAACAAAAAGCGGGAATGCCAAGACTCCCGTGTCGGTTAAAAACTGACTTCCCTGGTCAATGAATGTTGATTGGAACGTTGCCTGAGGCAAGCTCGTATAAGGAATCTCAAGAATTCGATCATGATTTGAAATGACATCATCAGGAGTAAGGAGGATCATATCCGGTCCTCCGCCTGATGCAAGTGCATTTACGAGGTTTGCCTGAAACGTCGCTGGATCTTGTTGCACGTATTCCACGTTTACGTTTTTATAGGTCTGGTGAACAACATCTGTCATAAGCCCCATTGGGTCTTGCGGAAGGGTTCCCCAAATAACCACATTACCGCTAATAGCTGCCGCTGCTGGTTTCCCGACAGTAATCTTCCCCGAGAAAATCAAAACGGCAAACACGATGCCGATGCCGAGCAAAACGTAGAGTCCTATTTTAAAAAGTGAGACGTCTTTCATACTTGTTTTTTAAAGATGCAACCATAATGATGCGAACCTGCGTCAATAATTTGAGGCGTCAAATGAAAATCAAACGCTCCAAACATTCTAATCGCATCGTCTTTCGAAACCACATCTTGAACATGAGGTCCGATGTTACCAAAACTTTCAGCCCAATCAACAAGGAGGACTGCGCCGTTTGGTTTTAAGATTCGTGCGATTTCCTTTATCATACCGTCCCGGTCTTCTACTTGGAAAAGAGTGTTTGCGACAATGACCCAATCAATCGAATGATCACGAAGTTTTGTTCCTTGATGATTTTCAATATTCGACCAGACTGTTTGGATATTTGAAAGATGCCGCTCTTTGATTTCATTTTCAATACGAACGAGCATGTCTTTTTGGACTTCGCAGGCATACACCTTGCCGGTAGGTCCCACAACTTTTGACAAAATGAAGGAATACGCGCCGGTTCCCGCACCAAGATCAGCGACCGATTCGCCGGGCATGATATGAAGCTGGGAAACTATGAGGTTAGGGTCTGAAAACATAGAATAATTATATAGTACAAATAACAAAGAATCCAGACAAGGGTCTGGATTCTTTGTATCATTGCAATGTTTTGATTTTTTGAGCTATATCCTTTTGAGCAGAATCTGAAAACTTCACTTTTTCTTCTATATCCTTAATCATCACTAACTTGTCAGCGGCGGGAATTTCTTTTTGAGCATTCAGGATATCCTCCGCATGAACAGGCACAAGCTGGTAAGCATATTCCAAGGCCCTATCTTCCTCCGGAACCATATCTTCTGTG
>Ga0316217_10005547_pt1 | contig 13022 bp, 12 predicted proteins | sample 1anoAmetaG_FD_203633 | JGI IMG/M metagenome (GOLD analysis project Ga0316217, IMG submission 203633) | Freshwater microbial communities from Trout Bog Lake, Wisconsin, USA - 1anoA | ecosystem: Environmental > Aquatic > Freshwater > Lake > Hypolimnion/Profundal zone | place: USA: Wisconsin...
TTGCAAATTTGTAAAGACCGATGATTTTTATTAGCAAAGACTCAGGAGTTCTACTAAAGTAATCATATAATTCTTGTGTCTTAGACAACATAACTTAAGCTTCTTAAGCTTGTATTGTCTTAAAGATAAGTTTATGGTCAAAAGTGCCGAAAAAAAACTCTCCACTTTTCCCTCCCTAGGTAAAAGATTCCTACTTAACTAAACATAGGTTTTTACGAATATCGAAGGAAGAAAAAAGATTTATTTTCTAATGCCTTATCACCCAACTATAAAACTCTGGAGTATAGATAAGCACTTAGTATTTCAAAGTTGTGAGTCCATCAACTGACCTTTTGGTAAAATGGCTTTACCTGTTAGTTATTCTTCGTTTTATGTAATCTTCAGTGACTTTTTAGTCTATTGAAAATGAATAATCTCTTTGGAAATGGTAAGGAGTGAGAGTAATTGAGTATTTCTTTGTCTGCTCAATGTAATTCATCATAATTGCCTCAATGAAAGATAGCACTTGCGACCCTTTTATTGAGTCAACTAAAGAATTTACTAAAACTAACTATTAGCTGTCATCTTAGAGCATCTGAAAAGCCTAGGGATTGAAAATTTTCTTAATTTTTTTGATGATCAGAGGATGCCCTAGCCGCAGGAAAACTGAAGCAAAAGATAGCAAAATAACAATAATAACGTTGATATTGTAAAGAACCTGGAGAATGACATCCACGTTAGGCGCTTGAGTAGAACAGCTGAGATTGCTTATCAAGAAGCTCAAAGTGTTGATGAACTAGGCTATGCAAAAAACGACCATGTAAATGTAGTAAAACTTGAAGTGAGAATGTTTCTAGAAGAAGGTATTGGAGGGGATCTTGTTCTTAAATTTCCTCAAATTGTAAAAAGAGAACAGCAGAATGATAAGGTGCAAGAAAAACAGCCCGAGAGACGAACTGTCGGCAATACGGTAGATGCAGATGTTTGAAAAGTTTTTGATCTCATGATTTGTGAAGATTATGATCAAAAGTGCACTTATGATGATTACGATGCAAATGATGTGAAGCTTGATAGGCGACAAATAGGGCTTTCTGAGTGCGTTTTGAATGGAATATGCTAAGGCTCCGCAAAAAAAGGAATTATAATAGAGGCAAGTTACAAATCCGACCATATTGACAAAACCAACTCCTCCACAAAACGATGAAAAACCATTGTAGTTAGTTGTCCCTTCTTGAGTTTTATAATAAACTTAATATTTTTTGTTTTACTTGCCTAAATAACGAAGGTAAGGTTTTGTACTACATTCGCTATGAGAATTACAAAGATTATGTCGAAGGGTAGTGCGAAAGACTTGACCCAGAACCATGTAATGAGAGCCAATGCTAGTCCTAAGATTGATAATGATCCTATAACGAGTATAAAATAGAGTGAGAATCCGTTGAAAGAAAATAAATCCCTTCATATCCGAAAAAAGTACCATATTTGGTCTTCCGACAGTTCTGTTTCATTGTTGCATATGCTGGTATCAGCATTGTAGAGTTTTAGAAGTGCGAGTATGAGAAATATTTTGTAGTGAATATGTGGTGACATAAAAATGATAAGTAAAACAATAAGTCTTGATTATGGAAAAAGAATCTTTACTGATCTCAATTTGTGATTTATTTATTACTCATGAGTTAAGACGAGCCCAATTAGTTTCTAAAGTATGAGAGGGATTTCGAAACGGAGGAGTATAAGCAAAGGATGCAAAGGAGGAACATGTTCAAGCCTAAAAGACCCTAGAGGAAGATGGTCTCTGAAATGGAAAAGTCCAACAAGGCTCTCTAAAAGGAGAACAAAGCCAAGGACAAAATTGAGAAAAACATGCTTTAGAAGATCATGTAGGAGGTAGACGTTGCCCCAAAAGCAGGTCAAGGTCAAACTGTAAGCTGGGCAATAAAAGGAGAGGTGCTGCAGATCTGCAACATCCTCAAATACATGCTGAATGAATTCGGACTAGACGGAGGAAAGGTGGAGTACTAAGACAAATAGTACAAAACCATTGAAAAGTGGTAGACGGATTAGATCATCAAACAAGTAGGAGACACCAACTTGGGTGATTTTATGATCAAGTGTCCCAACCCCGATAACTTGCCTGATGACTGGAAGGAGAAATACAAAGTTGTTGAAAACGAAGGTGCACAATAATCGAAATTCCGTTAAATAACCGTTGGCAAAGCCCTTGAGTTCTATTACGATCTCTTCGATCTTTAGACCAGTAGCAAACTGTAATCCTAAAAGGAAAACGTGGCCTTTTTGTTAGCATTCTTCTTTCTGAAGTACAGGAACAATCCAGACTTCAAAATCTAAAAAGTTGAAGAGTCTACAGCTGCGAGTTTTCTAAAAGTCTACTAATTTTACAAGATGGTGGAAAGTTTAACTATCAAGTAGTATGTGCAGTTGAGGCAGGAGTAAAACTTTTAGGACAAGCATGAGTTCATCATCAAAGAACTTTTTAAGTAGCGCTTCAACTAACTATCCTGTTTTGAGGATGCAGCATCCGTCCAGGATTACCATGAACCTATTTGGAAAAACCTCAAAAATGTCATTTACAATAACTTGAAGCAAGAGTTGCTTTATCACATACAAGATAGAAGTAGCACTTAGAGCTAAGAATCTAAGATCATATTTGGGCAAGTGAAAAGTATATCAGAGTTGCTCAGAACTTTTCCAGATTGTATTGAAAAAATATTGGACATAGTCAAAGGCTTCGAATAAGGTAGTTAAAAGAATGAAGAAGAGAAAGAGAGACAAATAAACATTTAAAACAAATAGAAGTAAAAAAAGTAGAATTAAAGCAGATAGAAGTAAGGGAAGTTGAAAGAAGAGCAGCCAGAAGTTTCCTCAAAAGCCTTGCCTGTCATGGAGGAGGAGCATAAAGACAAACTTCCTGTGATTAGATTTGACAACGGGAAAAGAGAGTTGTTTTGGGGCCAGTACTTGAAGAAAATAATAGTCCAAGAAGATGTCATATGGGTCAATAGCAAGGGCAGACCTAATGACGTCGCAACTCTTCTTAGATTTTGTTTGCTTTACAAGCTGGTGATCAAGAGCAAGCTATATACTAGAAGCTTTCTGAACAAAGACGAGACACATATCATGATTGTAGTAAAAGCCAGTGAGCAGATTCTTGAAAACTATGCACAAAAAAACAAATCAATCCTATAAGTGTAGCTCGGAGCCTCAGATCTGTTCTCCTTTGAACCTGTCGATCAGTACATGAGACCTCTGAGGAAGCACAAGTATGTAACTGATAGGTAGTTTATGAGAAAGTACAAAATAAAAGAAAAGGTTGAAGATGGTAAAGATTAGTTGGCTTCGATCTAAAGTGAAGCAGTCAACATCTATCAAAAGGCACAACTGATGAATGAAGACGAACTTAGGACTCTCATCATAAAGGATCAATTCGTAGCCAATAAGATGTATGATTGGGTCTGCGATAGGCTCTAGATAGATTATGTCAGTCAAAAGGTGCTTAACAATGATTACAACAAAGATACGACTGATAGGTAGACTTGGGAGCTTTACTATGTCTACAACAAACTTATTACATCATTCATGAAGAGAGTAAAAGCCCTGTATGGTGTAAGCAAGAAGAACAAAGGTTATTACCATGAATTGGAGGGAAATGTAGGCATGATATTGAGGTTGATGTTCTTAAAAGCCCTAAGCATGTGCAATGATATGTACTATTAGCATAGGTAAGAGCGGAGTGTCATTCCCAGATTTGTTAGCAATTTGTGGACTGACAAGCTGAAACTCAAAAACATTTGGAACCTGCTTTAGATTGAAAGTCCCTCAGGGTTTTATACCTACTACAAGATGGAAAAGATGGAGAGACTTTGGCGAAAGTTCTAAATAAATGAGTTGAAAGAAAGATCCAAGTTCTTTCCTGCTGAAAGACTGATCATAACAAACAGTGTGATCCAAGAAATCATCAATATGAGTGTTTCCTTGTAAAAAAGACACATTATTGACTACTATCCTCTCCATGATCCATTCATCCTCAAAAGCATAGAAATCGAACCTTATCTGTCTGTGATCAAAAACATTAAGAAGATGAAAAAGACAGTACCTGAATAGCTAGATGGAAGCACAGTCAATAGACTATACTCTCAATATGAGTGCGATTTGACTGTTTCAGATTTCACCAAAAAGAGCATTTAAAAGCAGCTTTAGTTCCAGTGCTTTTCTTTTAAAAGCTTCTAAACTAGCTGTATAAGAGCTTATTGTGGGGAAAAGATAGCTTTTTACTTCGTGCTTATCAAATTTTTAGCATTGAAAGCATGGCCTTTGATGCTTCCAGCATTCATTATACAATGTTTACTATGGAGTGAAAACAGTGATATCCTAGCTAAAGGTTCCAGCCAAATGACGAATTTCAATAATTTCTTGATTACTGTTTGGACATTCATCAATCTTTTCTGGACAACTCACCTTATCTAATCATGGAAGCAGGAAGAGAAGAAACTCGCACAACAATACGGATCGACCAACATCTCAGTGAACCAAATCAAAAGAGTCAAGTTCAAAGGTTCCTTCAAGCGAGATTTCGAAACTGATGAGCTCAACTTTGAGTATGTACCTAGATGGAAATCCATTCTTAAAGGCATCTTTACAGTGGTTATCAACTTAGCCTATGTAGGTATGGTCACTGAAGTTATTTTATTACTTTTTGTCTTTAAGACATACCTCTATCAGTCAGGATTACCTCAAACTGTAGTCCAGCAGACCCCTGCCATCTTAATTTCCATCGCCACTCAAGTCTTTACCAAAATCTACACCATTTTGATCAAGAGCATCATCAACTTCGAAAATCACAAAACTGTGGCAGAATACGAAGGCTCTTTGATCAGCAAAGTTGCTTTGATTACATTCGTGATCAACTTTTACTCAATCTTCATTTTCGCCTACTTCTCAGGCTACCTAGCTTCGAGTTACATCTGCTAGATAAAGACAACAGTAACCAACGTGAAGTAAGTTTGTGTTGATTTAGGATCCAAAACTGTGACTACTTCGTCTCCTCTCAGCTGATTTCCCTAGTTATGGTCGATTTCGCTGTGACTTTGGTCGGTGGTATCACACCCTACCTGATCTTCAAACTTAAGTAGTGGCTGCGCGAACGCAGCATCATCAAGACCTCCAAGTTCCACCACAACTACTATGAGTCCATTGATTCATTTTTCGAAGAACAGGACAAACTAGATTCCTACATGTACAACGAATAGCTGGATAACTCTTGGCTGGGCTACATGAACATTGTGAATGTCTTTGCAGCCACTGCCCTCTTCGCACCTGCCTTGCCCTTCGCGTACGTGATGATGTTCCTGACAGGTCTTGTGCGTCTGCATGCTTCCAAATATGATGTGATTTACTTGAAGAAGAGGATATTGCCAGTAAAAAGTAACTCAATTGACTGGTGGCTTACAATTCTGGAGATCATCTCCTACATCTCCATCATTACCAACATAGGTAAACCTTTGGCTACTTAGCTTATATGATCTACACAAGAAATGTGTACCCTCAGTACCAGGCTCGAATCTTCTTCCTCTTTGTGATCATCTTCTTCGCTATCAAGTACTTCCTACTGGCACAGTACAACAGTGGAGTGGACATCATGGAGAAGAGGAACTAAATCAAAACCAATGATGTCCTCTTGGGCAGGCGGCAAGAACAGTTTTCCAACATTCCTGAGGAGGTTAACACAGATATTGAGAATGTCATCTATGATGAGAAGGTACTTGAGAGAAAGTTTCACAATGTCAAAGGACCCAAGGTCAAAGATAACAACTTGGGTGAAGATTCCTAGGAGCAGGAGCTGGAAAAGAAAAAGGCGGAATGATCTTCATAGCAATTCTAATTGTAAATCATATCTTAACTTTTAAAAAGTTGAAGGGTTGAATAATCAATACCTTGGGTGACTTTGATAATTATACATGATATTGATCAATTCATTGCCCGTTGGAGGTTCTTGCGGTAAGTTTGAACCAAGGGGGAACTGTTTCCCAGCTACTTGAAGATAGCCAGCATTTATTTATTTGCCTTTTTGTCCTACCAATTCTTATTTGCTTTTATTATAGCCAAAAGCTGTTATAGAGATTCTTCCATCATAGCGTTTTTGCGGTAAAATTCAGCTGCTTCATATTTTAGGGTTAGGTTCTCGGGATCAGACTATAGCTTTTGTTTCCAAGCGCTAAATTAGTTGTTTTCCTGCTTTTCTTTGTCGAAATTTTAGACTATTTGGCATAAATGAGTGAAAAGAGGTACGAATTCTGGTTTTTCAGTGTAAAAAATAGCATTGGTTTTCATAGTTTCAACGTAAGATTTAAGTTGTGCCATTTTTCCGAGTTAAGCGTAAACCAAAGCCAAAAAGATATTGCCAACAAATTTGTACTCTTCTCTGACTTTGGAATACTTGAGACCACCCAAAAGTTTCTCAGCTTACTCGTACTTCTTTTACCTAATCAAATGCTGCGATTGTTCCAATCCTTGGGCCACACTTTTCTCATCGGCATCCGGCTCAGCTATCCTGGTGGCCGTTTCCAAAAATTTAGTAAGCTGTGCTTCATCGAGTTATCCTGCAAAAGCATCTATCGCTTTGCCATTGTGAAACATGTATACTGTGGGTATTCCTTTTATTTGGAAGGCTTGGGCGATTTGTCCGAATTTGTCTATGTTTATTTTGAGGAGTTTTAGTTTGCCTCCGGATTCGTTAACTCGCTTTTCGAGTCTGGGAGTCAGCTTTTTACAGGGTCCGCACCAATCCGCATAGAAGTCGATGAGCAAGGTTTAGGTGCATCCTCCAAGTATTGGCTCCAAATCTTCAACCTTTTCAAGCTGTATAATGCTTTCAATATGCTTCTGGTAAAACTCTTTGCCCTATTCTTTGGTCTGGGCAAGATTATCTTTGGGAGGTTACTTGCTGTTACTAAAATGGAAAGCGTAGGGGTGGGAGAGGAAGGAAGGAGTGCGAGGTGTGAGTTTGGAGAAGAGGTTAAAAACGCGATTGAATTTGCGGATATGGAACATATAAATCACAATTAATTATAGTGATCTCACTCTTTATTTTATGTATTTCAAACTTATGTATCTTCCCCATCTATTTCATAGCTCCTTCTCGTTACTTACCCATTGTTTTAAAAATGATTTACCTCCAGATTATTATTCCCTCCTTTATGTCTTGCCTGAAATTTGTGCCTCTAACATATCCTCAAAACTTTGTGCCTTAACATATCTTCAAAACTGTGTGGCTCTTTGCTTTTTTATAGATATCTGTGTTATATAATAACTCAAATGGACGGAAATCAAAAATAGAGCAGCAATTAGCACATTTTTGTCAACTCCAAACTTTTCACCTAAGCCCTCTCACAGCAGACCTCGCACTACATTCAAACCAAAATGCTGTCGCTACCCAAAGATGCCCAGGATCTCAAAAAACTAGACCTTAGGCACATGTGCGACACAGTGGTAAGATAGTTAGAGGTAGTGTAGCGAGAGGCGGCCTACGACTACGTGAAAGTGAGTGAGTAGCTGTAGAGTTTGGGGCAGGAGTTGGTGACTGCAGACGGCATCATGTAAGAACTCTAAAATGTACTCTACAATTTCAAGGACCACCTTTAGGCCATCAAAAGCGAGATGACCTCTCTGCAGTAGAAATCCAACAAGATGAATACCTCACTGTCCAACAAGAAGAAGGTGCAGGGTCTGTTAGGCAACTTCATCGAGAGTGCAGTGCTGGAGAAGGAACTCATTGATGCAATCTGCACAGCCGAAATAAACGATAGCTATGTCAACCATATCAAGCTGCTTCTGAAAAAGTTAAGTACAGTCTGTGGGATTTAGGTTACTTGAATCATAACTCAATAGCGCCGGATTCTAAGGCTGTTAAGGAGCTGCAGCCGGAGCTTGAGAAGTTGAAGGCTAGAGCATCGGTAAGACTGAGGGAGTTTCTGTTGGACCAAATCAATCTGCTCAAAAAACCCAAAACCAACATCCAAATCGTGCAGAAGAATGTGCTAGCCAAGTACAAAGTGTTTACCGAGTTTTTCAAAGACCAGAACCCCCAAGTACTGCTCTCTTTACGAAGGTCTACACTGAAATTTGCAACAGCTATCGCGAAGTGATGGCCAAAATCTACGTCAACAACTATAAGGTCTATCTGGCTGAAATCTAAAAACTGCAAGTTGACTTCTACACTAAAACGGACCAGCTACTTCCCCTAGAGCCACAACACCTGCGAACCTTTCTCACGCAGACCAAGCCTACTACTTTCAACCAGGATAAAAAAAGCATCTTCGCACTGATGGCCAGAGACCGGATCGTTGAGCAGAATTAGTAGCTTTTTGGTTATTAAGGTCAACTGATGTCATCCTGTATAATGTAGCAAGCCAGAAGGGTCAAAAGTTCAGCTTAGAACAGACCTTCAAGTCAATCAACAAGAGTTTGATTGATGGTGTGGTCCACTAAATCATATTTACTGCTTAGTTCTTCAACCTTCGGTCGGAAGGTGCGGTGGAGTTGTTCGGGCCGCTGTTCAGACCGAGTGTGCAACTGTTCTTGTAGCACCTCAAGCACTCAATCATCAACACCTATGACATCTACGCCATACTTCTCATTCTAGCGATCAATGACCGAAACCGTAAAGCTCTCACTGAAAAGGGTTGTTCAGCTTTGGATGCTTATTTCAGTCAGGTAGATATGATGCTTTGGCCTAAGTTTGAGGAGATTTTCGACTTCCATTTGAAGCCGATCCAGACGTTCCAACTGCTACAGTTCAAAAAGATAGAGAAGGCAGCCACTCCTAAAGTTTTGATTGATCGGTTCGTAGACTTCATTGTTTCCATCTATCGCCTTTACATCCATTTCCCGGACAAGGCACTGATGATGGAGAAAAGGCTTCAATCATTCAGACGGGCATTCCTGGATCTCCTAATGAAAGGAAGGTCATAATCTGAGAAGGAAAGTGATGGATTTGGCTACTATTTGAGCGTTCTGTAGCAAATCCACAGTGCATGCACCAATGACCCTGTTGTCTCCAACTTCAAGGAATTCCACGTTTACCAAGTGGAACTTTAGAAGGAGATAGGCAGCTATGCAGATAAGCTGGTAAGCATTTACATCAAAGACTTTTTCCCAGCTCTTGATTCCTTTATAAGGAAGTACACTAAGGAAGAAGGAGCTATTACTGAAGAAGCCACACTTTCAATCCAAGGTTCAGTTGACTCCAAGTCTCTAGAAAGCACCCTAGCTGAAGTCTCAACACAGTCTGTGGGAGGCCGCCTGGCAAAGCTGCTAGATTACTGCGAACGTCAGCACACAGGCTACACTCTAAAGAGCCTGATTCGCAAATTTTCTTCAGTGTTTACTCGTTATTACGGAGAAATCTACAAATACTCCAAAGCGAACCACCCGGACGCAGCCAGCACAATGCTGCAGACCCACGGCATGATAAAATAGCTGAAGAGCACTTTCAGCAAGTACAACCCTTGATTTCGGTAACTGAATTATAGTATTATGAACACCTATCATCCCGAGGACTCGCTTGATAATCTTAGCAATCTGCAGCTCAGCCGCCAGAAGCAGCTCCAGGCGCAAGTTAAACAACACTTTGCCGCAGGGCTACAGAAACTCCAGTCGCCCTAAACGAGGGAAGTCGTATTTTTTTAGTCACTCAGGGCATTGGCTAGCTCAAGAAAATAATCGAACAGTATCGAGAGCAGGAATACTTGAGGGGATACCTTGCGCTTTTAAAGGCACTTAAGCCGAACTCCAACAGTGGCACGAAAGAGCATTAAATCTTAGTTATCTCTTTATTGGCCCAAACCTATAAACAATAACTGCTTGACTCTTTGGATAAGCCACCTTCTTTGCTCAAAACTACCTTCAGAGTAGTCGAAATACTGCATGGCTATTTCAATGACCATAGTCCCACTGTACAGCAGGCCTGCGCTCGTGCTTTGCTAGATCTCAACACACATTGCCTAGGCGAACAATCTCTCTAAACAAAGTTTTCTATCATCTACGCTCCTCTGATATGTAAGCTTACTTTCATGCAGCAATACTCAAGTCTGGAGTGGATAAAAGCTCTCAGGCAACAGCTTCCGCCTGTTTGGCTTAGTTGATTCATTACAGCCGAAGAGTAAATGATTAGGAACTGCTGAAAAGATTGTCGCCTGAGATGCTAGGAGTTATATTGAGAGTCAATTCTGAGTACCATGAGCTCTTTCACGCGATTCTAGGGATGCTTTAGTCTCAAGGACTGTCATTTATAGAGGGTAGGCTCGTAGCCTTCTTAACTAAAATTGTGCCGGTTGTTGATGGAACAAGGGAAGCAAATTCAGTGAATACTACCAACTTAAATGCTTACATGGTAAGTATTGAGTTATGAAGTGCAAGGTCAACGTCTGCAAAATTTTCTAAAAGATAGGCACTTTGCTGCCGATTGCCGACAAATAGAAGCTCTTCGAACTTAGAATACCTGAAGCTCTGCAGCAAGCAGCAAGGCATCGTATCATTCAAGTTCAGCTAGCAGCCAGTAAAGCTTTGAAGGCTTGGAAAGGGGAACCTAGTGAAGACTCTCCCCCGAAATCAAGAGGGTTAGCGGTATTTTTAGTGCTATAAAGTCTTTGTAATAGAAGAGAAACTCAAAAAAGATTGAAAGGTCGAAAAGCAAGGAGGAAAGAGAAAAAATTTAAAGCTAGCTTACCTTCATGAAGGAGGATCTTCAAAAGCTAGTAAAAGGTGGATGGGGAGCAGCAAATAGAGCTAAAAACTACGTCAAAAAAGGCTCAGGCATTGGAGGTGGCTTTCATGGTCACTCTGAAGTCTCTCCAACAAGCAAAAGCCCCGGAAAGTCACATAAAGAGCACTTTTAAGAACTAAGATAATTTATCAAAAAGAGTGCAAAATAAAATAAAAATTTGGACAGATTCGCAGAAGTCCGAAGTCAAGGGGGTAACCGCAGTAAATCACCTCCAGCAAAAGTCAAATCTCCAACAGTAAGAAGCAAATCTCCTGCCTCCCGTAGCAAATCTCCAGGGAACCAAAAATCGAACAAGAACTCAAAAGGAGAGTAAGATGTCTAAATAGGGTTCAAAGAGGATGAAGGTTAGCAGATGGTCAATTTGCCTTATCAAAGGTCAGAAGAGTCAAAATCCGTGAAGTCAAAAGAAAGCAAATGGAAAAAAGGTGCAGATTTTGTCAAAACAAATCGTTTTGAGGACTATGGGATTAGTGAAGCGTAGGCTCAATAGTTGATGTAGCACGAGGATAGCCTAATGAACCATGGCAATAAAATCAACATTAACTACACACAGATGAGCTAGGAATAAAGAAAACCAACCCCTTCTGAGACACCTAAAGCTATAGGATCGAAACCAAGTGAATTTCATGTTCCCCTCAAGTAAAATGCTTAAAAGAATGTCAAAAAATAGTTAGAGAAAGCTAAGCCTACTCCATAGCCACAGAAGTTCAAAGGCATTTCCTAAGAAGAGCTGGGGGAATTAGTGTAGGAGTATAATTTGTCCCAAGTAAGTGAGAATCTGAACGATGTTCTAAGTTAAAGTGACCTCAAGGCCTTCAAAAACAATGACCAAGTATTGCTTGATTCTCAAATTGGCACACCAGACATTCAAATGTTGAAATAAATGATAGCAGAAAAAAAGCAAAAGAAAAGTGCTGTCAGTAAGTTCACCAGAAAAGAAGAGCCAGAGTAGCCTCAGCCTCAAGTTTAGGCAAAGGAGAACATCGACTAAGTGGGCCAATCTCTCAACTTTACAGTCAGTAACTAAAGCAAGGCCAAATCCCCAATCAAAAGAGAGGAAATACAATTTACTCTAAATCCCAAAGACAGGTTTAGCAATTTGAAAGAGCAAAGTCCCTTGCACTAAAAATAGATATAAGAATAAATAGCGATGAGCTAGTACGAATAATCCTTTCCCAGGGACAAGCCTCTACCCATGATACTTCCCAAGGTAGCCCCTATCACTCAGATTCCTCTGCGGCACTCTTTGCTTCAGCCCAAATTCGAGCAAATTCACCCCCAGCCTGAGGAGAAAGTTTAATATCAAAAGCTTATAAAGAATCCACCAAAGAAGGAGAGCACGAACGAGGTGAGTGGATTGAAAGGCAGTAAGGCCAGTGCAAAGAGCTAAGTGCCGAAGTATGATCTTAGAAATGAGCAAAATGTTGACGAAGATGTGAAAAACAAGTGGTTTGAGGTAGTGAAGTACGCCTAATAGAGCGAAATAAGCAGTGCCTACGAGTTGGCACTTTAGCTAGGTAAAGATTCCGCTATTCAGATGATCCCATTTATTTGCTGAGGCTGATGCTGATCAGCAAACTGAAGCTAAAGAAGCTTTCGCCTGAAACCTTTCGACAGCTTTGGAGGAAATTCATGGAAATGTACTCCCAAAGGTTCATAGATGTGCTGACTGTGGGACTGCTGTCAGAGGGGAATGAGTTAGGACTGCTTTCGAAATGTCTGTCTGTGGAGTAGGTGCAAGAATCCTTGGTAGGTTTGTATGAGCTGAGTGGCAATACCCGCGGAAAACTAAGCTACAAAGCGGCAACCCTTTACAACTAAATATAGAGAAAGATGCAAGGAAACTGAGTAATCTTTATATTTTATGGCTGATAATTCTACATAAATTCACCTTTCAACTGCACTACTTCCTGCATACTATTGATTCACCAATCAATTTGCTTATCAGACTTATCAAATATTGGTTTATAGGATTTATTGACTTCAGATCATTTGAAGGGTTCTTTCTTGAGGGGTCCTTTCTTGGAGGGTCTTTAAATTTCACAGTGCATTTGGAACTGCTCACTCAACTCTTTCAGAAATTTCTGGAAATTTTTGAGCATAATTTCATAGTGTTAAATCATCTCTCCTTATTCGCCATCAATATTTGATACTTTCAGTATAACTTCGCATCGTTTGTTGATTCTTTCTGTAAAGTACTGTTTGATTAAGTATTGGCAGCCATTGCAAAAAGGTGTTTGTT
>Ga0316217_10005548_pt1 | contig 13015 bp, 7 predicted proteins | sample 1anoAmetaG_FD_203633 | JGI IMG/M metagenome (GOLD analysis project Ga0316217, IMG submission 203633) | Freshwater microbial communities from Trout Bog Lake, Wisconsin, USA - 1anoA | ecosystem: Environmental > Aquatic > Freshwater > Lake > Hypolimnion/Profundal zone | place: USA: Wisconsin...
GGTCCTGGCGACGAAGAAAACGACCGCGGAATGCGCGGAGGTCCCGGGGGCCCGGAAGGTCACGGCGGGCCGGAGGATCATGCGGGTCCGCCACCTGCCGATTCCGATAAATAATCGCTGGTGAAACCGTCTTTGCCACCCATCCGATTGACGTCGGGTGGGTGTTTGCTTCGCCTATGGGGGACACCATCATCGAGCAAGTGAAGGATGGCGGAGAGAGGGGGATTCGAACCCCCGATACGGCTTTAGACCGTATACCGGTTTAGCAAACCGGCGCCTTCAGCCACTCGGCCATCTCTCCAACCAATGTTTATGCGGTTTTCATCCACACCCCCACTTGACACCCTTTGGGGCAAACGGTAGGTTTTTTGCATGGTGACATACAAAAAGTGTGGAGTGAGCAACTTGGAATTGCACATCGCATCGGGCACATACTACGGCAGGATCAAGCGGAATGGCAACACCATTCGAATGGCTTTTGGAACAAACCGCGCCGCCGCCATCGCTGAGAAGGACAAGTGCTGGAGTCCATGCGGGGCAACCCAGATAAGGTGAAGGGCACCCTGTCCAGTGTGGTCGAGGCATACTACATTTGGATTGGGGAGCAGTTCGCTATGAATGCCATTCCGCCGCGTATTTGCAGAACTGGCTGGAGCGGCTGCAAAACGACAAGGCGCCCATCGTGCAGGCCGCAGCGCAGGCCCAGAAAGCCGCCGACTTCATTCTGGGCACCAAGTTCGAGGATGCCGTTGCAGGGTGAAAAGCGGAAGTGTGGAAAGCTTTGCCTGTCATATCTAATTTTTAAAAAATCGCTATTGTTGCAGGCGAAAGAATCGGTTGCCGCCGGAAATTCCAATAGTTACAAAATTGGTGCCGTTGATTGGACTGCCGCCATTGGAAATGGTCGCCCAACCCGAGGGATTTTTGAGGTCGGCATTTGCCTGCAGGTTCCAGTTCCCCGAGGTTTTCCAAAAAACCGTAACGCTATTACCAGATGCACTGATAAGCAATTTAGGGGCACCAGCCGTTTGGACTAGGTTTAAAACGGACCAGAAACCGCCGGTCACGGAATAACTCCCGCCAATCAATGCCCCGCTGGCATCGGGTTGTCCAATGGTGCCGCTGATTTGATAATTGCCGTTAGTGCTCGTGCCGCCGCCACCAGCAATTTTATACCAGTCAACCGAGTAGCCCTGCGCCGCCAGTCGCCAACCGGTGAAGATTAGAATGAGGAGGCACCCTAGAGTCACGGCCGCTTTCATTTTGCACCTCCTGCCTGCGCCAGTTTTTCCACCAGCATTTCCAATTTGGCAAGTCGCGTTTTCAAAGCGGCATTCTCGGTTTCCAGTTTTTCATTCAATCCTTGAATAGCCGCCAGCTCCACGCCGTCGAATTCCAGCGTGGTGATGCTCTTGTCGTCGCGGCCGGGATAGAAGGCCTTTTTGAACGCCTGCGCCATCGGGCCGATGTTCGGCACGTCCGAGTCCTTTTCCCATTTGTAATTCCATTTCTCCACCGGCACGGCCGCCAGCTTGGCCAACACTTCCTCGCCGTTGACGGCTTGGAAATTCTTCTTGGCGTTCTGGTCGGAAATGGTGGCCCAGGCCGCGCCTCCGGGCGCCAGCGTGACGCCGGAACTGGGATTGCCGCTGCCATCCGTGCCGGTGACAAACCGCACCCCACCGGAAGCCAGCACGCTGAACTGCTCATCGGCGGTGCTGGAAAAATCGTCCGAACCATCAGACCAGACAAACGACAAGTCATGTGTGGCTGACGCAAAAGCACCCAGCGCGGTGGAAGCATAACCGCTGGCGGTCGTGTAGTTGCCCATCGCGGTGGCCGCAGTTCCGCTGGCAACTGTCTCAAAGCCCATCGCGGTGGATGAACCGCCGCCGGCAATTGTATTGTTACCCAGCGCAGTGTCATACCAGTTGGTGGCGGTCGTTTTGAAGCCCATCGCTGTGGAATATTGACCGCTGGCTAAAGTAGCGCTGCCCAAGGCGACGGAATTGTCACCGCTGGCGGTCACGTTGTCACCTATCGCCACGGCCGCATAGCCAGTGGCAAAGGCATTGGTGCCAAGGGCAACGGAACTGGCTTTGGTGGCTTGTGAATTATTACCCTCCGCGAGGGAATAATCACCTTGAGCCAAAGAGCCGCTGCCCAGCGCAGTGGAGGAATTGCCGCTGGCGACCGTGAGTGCTCCCAGCGCAGTAGCCCCAGAACCGCTGGCGGTGGTGACAGTGCCGAGAGCCGTGGAACCCAAGTTGCTGGCCTTGGTGCCAATGCCCAGTGCCACGGCGGCAAACCCGCTGGCCGCGGTGTTTTGACCGATGGCAACGGAGGACAGGCCGCTGGCCGTTGTATAATCACCCAAAGCGGTGGAATTATCACCGCTGGCGGTCGTGGAGTTGCCCATGGCCACGGCGGCATAGCCGTCGGCAACGGCATTGGTGCCCAAGGCGGTAGCATTGTTACCGTTGGCAATCGTATTGTTGCCCAGAGCCACAGCCGCGTAACCGCCCGCCAGGGTATTGGTGCCAAGCGCAATGGCATTGACATTGGTGGCCTGTGAGAAAACGCCACCCGCCAATGAATTATCGCCTCCAGCAAAAGTAAATTGGCCCAGCGCAGTGGCGGCATATCCGTCGGCGAACGTGTATTCCCCCATCGCAGTGGCTACAGTCCCTGCGGCACTTGTCGAATAACCGAATGCGGTGGAACCGCCACCACCTGCTTCCGTGGCATAGCCCAACGCTGTAGAGGAATAACCAGTGGCGAAGTCCTCAGGCCCAAACGAAACAGAATATTCACCGCTGGCAACTCCTGCCAGCGCCAAGGAACCATAGCCGCTGCCATAATTGATCACCACCGAAGCGGGCAAGGCACTCACGGGAATGATGCCGGTGAGGTTGGTGGCCGTCAATCCGGTCAGGCCGGAGCCGTTGCCGGAAAAGGTGCTGGCGTTGACATTGCCATTCACATCCAGCGCGCTGGCCGGATTGGTCCGGTTGATGCCGACCCCGCCCCGGGCGCGGATGAGGAATTGGTCATTGGCCGACGCCGTGAAATTGGTGGTCTGGGAATCGGCCCAGACAAAGTCGCCGGCAAACAGCGCGCGGGCATTTTGACCGGCGGCCAAGCTGTAAAGACCGGCGGCGGTGTTGTTCGCGCCACCAGCCACCACCGCGTAATTGGTCGTGGCGGCATTATTCATGCCGCCCCCCACAAACGCGCCGACGGCATTGGTGCCGATGAAATTGGTTAGCCCGCCGGCCAGCACCGCCCCCACCGCGCCGGTGGCAATGCTGTTGCTCACGCCCCCACCGAGCACGGCTTGCGCGGCGGCAAGCGAGTTGCCCCAGCCCGCGCCCAAAAAGGAGTCCAACGTCGTGTAACTGCCCTGAATCACGTTCCCCTGGCCGCCGCCGAGGAAGGAATAGGTGACTTGAGAATTAATGACATTGTTCGCACCGCCGCCGAGAAAATCGTAGGAGCAATAGGTCCAGAGGGTGTTTTGATAACCGCCGCCCAAAAAACTGTCGGTAACAATATTGCTGATGCTGTTGCCGAAGCCCGCGCCGATGAAGGAGGCAGTCCCGCCATTGACGTTGTATTGTCCCCCAACCAACACAGAATAGGGCGCCGACTGGCTGCCGTTGAAGGAGTAAAGCAATTTGTTGTTCATGCCGCCGCCCACAAAGCCGTAAGCGCTATTCGTGCCGATGGTGTTATTCCAACCGCCGCTGATCGTCGCATTATAGGACCCGGATTGGATCGTGTTGTTGCCACCGCCGGCGATGGTGGCTTGCCCACTGTTGGCCTGGATGATGTTGACAAAACCGCCCAAAACCGACGCCCCCGAGCTATTGTTGTAAATACTGTTGGCGTCGCCGCCCGCAATGACGGCATAGGGCGATCCCTGAATAAAATTATTTACCCCGCCCCCGATGAAACCTTCGGTGGAGTTGTTAATTTGATTTTGCAAGCCGGCGCCGAGAAACGCGTAGGAGCTGTTGGTGAGCACGTTTTCATATCCGCCCGCCAGCACACTGAAAGTGGAGCCGGATTGAATGGTGTTCCCATTGCCACCGCCGAGCAGTGAGAAAATCGCATTGGTTTGAATGGCATTCCACTCGCCCCCCCCCAGAAAAGACAGGTCGGAGGCCAGGGTGTTGCCGGCGCCAGGCCCGTAGATGGTATAGTTGGACGAGCCGCCGCCGGCAATGACGGAACCATACGTGCCGGGCGCAATCCGGTTGGCCGGAGAACCACCAATGACATTGACCAAGCCCGAATGGCTGGCATCGTTCGTGGTCGGTTCCAGCCGCAGGGCGCGGGTGTTATTCACCCACGTTTCCACCGGTTGAAAATTGGTGCTGCCCACAAACTGGCCGGAAGCAACATTGTTGCCGCCCAACTGCCAGAAATTGCCCGCGGTCAATCCATTCAAGCTGGCCGCGTTCACATTGGTCACGCTGGCCCCGTTGCCGGTGAAGGCGGTGGCGGAAACGCTGCCGGTGAAGGTCGGGCTGGCGGGCAGATTGCCGTTGGCCAGAGTGCCGCTCACCTGGCGGGCGGGCAGACTGCCGGTCAGGTTGCTGGCCCCGGCGGCAAACACGGCGTAGGGCACGGGCGTAATGCCCTGCAGCGGCGACAAGACGGTGTAATCGGCCGTGCTGTTGGTGCGCACATCCACCTCCAGCCAATAGTTGCTGCCGGCAAACAGGCCGGGGCCAAAGTCCACGGCAGTGACAAACAGACCGTCACTGACGGCGAGGCCATTGGTGGCGTAAGCGGTGCCCGCTTGCGTGTTGCCTTGGTCATCAAAATAGAGCTTGAACCGGAAATCATAAGTCCCCGTTGCCGGACTTCCATTGTTGTTCAAGCGCCCCTGATAGGTAAAGGCGGTGCCTTGGGCGTTGAGGTGGAAAAGGCCAGCCAGCAAAGCCAGCCCGGTGATAAAAGGGCGTTTCATTATTTTATTTGGCAGTTCAAGCGCAGGCACTGAACGCCGGTTCCTGGCCGGCATCTCCCTGCGATCAAATAAGAAGAAAATGGGGCGAGCGATAACAAAGTATTTTACTTTTTATATTAGCCCTTGTGAACAAAACAAATCCGAAACTGCCGCGCCAACCAGCCGGTGCGGACGCGGGAAAATTCAGGGTTCGCGGGGAGCCGCAAAAAGATGGATGCGTTGATCTTTCGTCGTCATGGCCAGGCGCTGCCCGTCCGGGGAAAATTGCACCTGGCCCCCGGCGTTCGTTGTAGCGCAGCTGAAGACTTCGCGCAACGTCGGCAGATGCCATAATTTTAACGATTCACCGTTGGCCACCGATGCCAAAGTCCGGCCATCCGGCGAGAACGCAACGGCCGTGGTCTCCTGAATGTGACCGGGCAGTGTGGCCAGGCTCTGGCCCGTGGCCGTCTGCCACAAACGGATGGTTCCATCCATGCTGCCGGTGGCCAGGGTTTTGCCATCGGGAGAAAAAGCCAGACCGCTGACAAAGTCCGTGTGTCCGACAAGTCGGTGGTCTTGTCCGGACTGGCAATCATAAAGATGAACCATATTTTCCCGTTCGACACAAATCGCGATTTGTCTTCCCGCCGGCGACAACACCGCGTTGCGGATCGGCGGCCGGGGACCCTGGATCGCGGATAACAACGCCCCGGATTCGGCCTGCCACAGACGCATTCCGCCCTCGTCATCAATCGCGAAAAAATATTTCTGGTCCGGCGACGTGAAGGCGTGAACCGGCTGGTGCAAACCGAATGGCGCGCCAGCAAGCGCGACGCGTTTTTGCGCGTCAGGCGTATCCGGCTCCCAAAAATCCAAGCACATGGCAGACGCATCGAAACCCATGACATATTTTGCATCCGGTGAGAAACCGATGATGATCCGCCCCGGGAATGATCTTTTTTGAGATGCGCCATCCGTCCGCCAAAGCTCCGCATCGCCCGATTGCGGGTTGACCGTGGCCAGCCAGCTTCCATCCGGCGAAAACAGAAAATCAAAGTCGCCGTCGTGCGGCGGTTCCACCGGCGGGTTGGCTGAAGCCATCGCGGACCACAAAAGGACATTTTGGTCCTTGCCGCCGGTCGCCAGCCATTGGCCGTCCGGGCTGAAAGCGGCGCACCAGATTTCGCTTTCGTGCCCGCACTTAACCGAATTCAAACTCAACGAACCCGCATTCCACAAACGCAGCGTTTGATCGGAACTGGTGGTGGCAATGGTGCCGCCATCCGGCGAAAAGACCGCCGACCAGACGTGCAGATCTCCGGCGCGAAATGATTTCGGGGCCAAAGTTCCGTTAACCGGCCAGAGCATGACATCGCTGGTCCAGCCCGAAGACAGCAGCGCCTGGCCATCCGGCGCAAAGTTCAGTGACCAGATCGGGGATTCCGTGTTCCAATCCCGGAACATTGTCCGCTTGGAAATGTCCCAGACGGAAATGCCGTGGTTGGTGCCGGCCAGCGCGAGCAGATTGCCGTCGGGCGAAAGCGCCACGGCCCGCCCCGGCACCGGCAATTGCCAAAGCAACTGGCCGGTGCGCCAGTGAAACAATCTGACCGGGCCGGCGGTTTCCCAATAAAAAGGGCTGGATTCAGCGGTGGCCAGAAAATCGCCGTTTGAGGAAACGGCGCAAAGCTCGCCCGGAAACGCCCGAAGCCGCAGCCAAGTGTGAGCGTCCCAGAAAATCACACCGTGTTTGGAACTGGTCACCAATTGGCCGCCGTCGCCAGTGAATCGGACAGAACGGACCGCGTCCGGGGAAATGGTCAAATCTTTCAGGAGTTCATGCCGGGAAACGCTCCAGATTTTCACCGTGCCATCCTGGCTGCCGCTGGCCAGCGACAAGCCATCCGGAGAAAATGCCGCGCAGGTCACTGTGCGAGTGTGACCGCAGAACGCCGCCACTTGGTCTCCGCGGCACAGGTTCCATAAATAGCGCCATTCAAAGCCTCGCAAATCCGGCTCTCCGGGGCGGGGCTTTAGCGCCTGCAATTTCCGCCGCGCCTGGCCCGGATTTCCATGTTGATAGGCTTCCGCCGCCAGCGTGAGGTCGGCGGCGTAGAGGTTGAGCTGGGTTTGAGCCGCGTCATTTTCGGCGATCAAACGCAGTTGGGTTTCGCCTTGGGCGTGCCGTTCCGCCTGCCGCCATTCCGAGAAAATTCCCACCAGGCCGGCAAGAATTGAAATAAACAAACTGACCGACAGTGATGCTGTGAGCTGATGTCGTCTGCACCAAAGCCATGTCCGCTCCATGGGTGACACCGGCCGGGCGAGAATGGGTTTGCGGTCCAAAAAACGTCCAAGATCCTCCGCCAGTTGTTTGGCTGACGCATAACGGCGGGCGGGCTCTTTCTGGAGGCATTTTAGGCAGATGGTTTGCAAATCCACCGGCGTGCCCGGATTTAGCCGGCGGGGCGGCACGGGTTCCGCATTTTGAACCTGGGTGATGATGGCTTGAAGTGTTTCGCCTTGAAACGGCGGCCGGCCGGACAGCAGTTCATACAAAATGGCTCCCAGCGAGTAGATGTCCGATTGGGCCGTGCAATCGGAAAATTTGCCGAGGGCTTGTTCGGGAGGCATGTAGCTGGGCGAACCGAATATTTGTCCGGTCGTCGTCAAATTAGTCTCGCCGTCGGCCAGCTTGGCCAAGCCAAAATCAGTGACCCACGGCTGATCAAAGACGTCGAGCAGCAGATTGGAAGGTTTCAAATCGCGATGCAACACACCTTGGGCATGGGCGTGCTCCACCGCCTCGGCAACCAGCTTAAGATACCGCGCCGCCTGATTTGACGGCAACGGGCGCTTCCTGGTCAAATCCGCAAAATTCGATCCCTCAATTAATTCCAGAGATATAAAATGATTGCCGTCATACTCGCCGATTTCGTGAATGGTCACGATGTTGGGGTGCCGCAAAGCGGCCACGGCCCGGGCCTCGTTCTGGAATCGTCTCAAAAAATCCTGGTTGGCAAAGTGGCCATGCAGCATGACCTTCAACGCCACAATCCGGTTCAGACTGAGTTGCCGGGCGCGATAAACCACCGCCATGCCTCCGCGCCCAATTTCCTCCTGCAAATCGTAATCCCCCAGCCGCAGCAATCCATCACCTGGCGCCGTCTCGGATTCCATGGCAAAACCACAGCGCCCCAGACAAATAAGACAAAGACCTTCGGCTCCCGCATTCAGCGGTGAGCCGCAGTGCGGACAGTTTTGTCGGGGTTCCATGACGGTGCGTTAATCTTGATTATTTAAGAAGCAAATCCTGCGGATCATAACACGAAAAATCGGCCCGCCCACTTTTACCGGTTCAAAATTTGAAACAAGTGCCGCATTTCTTCATTCAATTCCACCGGGCTCGAAACCGTCTGAGCCACTTCATTGCGAACCAGCTCGCGAAAGCGCCGGCGCAGCCGGCTGACTTGCATCGGCACGGAGGCAACATTAGTGCGCAGACTGGCGGCGGCGGCGGCATAACTTTCCTGATTGCCGTCGGCGGTCAAAAATAATTTTAGCACCTCAAATTGTTTCGGTTTCCCGTTCGTCGCCATCTCGCGCTTCAAATTTTGAAATGCCGTTGCCAGAATTCTACCCGCCCATTGAACGTCAAAAGCCGTTGCCGGCGACTCCTCGGCAGGAGCGGCCACGCCCCAACTGGAATCGGAAGCGCATCCGTCTAAAGAAATAAACGTCAGGTCGCCGCCCCGCTTCAGCGCCTTTTGCCGGTCGTATTCATTGGATAAAAAATGAGTGAAGGCGGTCAGGAGAAAAGTGCGAAACTTGCCTTTCCCAGGATTGACACCGGCAAAATCGTTGCGGGCCAACAGGCGTGCAAAAAATTGCTGGGTTAAGTCCTTCGCGTCGGCTTCGCTCCAGCCTTTGCGGCGGGCGAACACAAAGATCGGCTGCCAGTAAGCCCGACAGAGCTTTTCCAGCGCCTCGACATGCTGCGCTGAAGCATTTTGTCCCGCGGATAAAACAACACTCCAATGCGTGGTAGCAAATTGTCCCGACAATTTGGTCTCTTCCATGTTTCTGGCCACCTAAAAAATTACTTTTTGAAGTTATTATTTCAATCTGACAAACCAAGTAAAGCACAATACGGAAAGGCAGCGCGCTGCATTCGCTCGGGCCGTAGCGCAGGCGCAAAAAGCCGCCGACTTCATCCTCGGCACGGTCAGCGAAACACTTTCGCGGACCTTGGCCAAGTTTCGCGAACAAAAATGGATTGCCTTCAAAGGCATACGGGTCACGATAATTTCACCAATAAAACTAAACGCTTTGTTGCGGCAAAATCTTGGTGAGTAGTTGTGTTCCCATGCCCGCCAACCAAACGATCAGTTTTTTAGAAAGCTCTTCAGCATCCAGATGGTTTTTTGGTGCAGCGTAATGCGTCCGGTCATCAAATCTTAGCTTTCCGGGTCATTCGCTTCTCCGGCCAGATCGCGTGCCTTCACGGCATCGGCCACCAGCTTTTCAATCGCGGCCAGCAGCATTTTCACATATTCCTCCTGGGCCTGCGGGGCGGCGAACTCCTCCACCTGCGCGGTCTGCGCTCGGCACTGGTTTCTTGAACCAGTGCCGAGCTGCCCGGTTTAACAATCGTCATACGGCAGCAGAAGCCGGTATTTTAGCCGGTCCTTCATCCACACCCTTTTTCAAAAAACTTAACACCCTTTTGGTTAAAATCCGCCTCCAGACTTTGTTTTAGGGTGTTGATTTTGACTTCAAAAAGTCGCAGTAAAACCTCAGTAATGTGTGGATTTTATGGAGCGATTCTCGCGGTTTTGAAGATTCTTTTGGTTTTGAAATACTGATTTAGCAAACCGGCGCCTTCAGCCACTCGGCCATCTCTCCACAGGCATTGAGCGCCACGAACCCAGAGTCGGGTGCGCTCCAGCCAACAGAGTTTTCGCAAGAATCCGCCCGCCTGGCAAACTCATTCGGCGGGGAGGGGCTGGTTCCGAGTCGGCTGGGAACGGGGTCGGAGGGTGGCGTGTCCCGCTCCAATTCTCTAAAACGCACCGGACGCCACCGGGAGCCCCTCCAGAAGGTCCGCTTTTTGGGACCTCCTTACGCGGCAGGCGTGGGAAAACCGTGAACCCCTACTTGGCGGAGATGTAGGCGTTGACGCCCACAGTGACGAATTTGCCGTCAATCTGCACCGTCGTTCGCTGGTTGCCATGCGTGCTGGCCACGACGAGGGTTTTGCCGGACGCGCTTGGCGTGGGCTTCTCCAAGGGCAAGGTCACCACCAGATTGCCGTCAATGATTTCAACTTTCATATAAGCTCCTGCCGCAAAGTGCGCCGATGTCCAACCGGTGTAAAGCCCGAAATTCTCGACTTCGGGGGGGATATGAGACAAGGATCTTCTGTGAGGTCCAATGCTTAAAACAGCGACCCCTAGCCGGTCCGGCGCAGGCAGGACAAACTACTTCTGCCCGGTCCAAAGGATGAATGAGCAACCCCTCCAGCGGAGCGCGACTGTGTCGGAGACCAGTCGCAGTTCCCGGGTTTACAGAAACTGCGTCAGCAAATCCGGCACGCAGCCCAGGATGATCACCAGCATCGCCAGCACGGTCAGCGCCAGGAGGGTCGCCACGGGCACCTTGATGGCGGGCGCCCCTTCGGGGGCGTCCAGCACGTACGCCTGCTTCAAGACCCTCAGGTAATAGTAAAACGACACCGCGCTCATGGCGATGGCCAGAATCACCAGCCAGAGCAGGCCCAGATGTTCCGCCGCCAGCGCGGCCGCGCTGAACAGGAAAAACTTACCGACAAACCCCGCCAGCGGCGGAATGCCGCCGAGCGACAGCAGGAACACCAGCAGGCACAGCGCCAGCCCCGGCGCGCGCCGGCTCAGGCCCGCGAAATTCTCCAAGGCGTCGCTGCCGGTGGCTTCCTCCACCGCCATGACCACGCCGAACGCGCCGATCACGGTCAGGCCGTACGTGATCACATAAAACATCAGGGCCGTGCGGCCAGCCGGCGTGTCGGATAACACGCCCAGCAGCATGTAGCCCGCGTGCGCGATGGCGGAGTAGGCCAGCAGCCGTTTGACGCTGTTTTGCACGATGGCCGTGAGATTGCCGATGACCATGGACAGCGCTGCCAGCACCGCCAGCAGCGGCGTCCAGCCCGCCACATAACCGTACAAAACGGCGCTGCCCTGGGCGGGGGCAAAGCCAATCGCCAGGATTTTGGCGAGGATGAAAAAGCTCGCCACCTTGGAGCCCGCGCCGATGAACGCGGCGCTCGGCGTCGGCGCCCCTTCGTAGGCGTCCGGCGCCCACAAATGGAACGGCACCGCCGCCACCTTGAAGCCGAAGCCGATGACCGTCATGACCATGGCCGCCAGCAGGAGCGAATCGAAGCCCCGGCCCGCCAGGCTGTGCGCGATGTCCGCCAGGTTGGTGGAGCCGGCCACGCCGTAGAGCAGGCTGAAGCCGAACAGCAGAAACGCCGCCGACATGCCGCCAAACAGGAAGTATTTCAACGCCGCCTCGCTGGACCGGGCGTTGCGCTTGTTGAACGCGGTCAAAATATAGAGCGTCAGGCTGGCCAGCTCGAGCGACACAAAAATCATCAGCAAATCGCCGGCGCTGACCAGGAACATCAGGCCCAGTGTGCCCAACAGCAGCAGCGACAGATATTCGCCCACGTGCTCGGTGAATTTGCCGCCGGCGGAAATCACGAGCGTGAAGGCCGACAGCGCCAGGATGGCCGCTTTCACAAAATCGGTTTGCGGGTCCACCACCAGCACGCCCTTCAGCAAATCGCAATGGTCCGGCCGGGCCACGGCAAAGACCGCCGCCATCGCGCAGCCCAGCACCGAGAGCAGCGCGCCGATGTTAAAGCGCACGGCGATGCTCCTGCCGCGCAACAGCGTCAAATCCGCCCCGAGCACGGCCAGCAGGGTGACCGTCACGATGACTTCCGGCGCGGCCAGCCGCAGCATTTGGAGATAATCCACCGGGATCATTGGGCGCCTCCATTCAACAGCCGCGCGAACATCGGCGATTTGAAACACGGTTCAATCCAATTCATCAGCAAGCCGGGGAAAAGACCGATGACCAGCGACGCGGCGATAAGGAGCACGGCTCCGGCGCGTTCGGGCACGGTGATGGGCTCCAGGGGATGGTCGGCGTGGCCGTCATGGCCGCTGGGCGCGACCGGCGGGGCGTCGGCATAAAAGGCCTTTTGCAGCGCGCGCAAGGTGTAGGCCACACCGAGGATGATGCCCACGCCCGAGATCACCGTCATTTTGGGGAACACCTGCCAGGCGCCCATCAGCACTTGGAACTCGGCCACGAACCCGCTGAAGCCCGGCAGGCCCATCGAAGCCACGCCCGCCAGCGCAAAGGTCACCCCCGCAAACGGCAGCAGCTTGCCCAGGTTCATGCCTTCGAGATCGTTGAAATCGCGCGTGTGGGTGCGGTCATACACCATGCGGCCCACCACGCCGAACAGCAGCCCCGCGATGATGCCGTGCGAGAACATTTGCAGCACCGCGCCGTCCAGGCCGATGGTGTTCAGCGTGGCCAGCCCCAGCAGCACAAAACCCATGTGGCTCACGCTGGAATAGCCGATGACGAATTTGAAGTCGCGCTGCACCAGCGCCACGCCCGCGCCGTAGATGATGCCGATGACCGCCAGCGCCGCGATGACCCATTGCCAATCGCGCACGCCCGCGGGAAACAAGACCATGGCCACGCGCAGGCAGCCGTAGGCGCCCAGCTTCATCACCACGCCCGCCAGCAACATCGAGCCGGCGGTCGGCGCCGCCACGTGGCCGGTCGGCGCCCACGTGTGAAACGGCCACATGCCCGCCAGAATCGCAAACCCCACAAACACCAGCGGAAACACCCAATGCTGGAACCCGGGCGAGAACGTGACTTTGGACAATTCGGTCAAATCCAGCGAGGCGTGGCCCAACTGGCCGCGCGCCACCGCCCAGGCCGCAATCAGCCCGATGAGCACCAGATGGCTGCCCACAAACGAGTACA
>Ga0316217_10005549_pt1 | contig 13013 bp, 12 predicted proteins | sample 1anoAmetaG_FD_203633 | JGI IMG/M metagenome (GOLD analysis project Ga0316217, IMG submission 203633) | Freshwater microbial communities from Trout Bog Lake, Wisconsin, USA - 1anoA | ecosystem: Environmental > Aquatic > Freshwater > Lake > Hypolimnion/Profundal zone | place: USA: Wisconsin...
TGCGATGCCGGGCGGCTGACGGCGCTGCTGCGCGAACTCGCCCTGCGCCATCCGTGGGAAGTGCCGGTCATCGAGGTCGACGACGTGCACCTCTTCGATTGTCCGACTCAGGCGAGCGTGTAGGCGGTCTTCACCGTCGTGTAGAACTCCACCGCGTAGCGACCCTGTTCGCGCGGGCCGTACGACGAGCCCCGCGTCCCCCCGAAGGGCACGTGGTAGTCGACGCCGGCGGTCGCAAGATTGACCATCACCAGTCCCGCGCGGGCGCGACGCGTGAACTCGCGCGACGACTTCAGGCTCGTCGTGCAGATGCCGGCGCTCAGGCCGAACGGCGTATCGTTGGCCAGCGCCAGCGCGTGCTCGAAGTCGTCGGCCGCGATCACCGACGCGCACGGTCCGAAGATCTCCTCCCGACTGGTCCGCATGTCGTTGTGCGCCCCTAGGAACACGGCCGGGCGCATGTAGTGGCCGCGCGTCGGGCGCTCCACCGGCTCGCCGCCGACGACGGTCGCGCCCTCCTCGCGGGCCATGGCCACGTAGCGCTGGTTGCCGGCGAGCTGCGACGCCGACACGACCGGGCCCACCTGCGTCTCGGGGTCCAGCGCGTGACCGACGCGCAGTTCCGTCGCGGCCTTCGCCAGTCGCTCGCTGAACTCCGGCAGGATCCCCCGCTCGACGATGAACCGCGACGTCGCCGTGCAGCGCTGCCCCGTCGAGTAGAACGCCGCATTGACGCAGGCGGGCATCACGACGTCCAGATCGGCGTCGTTGAGCACGACCATCGGGTTCTTGCCACCCATCTCCGCCTGCACGCGCAGCTGGCGCGCGGCGGCACGCGCGACGAGATCGCGACCGACCTCGATCGAACCGGTGAAGGACAGCGCCGCTACGTCCGGGTGCGCCAGCAGCGCCTCGCCGACGACGCGACCGCGGCCCATCACCAGGTTGAACACGCCGGCCGGGCAACCGCACTCGACCAGGATCTGCGCCAGTGCGTGAACCGACCCCGGGGTCAGGTCGGCAGGCTTGATGACGACGGTGTTGCCGAACGCCAGCGCCGGCGCGATCTTCCAGGCGGGAATCGCGATCGGGAAATTCCACGGCGTGATCAGGGCGACGACGCCGACCGGCTCGCGCCGCACCTCGATGTCGACGCCGGGGCGCACGGACTCGAGCGCCTCGCCGGGCATCCGCAGCGCCTCGGCGGCGAAGAACTTGAAGATCTGGCCGGCGCGCGCTGCCTCGCCGATGCCCTCGGCGAGCGTCTTGCCCTCTTCGCGCGAGAGGAGCCGACCGAGTTCCTCGCGGCGCGCAAGGATCGTCGTGCCGACGCGGTCGAGCAGGTCCGAGCGCTGCTGCAGGGCACCGAAGCGCCACGCCGGCAAGGCGCGCTCGGCAGCCGCCACGGCCGCGGCGACATCCTCGGCGCCGCCCTGGGCGTAGACGCCAATCAGGTCGTCGAGGTCGGAGGGATTGACGTTCGGCTGCGCGCCGATGCCGGCGACCCACTGGCCGCCGATGAGATTGAGCTTCGTTTCGTCGGCCATCGGAAAGTCGTCCAGTGCGGGGAGTCGTGGATGGAGAGGGCGCGCTAGAGTCCGAGCTCGCGCCGGATTTCGTCGGTGTGCTGGCCGAGTCGCGGCGATGGCCGGCCGAGCGCGAGCTGCGCCCCGGAGAAGCGGATCGGCGTGCGCACGCTGGGCACCGACCCGCCGGCAACGCCCGGCGCCGGCAGGTCCACGCGCATGTGGCGGTGAATGACCTGAGGATCGGCGAACACGTCCGCAACCGTGTTGATCGGCCCGGCCGGCACGCCCACCGCCTCGAGCCGGCCAAGCAGTGCGTCGCGCGGCCAGGCGCCGAGCAGGGCGGCGAGTTCCGGGACGAGCGTCGCGCGATGGCGCACGCGGTCGGCGTTGGCGGCATAGCGCTCGTCGGTTGCCAGATCGGGCCGCCCGAGCACCTCGCAGAAGCGCCGGTACTGCGCATCGTTGCCGACCGCGACCATCACGTGACCGTCGGCGACGGCGAAGGTCTGGTAGGGAACGATGTTGGGGTGCGCGTTGCCGAGTCGTCGCGGCACCTGTCCCGACACCAGGTAGTTCATGGACTGGTTCGCCAGCACCGCGACCATGACGTCCAGCAGCGCCATGTCCACATGCTGCCCGCGACCTGTCCGCTCGCGCTGCGCGAGGGCCGCCTGCACCGCGATCACGCCATAGACACCCGTGAAGATGTCGGCGAAGGCGACGCCGATCTTCTGGGGATCGCCGTCCGGGTCGCCCGTCAGGTCCATGATCCCGCCCATGCCCTGGATCATCGCGTCGTAGCCGGCGCGCTCGCGATATGGGCCGTCCTGGCCGAAACCCGTCACGGAGCAGTAGACCAGCCGCGGGTGGCGGGCGCTCAGACTCGCGTAGTCGAGCCCGAACTTCTCGAGCCCGCCGGTCTTGAAGTTCTCGATCACCACGTCGGCACGCTCGATGAGCCGGTGCACGAGCGCCAGGTCCGCCGCGGAGCGGAAATCCGCGACGACCGACCGCTTGCCGCGATTGCAGCAGTGGTAGTACGCCGCATCGGTCGGCGTACCGTCCTGCGCCGCGACGAACGGCGGTCCCCACTTGCGCGTGTCGTCGCCCTCGGGCGACTCCACCTTGACGACGTCGGCGCCCAGGTCGGCCAGCGTCTGGCCGATCCACGGCCCCGCGAGGATCCTGGCCAGTTCCACGACCCGCAGCCCGGCCAGCGGTGAGTCCATCCGGCGCTCCTAGAAGAATGCCTGCAGGCCGGTCTGCGCCCGCCCGAGGATCAACGCATGGACATCGTGCGTTCCCTCGTAGGTGTTCACGGTCTCGAGGTTCTGCGCGTGGCGCATCACGTGATACTCGCTGGAGATGCCGTTGCCACCATGCATGTCCCGCGCGATGCGGGCGATATCCAGCGCCTTGCCGCAGTTGTTGCGCTTGATCAGCGAGATCATCTCCGGCGCCATCTTGCCCTCGTCGAACAGGCGCCCGACGCGCAGCGCCGCCTGCAGGCCGAGCGCGATCTCGGTCTGCATGTCGGCGAGCTTCTTCTGGAACAGCTGCGTCTGGGCGAGCGGGCGATTGAACTGGATGCGCTCGAGGCCGTAGTTCCGGGCCCGGTGCCAGCAGTCCTCGGCGGCGCCCATCACGCCCCAGGCGATGCCATAGCGGGCCCGGTTGAGGCACTCGAACGGACCCCGCAGGCCGGCGACGTTCGGCAGCAGCGCGTCCTCCGGCACCTCCACGTTGTCCAGCACGATCTCGCCGGTGATCGAGGCGCGAAGCGACAGCTTGCCCTCGATCTTCGGTGCCGACAGGCCCGGCGTCCCCTTCTCGAGCACGAAGCCACGGATCGCGCCGTCGTGCGCGGCGGACTTCGCCCAGACGACGAACACGTCGGCGACGGGGCTGTTGGAAATCCACATCTTCGAGCCGATCAGGCGGTAGCCGTTCGCGGTCTTCTCGGCGCGCGTACGCATGCTGCCGGGATCCGAGCCGGCACCGGGCTCGGTCAGCCCGAAGCAGCCGATATGCTCGCCGGAGGCCAGTCGCGGCAGGTACCTGCGGCGCTGCTCCTCGCTGCCGAAGGCGTAGATGGGGTACATCACGAGCGAGGACTGCACGCTCATCATCGAGCGATAACCGGAATCCACGCGCTCGATCTCGCGGGCGACGAGGCCGTAGGCGACGTAGGAGGCGCCGGCGCCGCCGTACTCGGCCGGCAGCGTCACGCCCAGCAGCCCGAGCGAACCGTACTGCCGGAAGATCGACGTGTCGGTCTTCTCCTGCAGGTAGGCGTCGGTCACCCGGGGCTGCAGCTCGCTCTGGGCGAAGTCCCGGGCACTGTCGCGGATCAGGCGCTCCTCGTCCGTCAGCTGTTCGTCGAACAGGAACGGATCGCTCCAGTCGAAGCTCGGGCCGCTTTTCTGATCTGCCATGGGTTCGATCCTCTGGATTGACGGTCGCCTGCGCCCGCCGCGCGGGTCGGAGCGATGATTAGGCCAGAGCGGTTTAATGACTTTCAATGTCCTAAATGGTATTTTTGATGCTAATTAAGGATCATTACGAACCGTGCTAGACAGCCGCCAGCTACGCGTCTTCGTCGCCCTCGCCGAGGATCTGCACTTCGGGCACGCGGCCGAGCGCCTGGAGCTCGCGCAGTCGGTACTGAGCCGACAGCTGCAGGAGCTCGAGCGCCGCCTCGGGACGCGGTTGCTGAACCGCGGCCGGCGCTCGGCCATCACGCTGACCGAAGCCGGCCAGGCGCTGCTCGCGGAAGCACGCGTCGCGTTGCAGCAGATCGACCGGGCCGAAGCCGCCGCCCGGCGCGCCGGCCGCGGCGAGGTGGGGCGCCTCGAAATCGGCTACGTCGTCTCCGCGGCACTGAGCGGCGTGTTGCCGTCGGCGCTGGAGAGGTTCCGCCTCGCCCGCCCCGGCGTACAGGTCCAGGTCACCGGGATGGAGACGCCCAAGCAGTTGACCGCGCTGCGCGACGGCCTGCTGGACGTGGCGTTCATCAGGCCCCGGGCGAGCTATCCGGACGGCGTCAGCGCAACGGTGGTCCACCGCGAGTCGATGCTGCTGGCGGTCGCCGCCAACCACCCGCTCGCGCACCGGCGTGTCGACCTGCGCGCACTGGCGGACCAGCCGTTCATCATCCCGCAGTTCGACGAGAGCGCCGGGTTTGCCGAGCACCTTGCGGCGCTCGCCACCAGCGGCGGCTTCGAGCCGAAGCTCGCCCATCGGGTCCGTGACTTCATCACCGCGATCGCGATGGCGGCCGCGGGCTACGGCGTCGTCCCGGTGCCCCGCTCGGTCGCCTGCATCGGCATGGAGAACGTCGTCTTCCTCCCCATCCACGGCTACGAAGGCGTCGCGGAACTCGCGGTCGCGCACCGCAGCATCGGCGCGTCGCCGGCGACCCTCGCCTTCGCGGCCCTGGCACAGGCGCCTTCGGGCTGAATCCCGCCCGCGCGGCCACACGACGCATCGGGTGGCACAATCGACATCGACCGCGGCGACGTCGCGCACTTTCACGAGTTCCAAGGCCTCCATGACACGCACGGGTACCGCGTTGCCGGGGACGAACGAGCCGACGAGCCCGATCGTCCCGCGCACGGACGACATGCGGGCGACGCCAACCGTCGAGGGCGACGGCTGGCGCGCAGAGCTGAGCCTCTCGTTCGAACGCCGGGGCGAACGCACCGTCCTCGGCCGCCAGCTCCACACCGGACCGCTGCTGGTCCAGCGAGCCCTGCATCCGGAGGGCGACGCGCCGTGCCATGCGATCCTGCTGCACCCGCCCGCCGGCATCGTCGGTGGCGATCGCCTGCACATCGACGTGACCTGCGGACCCGATGCGCACGCACTGTTGACCACGCCCGGCGCGACCAAGTGGTACCGCGCGCACCATTCTGGGGCGGGAATGGCGACGCAACTGCGCGCGGCACGTGGCGCACGAATCGAATACCTGCCGCGCGAGGCCATCGTCTACGACGGCGCGTGCGCCACGGCCACGCTCGAGATGGATCTGGACACCGACTCGCGTATGCTCGGCTGGGACTTGTGGTGCCTCGGGCGTACGGCTTCCGGTGAGCGCTTCGACCGCGGACGGCTGCAATTGGTGACGACGCTGCGCCGCGCCGGACGGCTGCGCTGGGAAGAGCGCGGCGCACTCGATGGGGGGTCGTCGCTGCTCGCGGCGCGCGCCGGCTTCGCCGGTGAACCGGTGTTCGGCACGTTGTGGGCGGTCGGGCCGCAAGCCGACCGCTCGCTGCTCGATGCCTGCCGGGCTGTCCGCCCACGGGGCGCCGGCCAAGGATCCGTCACCCAGCTGCCGGAAGTCCTCTTCGCTCGCTACCTCGGGCCTTCGACCGAGGAGGCGTTCGAATGGTTCGTCCGTCTCTGGTCGCTGCTGCGGCCAGCGTACGTGGGGAAGGCGCCGGCGCCGCCCCGAATCTGGGCCGTCTAGCAGGATAGGGCGATGGAACTGACGCCTCGTGAAAAGGACAAGCTATTGATCTTCACGGCCGCACTGCTCGCCGAGCGCCGGCGCAGCCGGGGCCTGAAGCTCAATTACCCGGAGTCGATCGCGTACATCACCGCCGCGATCCTCGAGGGCGCGCGCGACGGACGCACCGTGGCCGAGCTGATGAGCTTCGGCCAGACGGTGCTCACCCGCGCGGACGTCATGGATGGAATCGCCGAGATGATCCCGGAAATCCAGGTCGAGGCCACCTTTCCAGACGGCACGAAGCTCGTGACCGTCCACAACCCGATCGTCTAGGAGCGCCGATGCTGCCAGGAGAGATCGATGTGCTCCCGGGCGAGATCGAAATCAACGCCGGCCGCCCGGGCGTGACCATCGCCGTCGCCAACAGCGGCGACCGGCCGATACAGGTCGGCTCGCACTACCATTTCTACGAGGTCAACGAGGCGCTGCAATTCGACCGCGAGGCGGCTCGAGGCTGCCGGCTCGACATTGCGGCCGGCACCGCGGTGCGCTTCGAGCCGGGACAGCGGCGCACGGTGCGCCTGGTCGCGTACGCCGGCGCGCGGCGGGTCTACGGCTTCAACGGCCGCATCCAGGGACCACTCTAGGATGGCAACGCGCATCGACCGCCGCGCCTACGCGGAAATGTATGGTCCGACCACCGGCGACCGGGTTCGTCTCGCCGACACCGGCCTGTGGATCACGATCGAACGCGACCTCACCACGTACGGCGAAGAGGTGAAGTTCGGCGGCGGGAAAGTCATCCGCGACGGCATGGGCCAGGGGCAGCAGACCAGCGCCCTGGTCGCGGACACGGTGATCACGAACGTCGTCATCGTCGATCACTGGGGCATCGTCAAGGCCGATGTCGGCCTCAAGGACGGCCTGATCTGGCGGATCGGCAAGGCCGGCAACCCGGACATCCAGCCGGGCGTCGACATCCCGATAGGCGCCGGCACCGAGATCATTGCCGGCGAAGGCAAGCTGCTCACCGCGGGCGGGATCGACTCGCACATCCACTTCATATGTCCGCAGCAGATCGACGACGCGCTCGCCTCCGGCGTCACGACCTTGCTCGGCGGCGGCACCGGCCCGGCCGCGGGGACCGCCGCCACGACCTGCACGCCCGGTCCATGGCACCTGCACCGCATGCTCGAGGCGGCCGAGGCCTTCCCGGTGAACATCGGCTTCTTCGGCAAGGGCAACGCGAGCGACCCGGCACCGTTGCGCGAGCAGGTCCGCGCCGGGGCGATCGGCCTGAAGCTGCACGAGGACTGGGGCACGACTCCACAGGCGATCGACACCTGCCTGCGGGTGGCCGACGAGCTGGACGTGCAGGTGGCCATCCACACCGACACGCTCAACGAATCGGGCTACGTGGAGGCGACACTCGCGGCGATCGGTGACCGGACCATCCACACGTTCCACACCGAGGGAGCCGGCGGCGGCCATGCGCCGGACATCATCCGCGCCGCCGGGCAGCCGAACGTGCTCCCGAGCTCCACCAACCCCACCCGGCCGTACACGGTCAACACGATCGACGAACACCTCGACATGCTGATGGTGTGCCACCACCTGGATCCGGCCATCGCCGAGGACGTGGCGTTCGCCGAATCACGCATTCGCCGCGAGACGATCGCCGCCGAGGACATCCTTCACGACCTCGGCGTCTTCTCGATGATGTCGTCGGACTCGCAGGCCATGGGCCGCATCGGCGAGGTCGTGACGCGCACGTGGCAGACGGCCCACAAGATGCGCATGCAGCGCGGTGCGCTGCCGGGCGACACGGCCCGCAGCGACAATGCCCGCGTGCGGCGCTACGTCGCCAAGTACACGATCAACCCCGCGATCACCCACGGCATCTCGGCCGTCGTCGGCTCGGTCGAGCCGGGCAAGCTCGCCGACCTCGTGCTGTGGGCGCCGGCGTTCTTCGCCGCCAAGCCGAGCCTGGTGATCAAGGGCGGCATGATCGCGCTCGCCCCGATGGGCGACCCGAACGCGTCCATCCCGACACCGCAACCGGTGCACTACCGACCGATGTTCGGAGCCTTCGGACTGGCGTTGCGCACCTCGGTCACCTTCGTTTCCGGTGCCGCGCTCGAGGAGCCCGCGGTCCGCGCGCTCGGGCTTGCCAAGCGCCTCGTCGCGGTCGGCGGCACGCGCGGGCTCGGCAAGCGGCACATGATCCACAACGACGCGACGCCGCGCCTGGAGGTCGACCCGGAGACCTACGAGGTGCGGGCGGACGGCGAGCTGCTGACCTGCGAGCCGGCCACCGAGCTGCCGCTCACGCAGCGCTATTTCCTCTTCTAGCAGGCGGAGGTGGCCTTGGATCACGACCGCGCGCCGCTGCGCCTCGAGCCGGCAACGGACCCGGCGGGTGCCGTCGCCGACCGCGTGTGCCTGACGTACGAGCAGCGAACCCGCAGCCGCCTCCTGGCCCGCCTCGCCAGTGGCGCGGCAGCGGCCATCGTGTTGCCGCGGGGCACTCGCCTGCGCGGCGGCGATCGCCTGCGCGCGGATGACGGGCTCCTCGTCGAGGTGGTTGCGGCGGCGGAGCCTTTGCTCGAGGCGCGCATCGACGATCCGGTGCAACTCGCGCGCGCCGCGTATCACCTCGGCAATCGCCACGTGGCGGTGGAGATATGCCAGGGCGCCGTACGCATCGCGCACGATCCGGTGCTGGAGCGGATGCTGCGGACCCTCGGCCTGGACCCGCGGCCCGTCGACGGGCCGTTCGAGCCGGAAGGCGGTGCCTATGGCCACTCGCACGCACACGCCGGGGACAGCGCGCGACTCGCGCCGGTCATCCACGAGTACCGTCGACCATGAGCGCGACGCTGGCGCGTGTCCTGCAGCTGGCGAGCACGACCCTGCCCGTCGGCGCGTTCAGCTATTCCCAGGGACTGGAATGGGCTATCGAGGCCGGCCTGGTCCATGACGAGGCCTCCACCGAGGATTGGCTGGCGACGACGCTCGCGGCGGGCGTCGGCGCCTGGGACGCGACATGGGTGGCACGGCTGGTCGAGGCCTGGCATGGCGACGACACGCGCACGGTGGAGTCCCTGAGCGAACGCTTCGTCGCCGGACGCGAGACGCGCGAGCTGCATGCGGAGACACTGCAGATGGGCCGGTCGATGCTGGAGCTGGTGCGCGACGACACCAGCGTTCCGCAACGCATGCGCGACGCGCTCGAAAGCCTCGATCGGCAGCAGCTGCTTTGCTATCCGACGGCATGGTCGGCGCTCGCCGTCCACCGCGGGATCCCCGCGGACGCGGCCGTGGTCGCCTACCTGTGGAGCTGGCTGGAGAGCGCCGTCCTCGCCGCGCTCAAGGCAGTGCCGCTGGGCCAGAAGTCCGGCCAGCGGCTGCTGCGGCGGCTTGGAGAGCAGCTCGCCGCGATCGCGGCGACGGCTGCGGCCCGCCCGCTGGACGAGTGCAGCAACCTACTTCCCGGATTCACCCTCGCGTCAATGCATCATGAAACCCAGTACACCCGCCTCTTCCGTTCCTGACACCCGTCCGGGCCCCCTGCGCGTCGGCATCGGCGGACCCGTCGGCTCCGGCAAGACGGCGCTCACGCTCAGCCTGTGCCGGGCGCTGCGCGACAGCTTCCACATCGCCGTCGTGACCAACGACATCTACACGGAGGAGGACGCGCAGTTCCTGGTCCGCAACGAGGCGCTGGCGCCCGAGCGGATCATCGGCGTCGAGACCGGGGGTTGCCCGCACACGGCGATCCGCGAGGATGCATCCATCAACCTGGAGGCGGTCGACCAGCTCACGCGGCGCTTCGGCGACCTCGAGGTCGTCTTCGTCGAGAGCGGCGGCGACAATCTCGCGGCGACGTTCAGCCCGGAGCTGTCGGACTACACGATCTATGTCATCGACGTCGCCGCCGGCGACAAGATCCCGCGCAAGGGTGGGCCGGGCATCACGCGGTCGGACCTGCTGGTGATCAACAAGATCGACCTCGCCCCGATGGTCGGGGCCTCGCTCGAGGTCATGGACCGCGACGCGAGACGGATGCGCCCGGAGCGACCGTTCGTCTTCACCAACCTGAAGACCGGCCAGGGGCTGGACGAGATCGTGAGCCGCGTGGTCGAGCGCATCCGCGTCTTCGCCGGCTGAGGGCGCGCGACGGCGATCCGGTCCGTCACCGAGCGACCCTGATCCCGTCCGCCCGGTCGGCCAGGGCGCCGTGGGGCGCGCCTGATGTTAATCTTGTCGGCCCTCCCTTCTCCGGATTCGCCATGCGCCCACCCACTGCGCTCGCCCTGCTCGCCAGTCTCACGGCCACCGGGGTCGCCCACGCCGGCGACACGGCAGTGGCTGAAGTCGTGGTGCTGGCAACGCGGGTCGCGGAAAGCAGCCTGGATGTCCCGGCATCGGTGACCCGCATCGACGGCTCCATCCTGCGGGAGGGGCTGGGCGTCAATCTGTCCGAAGGCCTCGGCAGCGTGCCGGGGCTGTCCGTTCAGAACCGCCAGAACTTCGCCCAGGACCTGCAGGTGTCGATCCGCGGCTTCGGCGCCCGCTCCAGCTTCGGCGCCCGCGGCATCCGGCTCTACGCGGACGGCATCCCCGGCACGATGCCGGACGGGCAGGGCCAGTATTCGCACTTCGACCTGAGTGGTGCCGACCGCATCGAGATCCTGCGGGGACCCTTCTCGGCGCTGTACGGCAACTCCGCCGGCGGTGTGATCGCGATCTACACCGCCGACGCTCCTCCCGGGGGCATGACCGAAGCGACGCTGGAAGGCGGCAGCTTCGATACCCAGCGCTACGTGCTGCGCGACGGCGGGAGGAACGGCTCGCTGAACTACACGCTCGATGCGGCGCATTTCGCGACCGATGGATACCGCGACCACAGCCATGCGGAGCGCAACACCGCGAACGGCACGCTGCACGTCGACCTCGGTCCGAAGACCCGGCTCACCCTCGCCGCCAACGCGATCGGCACGCCGCCCGTCGACGATCCTCTGGGCCTGACGGCCGCGCAGGTGGCCGCGAATCCCCGCCAGGCGGGGACGAATGCACTGCTCTACAACACGCGCAAGAGCCTCGCGCAGGAGCAACTCGGCGCCACGCTGGACTCGCAGCTGAACGCCGCGGACGAGGTCACGCTGACCGCCTACACCGGCCACCGGCAGACGACACAGTTCCAGGCGATCCTGAAGTCGCTGGAACTGGCCACCGCCACCCATCCAGGCGGCGTCATAGACCTCGGCCGGGACTACAGCGGCGCCGAAGCCCGGCTGACGGACAGCCGCACGCCGGGCGGCACGCCACTGCGATGGACGATCGGCACGAGCTACGACACGCTCGCCGAGGCGCGGCGCGGCGACCTCAACTTCATCGGCACGAACCTGGGGATCGTCGGTGCGCTGCGCCGAGATGAGGGCAACCAGGTCCATGCGTTCGACCAGTACCTGCAGCTCGAATGGGATCCCGCCAGCCGCTGGCGGACGATCGCCGGGCTGCGCCACAGCGAGGTCCGGATCGAATCTCGCAACCACCTCGCGCTGTCCGGCCCGCCGACCACCGTCAGCTACGCGGCCTCCAATCCGGTCGCCGGCATCACGTTCCGGGTCAGCGACGGGCTGAGCAGCTATGCCTCGTACGGCCGCGGCTTCGAGACGCCGACGCTGAACGACCTCGCCTACCGATCGACGGACGGCAGCCTGCCTGGACTGAACACGTCGCTGCGCGCGGCCCGCAGCGACAACTACGAGGTCGGCCTCAAGGCGCGCGCGGAGCGCGTGCGTGGCTCGGTGGCCGCGTTCTACATCCGCACGGACGACGAACTCGCGGTCAAGGCGAACTCCGGCGGCCGCTCGGTGCTCGAGAACATCGGGCCGACCGAGCGGCGCGGGGCCGAGGCGACGGTCGACGTCGACGTGGCTCCGCGCACGACCGGCACCGTCGCCTACACCTACCTGCATGCCGCGACGCTCGCAGGGTACACCGCCTGCGAGGTGACGCCGTGCGTACCCCTGCCCGTGCCGGCAGGCAGCCGCCTGCCGGCCGTGCCCGAAAACGTGCTGTATGCCGGCCTGACGTGGCGGTCGGTCCGCCCCGGGCTATCGGCGACCGCAGAGACGATGGCCCGCAGCCACATCTACGCCGACGACCGCAATACGGCGACGGCCGCCGGCTACTGGACCACCAACCTGCGGCTCGACCTGGCGCAGGATCTGGGTCGCTGGAACCTCAGCGAGACGATTCGGCTGGACAATGTCTTCGACCGCCGCTATGTCGGCACCGTGATCGTCAACGAGACGAACGCCCGCTACTACGAGCCGTCGCCCGGCCGGACCGCCTACCTGATCGTCAGCGCCCGCTACCACTAGGCCCGGGGACACTACATTGATTACCGTCTACACGGACGACCACCTGCTGCGCAACGTCCGCACCGAACTGCATGGCGGACTGCTCGTGCCACCGCACGAGTGCCCCGAGCGAGCCCGGTTCGTGCTCGAGCGCGTCCGCGCGGTCGGGCTTGGCGAAGTCATCGAGCCGGTGCGGCACGGACTGGCGCCGGTACTGCGCGTGCATGACGAGGGCTTCGTCGAGTTCCTCGGTCGCGCGTGGCGCGACTGGTCGGCCGCGGGCAACCGCGGCGAAGCGATCCCGGACTGCTGGCCCGCGCGGCGCATGGCCCAACGGTGCCCGACATCCATCACCGGCCAGCTCGGCTACTACGCGATGGCCGGCGAGACCTCGATCGGACCGGGAACCTGGGAGGCCGCCCAGGCGGCCGCGGACGTCGCCCTCACCGCCGCCGGCCGGCTCGGGACCGGCGATCGGGGCGCGTTCGCGCTGTGCCGGCCGCCGGGGCACCATGCGGCGCGCGACCTCTACGGCGGCTACTGCTTCCTCAACAACGCGGCCATCGCCGCCCAGTCGCTCCTCGACCGCGGGGCCGGCCGCGTCGCCGTGCTGGACGTCGATTTCCATCACGGCAACGGTACGCAGGACATCTTCTACGAGCG
>Ga0316217_10005553_pt1 | contig 13008 bp, 7 predicted proteins | sample 1anoAmetaG_FD_203633 | JGI IMG/M metagenome (GOLD analysis project Ga0316217, IMG submission 203633) | Freshwater microbial communities from Trout Bog Lake, Wisconsin, USA - 1anoA | ecosystem: Environmental > Aquatic > Freshwater > Lake > Hypolimnion/Profundal zone | place: USA: Wisconsin...
GCCGGCCAGGACCCCTGATGCGACGAGGGTGGCCATGGCGAGGTGTCGGAGCCCGCGCGTCATGCCCCCCTCCGGAGCTCGTGAATGGCCCCCTTGGCCTTCGCCCAGCGTCCGCGCGCGGAGGCGAGGTCAGGCGCCTCGGGGGAGAACCTCGCCGCCTGCGAGTCGGCGAGCACCGCCTCGATCTCGCCGGCGAGCGCCTCGTCCACCCCCGCATCCACCAGCCGGCGGGCCGCCTCCCCACCGCGAGCGTCTCGTACGTTCACGTCCGCGTAGGCGACGGTCGCCGCCTCGAGCGCGCGCGCCGTCGCCGCCTCGAGCGCGCGGGCGTCGTCGGTCCTGGCCGCGCGGTCGGCCGCCGAGACCTTCGCCCGGAGGTCGGTCTCCGGGGACGTGGCGACGCGGGCTGCCCGCTCGCGGAGCGCCCGGACGGCGCGCGATGCCCCGGAGAACGCGAGGAACCCGAGGGGGGTCGCCGTGAGCGCGAGCCAGAAGAGCGTCGGGCGGGTCTCCGCGAGGCGGCTCCTCGGCGGCCGCGTCGCCCCCATCTGCGGTCGCGCCTCCGGGAGCATGGCGAACGGGTCGGGCGGGAGGTCGACCGCGGCTCTCGGAGTCGCTCCCGCGCGCACCGTGACGACGCCCAGGTCGGTCTGCGCGACGTCGTAGCGCTTCGCCGCGGGGTCCCAGTACGGAATCCGGATCGACCCGAGCTTGATGTCCCCTGTCTTGTGGAGTCGGACCACGTACCCGAAGGTCCGGCTGCCGCCGAAGTGGTCCCCCTGCACAGCCCCCACCTTCTCGTGGACCTCGGGGGTCAGCCACTCGATGCCCGCCTGCGCCGGGGGGGTGATCATCGCGGGGAGGTTCCCCGTCCCCTGGAGCGTCAGCGATACGCCGATGGCGCCGTCCTCCTCGATGTCGCGCGGCGTGACGTCGCTCGTGAGCTGGAACCGACCGACATCCCCGAGCAGGTAGCCGGGCGGCCGGTGGTCGGCCGGGGGCTCCGTGACGTGGATGGTGAGCAGCTCGCTCTTGCGGGACGGGTCGCCGGTGGCGCGGGTCTTCTGGAGGACGAGCTCCATCGGGGTGACGACGAGGTCGCCGGCCCTGAGGGGGAAGAGCGCCCACTTGCGGAGCAAGCGGACGTTGTAGAGGCGTCCGGCGACCATGGCCCTGGAGACCGCGCGGTCGCTGTTGTCGTCCTCGAACAGCGGCTTCTTCACGAAGTCCGCGGCGGTGGCCTCGTGGACGTCCACCATGCCGGGGTCGCGCGCGGCGGTGTCCGAGTAGATGTACATCGTGACGGTGACCTGCTCGCCGACGACGACGCTGGTGGTGTCGACCGTCGCGTGGAGGAACGCGACCGGGCCGAGCGGGGCGTCGAGCGCGAGCTTCGGGTCACCGCCGTAGCTCTCGGCCGGTCGGCTCGGGGCGTCGAGCGAGTCGAGGAGGCTGCGGAACGGATCGAACGCGCCGCTGCCGAAGGGGTCGAACGGGCTGGTGCGGCCCCTCGGCGGACCTTGCCCCGCCGGGACCACGACGATGCGGATGGGGCCGGCGCGGTAGCCGCTCCCCCCGATCTGGACGGTCAGGGGGCCCACCATCCACGTCCCGACCTTGTCGGCGCGGAGCGTCCAGGTCGTGTCCAGCCCGTGCTGGGAGACCATGCGGCCGTTGGTGATCGTAATCTGCTGGCTCGGGCTGCTCGACGACCCCATCACGGTGAACCCGCCCGTGCTCCCGGGCTGGGCGTTCTGCGGCTGGTGACGGCTCGAGGCGACGTGCAGGCTGAGGCGGACCATCTCCCCGACCCCTAGCCGCTGCGTGTCGACCGTCGCCGTCATCTCGGGGTCGTCCGCCCTCGCGCGTCGAGGCGCGAGGAGGACGAGCGCCGAGAGCACGAGCGCGAGCCACCCACCGCGCCACCGCCAGGCGTCGACGCGCGCGGCGACGCGACGGCCGCCCGTCATTTGTCGGCCATCCCCCGAACGCGGTGCTTCGCGGCCATCTTCTTCGCCGCCTCCTGCTGCACCGTCGGGGCGCTCTCGAGCTGGTCGAGCATGCGCTCGTCCTGGTTGGCCTTGGGCGGGGGCGGCGGCGGTCCCGCGTCCTGCGGCTTGGGCGCCGGCGGCGGGGCGTCCGGCCTGTTGCCCCCGTCCTGGCCGCCCGAGTCGTGAGGCGCGTCGTCGCCGCTGTCCTTGCCCCCTCCGCCGCCGTCGTGACCGCTGTCGCGGCCGCTGTCCTGTCCGCCGTCGTGGCCCCCGTCCTTGCCCCCCTCGCTCGGCGCGTCACTCGAGGCGTCGTGCCCCGCGTCCTTCTTCCTGTCCTCCTCGCGCCGGAGCGCGATCGCGCGGTTCCACGCGGCGTCGCGCCCGACGCGGTCGCCGCCGTCCGTCGCCCCCGGCGCGAGCGTGAGCGAGTGGTCGTAGGCGCGGACCGCGTCCTCGTACTGTCCGTCGAGGAAGTCGAGGTTCCCCTCGAGGTAGCGGGCGCGGGCGCGGAGCTCGAGGGGCACCTTGTCATCCGTCGCGACCTGCTGGAGGATCCGGACCGCGCACCCGACCTCCGCGCCGCGCATCCCCTTGGCCCCGGGGTCGCCGCCGTCCTGCTCCTCCTCGCCGAAGCGCCTGCCGAAGGCCTCGCCGATCCGGAAGAGCGAGAGCCCCAGGTCGAACGTACCGTCGGGGCGGCGCCGCAGCGTCTCGGGCGTCCCGATGTTGCCGTCGGCGCAAGGGCCCGTCGAGAGGTAGTCCTCCAGCGTGCCGACCGCCGCCGTCGCGTCCCCACCGTCCCTCAGGTTCTTGATGGCGCTCGCGACCGCCGGCGACTCGCGGTCGAACGGTCGCGACGGGTTCCAGCCGCAGGCCGAGAGGACGGCGAGCGTCGCGGTCACCGCGAGGAGGGCGCTAGGCAGTCGCATCGGCTCGCACCCTCTTCTTGCCGGCGCGCTTGCCGGTCCTCGTCCCCTTGCCGGCCTGCCTCGCGGGGCTCGTGCTGCGACGTCGCATCGGGGCCTCGTCGATGGCCGCCTCGAGCATGAGGAGGAGCAGCGCGGCCCCGAGCGGCCAGGCGTACTCCTCTGCGTAGACGGTCTCCACCTTCTCCGAGAGCTCCTCGCGCATCATGCGCGCCAGCTCGCGCCCGATCTTGTCGATGCCGGTCTCGCCGTGCTCCGATCGGACGATCGTCCCGCCCGTCGTGCTCGCGACCTTCGACAGCTGCGCTTCGCCGTCCGCGCTCAGCTCGGTCGTGATGAGCTTCCCGTCCTCGTCCTTGCGGAGCCCCATCACCTTCCCGTCGGGGCCGACGTCCGGGATCGGCTCGGGCAGGCGGCCGCCGATCTGCACGACGTCGATGCGCGTCCCCTCGTGCGCGCACGCCTCCGCGATGTTCACAGGGTCCCCCTCGAGGTCCTCGCCGTCGGTCACGAGCACGATCACCCGGACATGGTCCTTCGACTTCGGGTCGTGCGCGAACAGCTCCCGGGCGCGCTCGAGCGCCTTGGCCGTGGCGGTGCCGCCCACAGGCATGTCGTTCGGCTCGAGCTGGCGGAAGAACTGGGCGATGGCGCCCCCGTCGCTCGTCAGCGGGAAGCTCATCGGCTCTCCGGCGAACGCGATGGCGCCGAAGCGGGCGCCCGGGAGATCGTGGATGAGCCGCCCCACCTCCGCCTTGGCGCGGGCGATGCGGCTCGGCGCGACGTCGCGCGCGTACATGCTCTTCGAGTAGTCGAGCACGACGACGACATCGAGGTTGGTCGCCGGGATGAGCCGCGTGCCGTGGCCGAACTGGGGGCGAGCGAGGGCGAGGAACGCGAAGAGGAGCGCGACGACCAGGAGCCCCCCCTTGACCGTCCGGCGGCCCGTCGCGTCGAAGGTCTCGAGCCTGGTGACGAGCGGCACGTCGCCGAAGCGCTTCGTCGCGCGCGCGCGCTGATACGCGCCGGCGATCAGCATCGCGGTGAAGCCGAGCCAGAGGACGAGCCCGATGCCGCCCGCGACCATCCCCCAGCCGCCCGTGAAGTCGTAGGCGAACCTCACGGGAACCTCCGGATGACGAGGATGCGCACGAGCCCTTCGAGCGCGATGAGCACGACCGCCGGGATGAGCAGGAAGGGGAAGAGGTCTTCCATCGTCGCGGCCTGCGCCTCGAAGCGTGTCTTCTCGAGCCGGTTCAGGATGGCGTGCATGCTCTCCTCCATCCCCGTCTTGTCGGTGGCGATGAACGCCTCGCCGCCCGTGTCCGACGCGATCTTCTTGAGGAGCGTCGGGTTGACCGGGAAGTGGGCGTTGACGTACCTCGGCTGCCCGAACAGGTCGACGCCCTCCTGCACGAGGACGTTGTCGCCGTTGCCGATCTGGACAGTGTAGACCTTGACCCCCTGCACCTCGGCGAGGTGAGCCGCGTACGACGGGTCGATGGCGCCGGCGTTCGAGTCGCCGTCCGTGAGGAGGATCACCGCCTTCGAGCGAGCGTTGCTCCGTCGCAGGCGCGCGACCGCGGTCCCGACGGCGTCGCCGATGGCGGTGCCGTTGCCGTCGATGAGGTCCAGATCCATCTTCTGGACCAGCTGCGTCAGGAGCCCGTAGTCGAGCGTCGGCGGGGAGAGGACGAACGCCGCCCGGCCGAAGACGACGACGCCGATCCGGTCGGTCTTCCGTCGCGAGACGAAGTCGGCGATGACGTCCTTCGCGACGTCGAGCCGCGTCGCCCGCCTCGGCTTGCCGTTCTCGTCGATGGTGGGCTTGCTCTGCGAAGCGTCCCCCATGATCGCCCGCATCGAGCCCGACAGGTCGAGCACGACGACGATGTCGATCCCCCGTTCTTCAGCGTTCTCTCCACGGAGCACGTCCTGCGGCCGGGCGAGCGCCGCGATCCCGAGGACGAGGGCCGCGCCCCGGAGGACGCCGGGGAGGTCGCGGACGCGAGAGCGCCAGCCGCGCGGCCCGGTCATCAGGGCGGCCAGCGTCGGGAGCCCGAGCCGCGGGACGCGCCGGTCCTGGCCGAGCGTCGTCTTCCAGACGACGAGCGGGACGAGGGCGAGCGCCGGCAGCACCCACCAGAGGCCCCACTGGGCGTGGAGCCACGCCTCACCGCGGACGACGCCAGGGTAGATGCACCCGAGGAGGAGGGCGGCGAGCGTCGCCAGCGCGACGAGAGAGCCTCGGACCCAGGAGCTCACGGCCGGTCCCCTCGATCATCCGGCGTCGGTCGCGCGGGGGCGCCGCCAGCGCTCTTGCGCGGGATCGGCCCGTCGCCGGTGAACGCCGGCCGGACGCTCGGCATGGTCGTCCGGACGATCCGCTCCGCGGCGTCGAGGACGCGCTGGCACGAGTCGAGCGACGGGGTCACGTTGGCGAACTTGACGAGGTCGCACTCCTCGCAGAAGCCGAGCACGAAGGGGAGCGCGAGCTCCTCGATGGAAGCCTTCCGGAGCGACCTCAGGATCTCGTCGGTCGTGCACTCGAGCCCGTCGAAGCCGTAGCGAGCGCCCAGGTAGGCGCGCACCGCGTCGTTGACCCGGTCGAAGTACTCCTGGAACCGGGCGACCTCGAGCAGGCCTGCGTGGCGCACCTCGTCGAGCCGCTCGAGAGCGACCTCCCACGGGGGGCGCGGGGGCGGCGGTGGCACCGCCGGCTTCGGGCGCGTCAGCCACCGGTAGAGGAGGTACCCGAGGACGAGCCCTGCGGCGAGGCCGATGGAGCCGTAGGTCAGCCCCTTCCGGAGCGCGGTCCACTCCTCGTGCTGCGGGCGGGGCGGCGGGTTGGGCTGCGGCTTCGGGTCGGGCGTCGAGGCGGTCGGGTCTTCGATGACGATGACGTGCGGTCGCGTGCAGGCCGTCTCGACCTCACCGTTCGCCCGCGCCAGCGCCACGGGGAGCGGCGGCAGGACCATCGTGTGTCGCCCGGGCTTCGGCGGCAGCGCGAGGAGGGGGAACTCGAGCGTGGTCTTGACGACGTCGGGGTGCGCGGGGTCGGGCGGGTCGGTCCTCAGGCGGGCGACCGCGCTCCCGGTCTGATCGGGGATGATGAACCCGGCGGCCTTGAGCTGCCTGGCGGCGTCGCTCTCGCTCTGGAGCTCGAGCCCGTGGGGGAGCACGCTCTCCCCCCTTCCATGCTCGACCACGACGCTCAGCACCGCCTCGTAGCCGCTCTTGCCGTGCGTCGGGAACTGGTCGACCAGCTTCGGGTGCTTCACCCCCTCCGGAAAGCTCTCCACACAGCCGCCGACGGTCTCGGGGAGGGCTGCTGCGGGGGGGGCGGCCGACGCCGCAGCGGAGGCGGAGGGCGTCGCGGAAGGAGGCGGGAGCGGCGACGCCGAGGCCGTCGCGCCCGTCGGCGGCCTGGCGCCGCTCGTCGCGGCGACAAGCAGGAGCGCTGCGGCGGAGAGCCTGAACGCCGCCCTCATCGGGTCCGGATCCTCCGTGCCCGGCGAGCGAAGAGGTCGCGCAGCGGGGCCACGAAGGACCCGCCCGTCTCGATCTCGACCGAGTCGAGCCCGAGCTTGTGAAAGAGCTGTCGCCGCGCCGTGGCGAGCCGCTTCATCTCGTGCGCGTGATGCGCGCGGACCGCCTTGTCCGACGTGTCGATGACGATGGCCTCGCCGCTCTCCAGGTCCTCGAACGTCGCGAGGCCGACGTCAGGGAGCTCGACATCGCGCGGGTCCACCAGCGTGACCGGCACCACATCGTGCTTCGCGGCGGCGAGCGCGAGCGCGCGCTCGTACCCCTCCGCGAAGAAGTCGCTGACGACGAACGCGATGCTCCTGCGTCGCGCCACTCCGACGAGCGCCTCGAGCGCCCCGCGGAGGTCGGTCTGCGCTCCCAGGAGGGGCGCCCCCCTCCGGTCACGTGTCTTCTTCGCGCGGGCCTCGCTCGGCCCGTCACGGCCGAAGTCGAACCCGGTGTAGTCGAAGCCGAGGATCTCCCGGATGACCCTCATGACGTGCTTCTCCCCCTTCTTCGGGGGGACCATACGCTCGATCTTGTTGGTCGACAGGATGAGCCCCACGCGGTCGCTGTTGCGGATGGCGCTGAACGCGAGCAGGGCCGCGACCTCGGACGCGACGCGGATCTTGTCGGCCCGGCGTGTGCCGAACCGCTGGCTGGGAGAGAGATCGACCACCAGCATGACGGTCATCTCGCGCTCTTCGACGAAGACCTTCACGAAGGTCTCGCTCATGCGCGCGGAGACGTTCCAGTCGATGGTGCGGACGTCGTCGCCGGGCTGGTAGGGACGCACCTCCCGGAAGGCCAGCCCTTGCCCCTTGAAGCTCGACGAGTACGTCCCCGACAGCTGCTGGTTGGCCAGCTTGGCCGTGTGGATCTCGATCGTGCGGAGTGCCGCGAGGAGCTCTTTGGGGATCATGCGGGGCGATCCATGCGGGCCGAGGCTCGCGCCTTCACGGGACCTCGATCACCTCGAACGCGCGGCGCACCACCTGCTCCGCGGTCACCTCCTCGGCGTCGGCCTCGTAGGTGAGCACCAGCCGGTGCCGGAGGACGTCCGGCCCGATGGCCTTCACGTCCTCGGGCGTGACGTAGCCGCGGTGCCGGAGGAACGCGTGGGCGCGCGCAGCCATGTTCAGCGCGATGGACGCGCGGGGCGAGGCGCCGAACTCGATGAGGGGCGCGAGGTCCTTCAGCCCGTGCTTGGCCGGCTCGCGGGTCGCGAACACCACGTCGACGATGTAGTCCTTCACCTTGTCGTCGACGTAGATCTGCTGGATGACCTTCTTGGCCTCGAGCAGCTCCGCGAGGGTCACGACCGGCTCGGCCTTGGCGGGCTCGAAGGCCGTCATCCGGTCCATGATCTTCCGCTCGTCCTCCCGCGACGGATAGCCCACCTTGACCATCAGCATGAAGCGGTCGACCTGGGCCTCGGGGAGCGGATACGTCCCCTCCTGCTCGATCGGGTTCTGCGTCGCCATGACGATGAAGGGCTGCGGGAGCGGGTAGGTGCGGTCGCCGATGGTGACCTGTCGCTCCTGCATCGCCTCGAGCAGGGCGCTCTGCACCTTGGCCGGGGCCCGGTTGATCTCGTCCGCGAGCACCAGGTTGGCGTGGATGGGGCCGAGCTTCGACGTGAACTCGCCGCGCTGCTGGTTGTAGATCACCGTGCCGATGAGGTCGGCGGGCAGGAGGTCCGGCGTGAACTGCACCCGCGCGAACTTCGCCGTGATGGCGTCGCACAGCGTGCGCACCGTGAGGGTCTTCGCGAGGCCGGGGACGCCTTCGAGCAGGACGTGGCCGCCGGTGAGGAGCCCGATCAGGATCCGCTCGATCATGTACGTCTGCCCGACGATGACCTTGCCGACCTCGGTCAGCAGCTTGTCGACGAAGGAGCTCTCCTTGGCGACGAGCTCGTTCAGTGCGCGGACGTCATACATGGGAACCGGAACTCCGTGAGGCGAGAGGGGGAGCGGCGTGCGAACGTCGGAGCCGGCGGTTTACCACCGCGGGCGCCGTGGACGAAGCGCCGAAGAGGGGGCCGGCGCGGGGAGCTGCGGGGCGCGAGCGGCTCGAGCAGGCCATGCGGGTCGATGAGCACCCGTACCGGGGCGGATATTCCCGGGATGGCGGCGGATACGGCCAGCGGGCGCGAGGGGGGGGGCGTCCTACAGGGCGCGGAGGCCCACGACCGTCGGCCCGCGCGGACCGTAGAGTCGCTGCGCGAGTCGACCTAACCACTGGCCGCGCGCGTCGCTCCCGACCGTGAGCCTCCCCGATCGAGCCCCGTCGCGCAGGAGGAGCGCGTCGTCGCCCGGATCGCCGGCCGCGGCGAGCGTCGCGAAGAGGACGGCGTCCTCCGGGCTGGCTCCCGTGCGAGCCATCCACGCCTCGACGGCCTCGCCGAAAGCCGGGACGGCGGGCGTGGGGGTCTCCGCGGAGAGGTCGGGCCCGAGCCCGTTGATGCCTGCGATGACCATCGCCTTGCGCTCCTTGTAAGGCAGCGCGGCCAGCTCCTCGGGGAGGATGGGGCGTCCGATCCAGTAGTCCTGATGGCCGAACCCGACCGGGAACTCCAGGCGTGCGGCGAGCTCGGCCACGGGGAGGCCGCCGACGAAGCGCACCGGGATGATCGGCGCCTGGACGGCGAGCGCCATGTCGATGAACGCCGAGCTCATCTTGACGACGGGGTGACGAGCCGCGAGCGAGCGGGTCCCTTCCACGTGGACCATCGCGCTCTTCGCCGTCGTCCGCATCGCCGTCGCGATATCGCCGACGATCTGGAGGAGCGCCTCGCGGTCGTCGCGGTCGAAGAACTTGATGAGCTCCGGATCGGTGACGCCAGGGTACGCGAAGCTGTGCGCGATGAGCCGCCCGAGCCAGCTGTCGCGGTGCTCGGCCTTCGCGAGGGTGACGGTCGGGGTCCCGGACAGCGCGGCGATGACGACGCTGAAGAGCAGCGACTCGACCCCCACCTGGTGGTTCGCGAGGTAGAGGCAGCTCCGTCCCCGCACGCGCCGGAAGGCCTCCGGGTCGGTGAGGACGACGTCGCCGACGAAGCGCCCGACGAGCCCGTAGTAGAGGTCCTCGATGAGCCACGGCCCGACGCCGATGCGGTCGCGCCAGTAGGAGCGCACCGGCGCGAGGTCCTGGACGGGCGGCCCGGCGTTGACGACGGTGACCGCTCCGGGCGCCTCGTCGACGCGAACGGCGTGACGCCGCAGGGGGCGCATCGCGGCCCGGGCGCCGCCGAGCTCTCGCTCGACCTCGACGGTGGCCGGGTGGACGAAGGCCTGCCGGGCGACGTGCTCGCGCACGGCGACCTGCGCCAGGAGCGACGCCCGCTGTGAATCGGGTACGCCGTAAATCCAGGCTACGTTCCCGGGCAGCCAGTCGCTCTGGCGGAGCTCGGCCTCGGTCAGGCGCGTCGCTTCGCCGTCGAAGCGTGAGAGCGCGAGCCCCTGGACGAACCGTCGGTCGCGCAGGAAGGCCCGGCGCGCGGACGGCGTCGCTGCTCCCAGAGGCCCCTTGGGGAGGAGCACCTCGACGAGCCGGAACGCGACACAGACAGCGCCGCGGGCGATGAGCTGCACGTCGACCGCCGGGAAGCGCCGGTCACCGTCGAACCCTGCGAAGCGGGTCTCGAGTCGAAGCTCGCCAGCGTCGGGGAGCGCCTCGAAGAAGTGGATCTCGGAGATGCGGTACGGATACGCGACGTGATCGTCCGGGATCTCGGGCGACCAGCGGGAGAGGGCGTCGTGCGGAATGGCGTGCGTCGCGGCGTCGAGGAGCCCCTGGTGCAAGAGCCCGCGAGGGACGGTGCCGGCCTCGGCGAGGAGCGTGGCCGACGCCCCCGTCGATCCCATCTGCAGCGCCGTCATGTACCGGAACGCAGGTCCGTGAAAGAGGCTACCAGCATCGTACGGGTCGGCTACCGGGGCGAGCCCCTGGAGCGGCACGAACGGGGAGGGGCGCGCGAGCGGAGCGGCGAGCTCCGCCGTGGCGGTGGCTACCGGCTCGAAGCGAGAGAGCGAGGGGTCGGCAGCGTCGCGCCAGGCCTCGAGGGTGACCGCGACCGCCGGCTCCGTGCTGGTGACGCGGGTGCGGAGCCGGATCGGGCCGCCGGGGAACGGCAGCCAGCGGTGCACCCGGACGTCGCGGAGCCCGGTGATCGGACGGCCAGCGTGCTCCGTGGCCGCGCGCGCGAGCCGGTCCACCATCGACATCATCGGGAGCGCAGGGAGCGTCCAGGTCGGACAGTGGTCGGCGAGCCAGACGTCGGTCCTGGGGTCGAGCACCTCCTCCGGGGCGCCGGCGGGCAGCGCCGCGCGGGCGGGCGGCCCCGCCACGATGCGCATCCCGAGGTTCTTCGCGTGGTAGATCCGCTTGCCGTCGACCCAGAGCCACGCCTCGGCGATCGCGAAGGGGCCGCGCGCGTCCTCGCCGACCTCGACGATCTCCATCTCGGTGGTGATGCACCGGTTCGACGGGACGACCTGACCGCGGTACTTCCACGTCACCGGCCGGTCGAGCATGACCGGCTCGAAGTGAGGGTCGACGACCCCGGCGCCGAGGTCGCGCTCGAGCATGTAGAGCTGCAAGAGCTGGCACATCGCGTCGATGCCCAGGGAGCCGGGCTGCACCGGGTCCTGGAAGAAGTGGGCCTTGAAGAACCACTCGGCCGGGTCGACGTCCTTCTCGGCGCGCAGGTAGCCGAGCCCCGCCCGTCCGCCCGCGGGCCAGTAGCCCGTCAGGCGGTCCAGCATGAGGAGCATCGGCCCGGGCAACCGGAGCGCGCCGGCGCAGTACCGCGGCGGGCGCGAGGTCAGGTCGATCGTACGGTCGGCCGGGGCGGCCAGGCGCGCGCGCTCCTCGTCGGTCGCGGGGAGGCCGACCTGGTTCGCGAACGCCTCCTTCGGGAAGAACCCGAAGACCGTCCGCATCTCGTAGACGCGTCGATCGCCCTGGAAGCACTCGACGGTGAACGACTCGATGATCATACCCGCGGTCTGCGAGATCGACAGGAGCGTGACGCGCGTGCGGAGCGTGCCGCCCGAAGGGAGGAGCTCGGCCGAGAGCGTGCCGGTGCCGTCCAGGTTCCGGAAGAGGAGGTCGGTCGTGGTCGTGAGGGCGCTGCCGACGTACGAGGCGAGCCAGCCGCAGGGCTGGAGCGCCGCCTCCATCAGCACGCAGAACGGCATCGTCGCGTGGCCGTTCTGGTCGAAGTACCAGGCCGAGGCGGGGAGGTCGTACTCGACCTCGATGGTGCTGCCTGACTTCATGCCGCCCATCGGCGCGTCGAGCTTCGTGACCCTCGACATGAAGTGGTAGGGCGGCCCCGGCAGGCGCGCCACGCGCCGCGTCCCGTCGAACGGCGCGTAGAAAGGCCCGAAGGCGCTCGAAGGCTGTCCCCAGGCGCACGCGAGGAGCGACGCGTAGTCGAAGCGGAAGCCGTCGACCTCGGCGACCGGCACGGGCTCGGTGTAGCCGCGCAGGCCACCGAGCTGACGGAGCGGCACCGGGGACCCGGTCGGCTGCGTCAGGTGCGGCGCCAGTCTTCTCCAGTGGGCGAGCGGCCAGTCAGGCACGAGGCGCAGCCCGACGCGCCGCGCGTGGAACGCCTTCCGGCCGTCCACCGTGCAGAGGAGGTCGGCGAAGAGGGTCGGGAGGGGGCCGTCGTGGACCTCGCTCACGAAGACCTCGTACGTGAGGTGTCGACTGCGCGGGGTGACCTGACCGCGGCAGCGCATCACGTACTTCTCGTCGGGGACCGGCTCGAAGCGCCAGCCGTCGCGCTCCACCGTGAAGCCGAGCGCCGCGAGGTAGAACGCCATCGCCTGGAGGCACCCCTCGAACATCAGGGTCCCCGGCATGCAGGGGTCGTTCTTGAAGTGCCCGGCGAAGTACCAGTCGTCCGGCGTCACGGGCGACTCGGCGCGGAGGTAGCCTCGCCCCCACGGCCCGCCGTTCGGCTCGAACGCGGTCACCTCGTTGAGGAAGAGCATCCGTCCGGCCGTGATGCGGGGCGTCCGGACGTGCGCTTGCGTGAGCTCCCACCCCTCGCCGAAACAGTCGTAGGGGCGGCCGTCCGCGAAGGCCCGGAGCGCGGCGCCGTCGAAGCGACCGGACCGGCACGTCACGGCGGGGGGCGCGAGCGGCGCGTCCTGCCGGCAGGGCTCGGTGGCGGGGTCCCAGAGCACCCCGCCCGAGTTGGCGAGCTCCTCGTCCGTGAAGAACCCTGCCTGCCCGCCGCGGACCGTCAGCCGCGGCTCGCCCCGTACGTGGCAGTCGTAGTGGAAGAAGAACATCCGGACGTCGCCCTGCGCGGCGTGGCCGTCGATGTGGATGTCGTAGACGAGCGTGTCACCGGGCGCGGGGAGGCTGCCGTGCCACGTCAGCTCGCACCCGAGCAGGCGGTACACGCGCTCTCCCTGGTTCAGGAGGTCGACCCCGAGCCAGCTGATGAGGAGCAGATCGGCCTGTCCGGACTCGATCATGATGCCCGCGGGCATGCGCCCCTCGTCGTTCAGGTACCAGCTCTCCTCGCGGACGTCGGTCTC
>Ga0316217_10005554_pt1 | contig 13007 bp, 16 predicted proteins | sample 1anoAmetaG_FD_203633 | JGI IMG/M metagenome (GOLD analysis project Ga0316217, IMG submission 203633) | Freshwater microbial communities from Trout Bog Lake, Wisconsin, USA - 1anoA | ecosystem: Environmental > Aquatic > Freshwater > Lake > Hypolimnion/Profundal zone | place: USA: Wisconsin...
CAACCCCAACCCCAACCCCAACCCCAACCCCAACCCCAACCCCAACCCCAATCATAGCTATACTTGATTCACAACATAGATGAATCATGCATTCGGATTGCTTTGCCACAAAGTCTACCCTCGCTCATCATGATAAAATTATTATTAAAATAGCAATGCAGAATGGAGGAAAACTGCACCTGGCCCTGCTCGCCAAACTCACCTCCAAGTCCCACAACCACTACCTCATCAAGTTCAACTCCTACCTCACCACCAACACCCAACGCCAAACCAAACACTCGACCCTCGACACATCCAGCCAGCTCTTCAAGAAGTACCCTTCCACCGATAGGCACCTCAGCTACACCAAACACAAGTCGCACTCGCTCGAATAAAAGCCCAGCAGCTAGACCACTCCCATCCACCACAGCTAGGACTACGCCGACCTGACCGCATGGAATGCTGGCAGCTAGCAAGAATTCAACTATTCCTAATTCGTACTACAGAACAACTTCGAACTCATGCACGAGCAGCTGCCCAAGATCAAGAAGCAGCCCCAGAGGTGCAGCAAGCCCAGGCCCCAAAAGAAGTATACTTACTGCGAGTAAGATATTAATTAATTTTTCAAGCACCCCCACGCCCAATCCGCCCAGGTCTCACCCCAGAAGGCCATATCGAGGAAGCAGAGGAGCCGAAAGCTCAGGCCGCTGGTTGCTGACCTGCCCAAGAAGAAATAGAAGAGACAAAATGCATCCAACGCAATCACCCCTTCCTTGTTCGATAAGTAAAATTTGTTGGCTTAAGAGCTGGCACTTCTCTGTCCTGCTACAGCCGCTAAATTCAATCACTAGCTACCAATCCAGAAATCGAGTTCCTGGGGCAAAGGAAACAGCTACACTGGGTCAATTAATAGCAAACGCATTTGCTGATATTTATCTACATTTGGAACAGCTTTTATTCCTGTCTTAATCCAACCTATCACAACACTGCCCCCATTCCAAACAGCATAAGAAGGGCATCTCTAGAACACAGCCTAGCCCCATCAGGAATCATCTCAAGGTAAAACACCGCGGATAAGTATAAAACTCGTCAAGATTGAGCCTGGTTTTAAACTTCAAACACCTGAATGGGTAATTGGACAAACAAAAATAGCCAGACATGTTTGGGATAGTAGGGGTGTTGTTTTGGGAAAGGTAGTGGAGAAAGTTGTAAAAACAATGTTAAAGAAGGAATTTGTTATTATATTTCTGGTGCGTTATAATGGCTAATATTAAATGAAATATTAGCAAACCTCCAATCTCATCAACTATCAACCCTTCATCCAGTTTCCATCTCTAGCACCTTTGGCGATGTGTTGTTTTAAACTTGTGCATCCTTTCTCACCACAAATTGCCAACTTTTGTCCTTTTCCGATCCAGACAAATGCCTTTCAGGCCTTTTGTTTGTCCGTTTCGTAGCTCAAGCGGCTGGCCTGTGTGGGGTGGTAGTAGTTTGGGAGAGGCTGAAGTTTGTAAAAGGAATTATCTAATCATTAGAAATATATCAATTGCAGATGGAGAAAAGAACCCTGAAGATAAAGATATTCCCTGAGAACGGGTCACCTGCGCTGGACAAGTAGCTACGGTCCAGCTTCTCCAGGAACAACTAGTCCTCCAGGAACAACTAGTCCTCCGGGCAGCAGTTCAGCTAGCTCGTCTAGATGTTCAAGACTTTCGTCAAGATCAGCAGCTAAAGAATGATCAGCTAAAGCAGCAACCACCAGCTGGAGCCTAGAGACCGCTAGATCATAGTGCCCAAGAGGAAGACTGATATGCTGACTGAAAAGGAGCTGTCCATGAGCTAGTGGCTGGCGGACCTGTTCCGCACTGTGCACTCGACGGCGTTCAACTACTACTCGCAGAACGACATGGATTTTCAGCAGTCTAAGGTGTTCTGCGCATAAAATATTTTCAAAAATTTGGTGGCCTACGCTAGATAAAAGAAAATAGGATCTGATGAATTAATGGCTATCGACAAATACATAAAAAACAAGGTGCTCAAATATTTGAAGTGCAAATACCCCATCACCTAGTCTAAGTAGGTCAACCGAAAGCTGGAAGAGATGGTCTCGTAAGTGAACAAAAGTGATGCCCCCATCCACAACTACATTGAGATGTTCAAGGTGCCTTTCACCTACAGGGAAGACGGCAACTACCGTGACTTGATAATGAAGATGATGAACGAACTCATGAAAAACGTTGACGGCTTCACTGACAGCAGTCCCTAGAAGACTCTATACCAATAGTTCGAAGAGTGCATGAACTAAATCGTAGAGAAAGCCTACTACGAGTAGGACATTGCCCACAAAGAGAGCGCAAAACTATCCCAGACGCAAAGAGAGTAACCGAGGAAAGGGTACTCGCAGTTGTAGCTGCTGCCTCTGCTCAAAAACGAGAGCAGTACCTAGATCGAGAAGTATCTTCTGAGCAACAAGGAGTCCAAATAGAGATAGAATCATAAGAACAAAGTTAAGTAGTACACTTCTTTCCTTATTGGCAGAAAGATACCTTAAAACGTGCCCCTTTACACCCAAAAGGAGATAGACAGCAAGAACATGACTATCAAACATCCCTCCGTGCTCAGAATACTCACCAAGTGGTGCGAAGAACTGTGGACCAAGTTCGAAGAGCCCAACTACTACACCAACCGTTCGGAAAGCGTTATGACTCAAACAGGAGGCTATCTGAACACTCTGGTGGCTTGGATGCGAAAGGACATTGACAGTCGGCTTGTGGTTGAGAAAGAGTACATCTAGCAGTACAAAGCAGAGCTGGAGAAAACCAGCTACTAGATGCAGGCGAAGATACTTGAGCGTGAGCTAGAGGCACGTGGGGACTAGTATGTCTAAGAGGCGGAGAAGATAGGTGGCAAGTTTGCATGTCGGGTGGTGAAAAACAATCAGAACGTCACCATTGCCTACCTGAATAGGCTGATTCATGGCACTTTGAAGGTCGCCAAGTAATTCTACAACGAGAGCTTCCTTTCCAACATCACCTGCTGGCCATCCCCTCCCAACTTGCTAACTTTTAAGGTGGGAGACATCACCAGGTGCAAGTGCTCTTCCAAGGAAAAGGAAATTCTCCACATCTACAAAGAAATCAAGAGAGTCAGTGTTTAAAACCCAGATAAGCTGCGGATTATCAGGGTGAAGAACCGCCTGAAGAGTGCCAATAATGATATCCTGATCAATGTGAAGTTCCGAGACAAGATAATAAGTGAAATACAGCTGGGAATAAACACAAAGACCTCCAAGTTCATCAAGTGCAGCAACACCTTCAACCATTATCTTTACGAACTGTAAAGGTCCGAGTTCGGCTCACTCACTGAATTGTGCAACATCTGGACAAACCTGGACAGCAGGACAGCCATCTACGAAAGCCTGATTGAGTAGGAGGAAGTAGCTAAGAAAAATGAACATCTCTGTGTGATTGTTGGTAGAGAGTGGTAGTTTCGCAAAGAAGAGGATCCCTTTATCTGCAGCTGCTGCTACTAGGCCTACTACCACTGCAACTATCTAGTTGACCATTTGAAGTGCAGTAACTGTGAGTACTATGTCTGTGCGAAGTGCAATGCAGAGAACAAAAGTTTTGAAGAGCTCAAGAAGATCCTCAACAACAAAAGGGTGTCGGAAGTGGCAGAAAGGAAAATTGAGAAGAATGAGCCCTTGCCTAGAAATGGGTTGTGTTTGCTGATTTAGTCCAAATTGCCAAAAATAGAACAGTTCACACACCTGATAGACAAAAGCCACAACAGTGAGCAGCTTTTTAGTTTGACTGACTGCAAGCAAATCTACGAAATCGAGCAAATCAACAACAAGAAGCATCTTCAGGACTTCTGGAGAAAGCACTTAGTGTTTGAAGTCAAGGCCCAGCATGCTCTGGATCTCAAAAAACAAGAAATCGCTTATTATAACTTAAAGCTGAAAGTCAAGGCCAACTATGACCAAGAAAAGGAAACCCTGTCATTGATGGACGAGGGCCTAGAAGCTCATCAATGCGCACATGTGATTGATCTGGGGACCAAGGAGCAAAAACAGTTCATCAAATATCTATTCTTAGTCGATAACAAACTAGAATACATACCCATCAAACCTGCATAATTCTCGAACCTAAAGTGGCTGACTCTCAGTAAGCAATGCTCGATTTAGGTCGGAACAAGATTAAAAAGTTCGAGGGACTGGACAGGTTGCCACAGCTGTAGAAGCTGTATTGCAAATCAGGAGAGTTGGAGTAAATACCGCCTTAAGTCTACCGCTGCAAGAAGCTAATAGAGCTCAACCTATATCACAACAAAATATGCTAAATAGGAGATGATATCAGACATCTCAAGCATCTGGAAACCTTGGAGCTATAGTGTAATCACATACAGAAAATATCTGAAGAGATCAAAGAGTGCAGATAGCTCTGCGAACTGTCTCTTTCCGTCAACAAAATAGAGTCTCTTCCTTCCGGCCTGTTTCTACTCACAAACCTAGAGATTCTTACCCTGGAGCACAACAGATTGAGGGTTATTCCCGAAGAAATCAGCATGTTGCAGTGCCTAAAGGAACTTTACCTGAGCTATAACTCAGAGTTGAAGTGTCTCCATTAAAACATCACTAAACTGACTAGGCTGTAGATCCTGCATTCTAGTGCTACTTCTATAAGCAGCTTGTATGAAAACTTTTGCCATCTCAGCAACCTCAAATAACTAGTCCTCAATAAAACATTGATACAATAGGTACCTACTTACTTTTAGCTGCTTCCTAGCTTATAAACCCTTTACGTTTCAGGCTTCAACCATATCTAGAAATGCAGGAACATCAAAGGGCTTAAAGAGCTTGAACTGAAGCAATGCAAAATGCGGGAACTGCCCAACTGGTTGGGTGAATTGAAGCAAATCTAAAAACTGAATGTCTCAGATAATGAGCTCAGCTAGCTGTCAACTGCAGTCCTAAGCAGCCTCACCTAGCTATTATCATTGAAGGCGAAGAACAATAAGCTAGTTCGTTACCCAGATCTGAGGAGTTGTCTCAAACTAGCCCAGCTGAACTTATAATCCAACAAGATTGCTCGGGTTTAGAGCGAATTCTTGGAGAAATCACTGAATCTGGAGCAGTTCATTCTGACTAACAACTAGATTACTTCCTTGCCCTTCAACTTCACCTACCTCGACAAACTCACCGAACTCAACTTGTGCCACAACAAACTCACCAGTCTTGTTGAGGAGAAATATACAGAGCTATTGAACAAAGAGTAAAAGCCTGTGTGGCCTCAGCTAAGAAAGGTAAGCTTGGACAGCAATATGCTGCGTTCAATCCCTATCTATTTGTGCAAATGTTCAAGCATTCTTGAACTTTCGGTCTCAAAAAACATGATAGAAACTCTTCCCTTCGAGCTCAGACTGTGCAAAAAGCTGAAAGTACTCAAGATTTAGCAGAACTACCTGACCGAGCTCCCAGAAATCCTTCTGGAACTCACGCAGTTCAACTAAATCTACGTGGAGAAGAATAAAATCACCGAATTCCCAGTCTGGACCAAGGATTTCATGAAGAGCTAGAACTTCTAGGCAGGCATTTTCTTCACCACAAAGCTGGTTGACCGCCTACTAGCCCCCAAAAAGAAGATGTTCTTCAACAACCAGAAAAGCCACTCGAGTTTATTCGAGGATGGGGAAGATAACGAAAAGGTGAAGGTGCTGTTTGAAGAGTTTTGGATACACAACTTGTCAAATTGATTGTTGAATAAATTGCTCTTGTAGCCCAATCTATTAAAACCAGCTCCTAAGATAAATATCAATTAAAGGAGTAGCCATTATAAACAGATCTCTACGAATAAGAATGCCCGTAATGAATGATAACAAATCATCAGAACTCAATAGATTTGGCCTTGCACTATTCTCTCCAGCCTATCCAAGATTTATCTATTTTTAGCCAGGTAAGAATCTAAATACTACAAATGGTACCTTTGGCTTGGACTAGCTCATTAAGATTGATGGGCATACTCATTTATTCACCTATGCCAAGCTCTAGCTTTTTAAGCTAGCTTTATCTAGAATTCAAATTTTCCCTAAATTTCAAGACCTAGGCACTCCTCAGGTTCCTTCTCTATAACTCCTTAATCCTCTATTGCTATCTACTACTCTACAGCTCCATTTAGCTCAATGGCCCTTGCCCTTCCTACTCTTGTTTATTTTATGAAAGCCTTCTTCCTTTAGTTTGACGTTTTGTTGGAGTTTAAACAAGCTAAGCTTGAACAATCTCAGTCCTTCTGAAGCGGATCACTTCAGTAGGCACCTTCAATTAGTGACTTGTATGGTACTTATTGACCTGTGTTGATGAAGTTAAGTGTTCATTAGATTTAGACCTCAGCAGTTGGAAGCGTTTCTCCTAAGTTTCGCAAAAGCATTTATTTTTTGGTTCTATCTCCTTAGAAAAGCAGTTCGGACATCTCCTGGAAGAATTAGGCAAAGTCAAAGCCTTGAGAAAAACTTCTTAATGCCTGGTGTCTGATTTCAAATAGTTTTAAGCCTGCTGTTTGTACTTGCTGGGCGAAGCAAAGTGATGCAAACCTTTCTGATAAGTCTACAGATACAGCTGGGTTTTGATGTCTGCTAGCAGCTGCTTATTTGTGGTCTTCTAGAGTAAAGTGAGCCCTTCTCTCTAGATGGATTAGTATACGTGCTCTCTGCTCTTGCGTTTGCCTTTGAAGAGCTGTAGGCTTGGAATCTTGAGGATGCTCATAGACTAGTCTGGACTCAATCAAATAATTATACCTAATACCTAATCACTACCTTATACCAATCACTATAATTGCAGATTCCTGGCTAGTTTGCTCTAGTAGTAATTGGTGCAAGGAGGATGTGTTTAAAAGAAATAAATATCAAACTCATATCCAGTCAGCTTCAAAACTGTTTTCCTCCCTGTAATCGCGGCTGAAGTAATCAATCAAGGTGAAGTCACCCTTGCTGGCTGTCTCTTGCGGATTGGCCTATTATAGCATGGCCACATTGAGGCACAACTACGACTTTCTCTAGATGCTATGTTTAAGGTCTTAGATGGAGCTTTCTCCTTTCTTCTGGGTGGCCACATTGAGGCACAACTACGACTTTCTCTAGATGCTATGTTTAAGGTCTTAGATGGAGCTTTCTCCTTTCTTCTGGGTTAGCTTCTCCTTTGACCAAGCCAGTCTTAGGATTTTGCTTAAATGGTTTATAAGCTCCTGCCTGTCTTCGAATTCTATGATTTTCATGAATTTGTGGAAGTTGGTGTTTTCGATTCTCTTCTTGGAGTTGCAGCTAGCTAGGATTTCCTTGATTTTGAGTTTAATGTGGTCTTCCCCTTCTAGCGAGTTGGGCTCTTAGTTGTAGTATTTTTTGATGAGTTTGAGTTTGTTCACAATTGTGATGACTTCTGAGAAGTTGTAGGGACCGATTTCCTGGAAGCACTGGATGTACTGGGGATGTATCTTCGCGCGATTGAAGTAAGAGCTCTTGTACTAGCTGGCTGCCTCATACTAAGCGAACTTGATGAGCAGCAAGCGATGATTTCTATCTGCCAAGCAGGTGAGTTTGCTCTTGTTGTTGAGCTTCTAGGAAAGAATCTTCCATTGCTGATAAAGTGACAAAGTGCACTCTAGTCCGAGGCTGGCAACGGCCTCCCTCACCAAAGCTGATACATTGGACCTGCAATAGTCGGTTTAGCAGGGGAACAGCTCCCGTATTTGGTTGATTTGTTATTGGCTCATGTTTCTTGGGGATTGTGATATCTCAGAAAATATATAATGTGAAGGGATTTAAGTGCTCTATTATAATCACTTACCATCTGCCTAAACTATGGCGGTGTACCCAATTTCTCAAGACATGAATTGAATGTCTTGAATTTTGCGAAGAAAGGTTGCCCGTTTTGAAGGCAGCAGATTTCTGATCATTTCTGAGATAAACCTCATATAATAGTTAGTTATTAATCATGCATTTAGCTCTTTGTTTGCCTATTCAGAGTTATCAGTTGCCAACTCACGAAAACGTCCTAACTTGATTAAACACACAAGATGAACGAACACTCTAAAGAGTCTCTGTAAATTGCAAAGAAGTAATTAAGACCACAAAACTTAGTAAAGAAGTAATTAAGACCATAAATAAAACTTAAAATTAGAATCAATTTGGCTTGGCATTATGACATAAAGTATACTCAATGTGGCTCTTCAAACGGATATACAAAACATTTCCTATTCTAAGATATTTGCTGTAAGTATTCATATCTGGCGAGCAGCAAAACTTAGCCTCTCCTCTATTCAATAAATGAGGCATTTGGAAAGTTTTATTTTGCCTAGATTAGCCTCATCGAACACCAAACTGCTGCTATATCTCCAGCTAAATTAATTTTAATTCAATCTATACAATGTTATTAATGATTTCCTTAGTTGTCATCATTTTGACTCTCGTAGGAGTAAGTGGCAGCTGTGCCAGCCCTCAAAAATCAATATTCCTGTCTTTGCGCAGCCTCGCAAGCCGCTAGCATTTGTAAAGATTGTTTGAAAGCATGTCTGAAGCAACTTCAAGCTACTCACTTTCCTACAAAGACCAAGGTTCCAATAAAAGCTATGAGATCAGTGAGCTTCAGTATAGGCTCAGATATAACAATCACTACCAGGTCGAAAGCTTTGTTGGTAAATCTTGCGTTAGAAAGATTAAAGGACTGTCAGAGTGCGACTAGGCAGGATTGATTTGTTTGCAGTCATCAACTACTCCATTAAGGATAAGAAGAACAAAACGCAATTCTAAGGCCAGGAGTATGCTATTGCTACTCTCGACCCTTCTTACTTCTAAAAAAAGTTGCTGCAGAACGCAGACTTTGTTTACTGGGGAGCACAAAGCACTGGCTTGCTTACTTTTACTGGGCTATGGAACTTGGAAAACAACTTTTATCTCCCAGGATCTGAACGTTATGTACTCTAAAAGATGTTGAACTATATTCTCCCCACTCTAAATGTGAGGCCACTAATCTAAAACTAAATAAACACACTTTTCAAATCATAACTGAATAGCTTCCTCAACTCGGACCACCTCTTTTCCATCAGCCAAATACCCTACCAGTTTAAAGGCATTTCATTGCCTCTCACACACAAAGTAAGCACGATTTCAGTGGACAAATCAAGCCAAGGAGTGATTGCATTGATAGATTTCGGAGTAAGTGACGCCAGCCAAACCAACTGTAGTGGCATTCCTGGAGAGTTTTCTGAGGGAGTGTTTGGAGGCGTGCAATAGTTGATCTCGATGAGCACTATCAGCTTTATCGTTTAGTAGGCTATCAAACGAGGGCTCTTTGACATATCATTGGACAGGAGTTGGGAAACATAGCTTTTTCAGCTCTACATGGGTGATCTAGCGAACGCAGTGGCTGCTGCTGACGAATATGATTCGGTTTCTCCAATTGTAGTCACATGTAAACCCGTGAATTACTCTAAGCTGGCTTCTTCCCAGTTCGATGAAAGGCGCATTTACATCGAAATACCTGAAACCTGCTTAATCCAGTACAAGGGTGAAAGCATCCTCAAAGTAGACCTTTTCCTCATCCTCTTGGTTAAACTCTCGGCTTAAAAAGACTATCTTGCAGTCAAGACCGACAGGGTATACTCCAAAAGAGTCAAGTACGAATCTCTGAGCTCAAACTTTACAGTAACGGATGCAGAGGTAGCCTAAATGATCCAAAACTCTTTATTGGAGAGTCTGGTAGGGTTGAGTGCATTTGGGACAAGTTTGCCGCTAATCGAAAAGAAGAGGGCTGCGTTGATTTTAATGCCTGAATACATGATTGTGTTTGATTCGTCTTAAGTGTTGCCACCTGCCAAGGCAGCATGAACAAGCAAAGGGTTCCTCTCTTCATGATTTAATTATCGCATCAGTAGAATTGGCCATCTTTAAATATCGCATCAGTAGAATTGGCACAATGGATAGAGTGTTATAATTTGGGTAGTTGGTTGTAATGATTGTTATTACATTTTAAAATGAAGGGCCGATCTTCAGTGGCTTTCAGCTTGTTCTCGAAGGCCAACTTCAAAATCTTGCTAGTTGGCGACAAAGACGTTGGAAAAACTTCCCTCATCGTCCGCTACGTCAAAAATACTTTTGTAAAAACCAAGAGCGTCAGTTCTGGCATAGAGTTTTACTCAAAGACGGTGCAAGTGGGCAAGGATGAAATCGCGCTGCAGATTTGGGACACAGTAATTTGTGAGAGACACAGGCGTCAGGGAATTTGCACTCCTTAACCAAGTCCTTTTACCAGCAGGCGAGCTGTGTGATCATCGCGTACAGCGACCCTGCCAAGGCCCAGTCCACAGTAGACAAGTACATCCTCTAGACCAACGAGTATGCGAGTGCTGCTGCGATGGTGGTGCTGGTGAGGACCAAAGTCGATGAGACTCCGATGTAGGTCTGCTTTTAGTAAGGAGCCCAGCCGAGAAGGCGACCCTTGAGAACTTTGTTGAAACCCAGGAGAACGTGCAGATGTGGATGGAGACGAGTGCGATGAGTGCGCTGGGCGTTGAGGATGTAAGTGCTGCCTGATCTAGCTCTTTAAAACAGTGGCCAGCTCTTTGAACGCGCGTTACAATTAGGACGAAAGCTTTAAGGAGCTAGTGGACCCCAAGAAGGACTCGTTCGTTTTGAAGGGCACCGTGCTGGGCTCACAGGCACACACCAAAAAACGGTGCTGTTCTTGATTCAATATTTCCAGCTGCTGCATCATGATTGTGTGAACTGGTGCATCATCAATTGTGAGTTGCCGCATTAAATGTTTTCAACTAGTGCATTACATTCTCTGCTTCCAGCTAGTCCTTATGAATTGTGCCATTTAGTGCTTATGAATTGTGCCATTTAGTGCTTTTGAATTGTGCCATTTAGTCCGTATGCATTGTGTGGGCTTGTGCAGTTTGAATAATGTGAGGTGATGAAGCAGTGATTTAATCTATAGAAGATTGGTTATCTACAGCATAGACATCAAATTGAGTGGCCTGCCTTCATATGGCGATTTGTTGGCTGAACTCCACCTTGTTGTTCACTGTTTTCCACAGCACACTGTTCTTCTTGCTGTTGTCTCCCACACTCAACTTCCCGTAACCCCCCACATCGCTCTCCATTTTTATCACCAGCTCGGCCTCACTCTCGAACACCTTGGTCACCTCATCGTCTTCGCAGCAGCCTGCCAGCACAACTCTGGCCCCTTTGAGCATGGCTTGTTGGTAGAGCCAAAAGCAGAGGTCGGCTCTATCCGAAATGTAGCCGAGGGAGTCTACCACGAGCAGCTAGCTGGCGTCGATTAAGGCCGGGTGTTTGGTCAAATCTGAAAGATGAACTTTGGTTATAAGGGTGGGAGTGGGAACATAGGTCGCAGGTGGAGTTTAAACCAACGGCAATTATGAACAGAACTTGGCTTCAAAACATTAGACATATGTCAGCTGCTTGCTCTTCAGATACCCTTAAATCGATTTGCCTAGCTTTTTGGAAAGGCTCAGGAAGTGAGCATAGTTTTCCCTGAAAGCTAGGAACGCGACCTTTTTTTCCTGCGCAAGGGCAGCAAGCAGGAAAGCCACAGTCAGAAAGTCAGAAGACTCGTATTAGCGTTCTTGGATGAAGGTAAGTTTGGCCGTGGTGAAAAGCTACTTATGGTCTTTGGCGTGTTGTTGGAGACTATCAAGCAACATATTAAATTTCTTTTATAGTGACTTCAATATTAATCTAGCCACTCGCATAAGCTCATCCTGATGCAATCTCCAATCTGCCTCCATTCTTCCAAACCCACCGCTTCCTTTCTTTTATCTCTCTTGCTTTCTCCCTTTATCCCTTTATCCCTTTCTTGCTTTGTTTCTCGCTTTCTTTCTCTCCTTGTTTCTCTCTTTGTTTCTCTCTTTGTTTCTCTCTTTGTTTCTCTCTTTGTTTCTCTCTCTTTATTATTTCTTTCTTTCTTCATTTTTCTCAAGTTGGCACATTTAGTTTAATTGAATTGGTTAGTTCCAGACATGAAGGGTGGTTTCGGCAAGGCCTACAATGACTTCGGGGTCGACAACTACTACCAGCAGCAAGGCCATCACTACTCCAACCCTCATAAATACGATATTGAACGTCTACTCAAGAAGAAGTTTGTGCCAGCCCACAACTCCTTCTCCCTTAACACTTCTCACAGAATACTTGACCTGGCCTGCGGGAGTGGAGAAGTCTCGACTCCTCTGCAGCAGCTGGGGTACGGGAACATCTTGGGAGTTGACCCATATACTAGTACAAGATACAGGGAGGTGACTGGTTTAGAATGCAGGACGTTCACTTTCTTGTAGATTCTGGAAGGGGCGATGGACGATCAGAGGTTCTAGATCATCTTTATTTCATATGCCCTTCACCTCGTCAAAGAGTCAATGCTTCACGATTTTTGCAACAAACTCGCAAGGCTCAGCAAGAAACTTGCAATAATATCACCCCACAAATTCCCACTCATGCGCCCAACTTATGGCTGGCAGGAGGTGGAGAATACCGTTTTAGATAGAATACACTTAAGAGTTTACTTCAGCCAGCAGTTTGACTAGTTGCTAGATAGGGAGGGGGGAGAGATGGAAGAGGGGAAAGAGGTGGGTGGGCAGGAGTAATTGCTGAAGACAGAGGGGTAGGGAAAGCAATAGAATGCTTAGTTTGATTGTATGAGCTTATGATTAACCTTCAGTCAAGCCAATTACCATCAATGATGGCAATTGCAGCAGAGTGAGCTGAGACGCGTGAACTTACCACAATTTGGTTATTGAGTGTGTTTTCCAGTTGTTATAAATAGTTTGATTTCAGGAGGCAAATCAAACAATCGATGACCGAATCATTCGAACCGAGAATGTGGGTTTATGTGGGTTGCAGGCTAAGTGGAAGCAGCATGGTTTGAGTTACTTTAGTGAGATCGAAGCCAGGGTCGGAAATGGCGCAATAATTTTGGCTCATTTATTGCATCAACATATATCTTAGGATGAAGGGGTTGGGGT
>Ga0316217_10005556_pt1 | contig 12998 bp, 10 predicted proteins | sample 1anoAmetaG_FD_203633 | JGI IMG/M metagenome (GOLD analysis project Ga0316217, IMG submission 203633) | Freshwater microbial communities from Trout Bog Lake, Wisconsin, USA - 1anoA | ecosystem: Environmental > Aquatic > Freshwater > Lake > Hypolimnion/Profundal zone | place: USA: Wisconsin...
CGGCTGCATTGCCGCTGGTGGCAGGCGCAGCCGTGGATGCCGGACTGGTTCGCCGTGGGCCGCGAATTTCTCGTTTTCGGCAAACCCGAGCGGCTCAAGCCCCGCACCATGGACCATCCGGAAACCGAACTGGTGGAACCCGGCGACGACGAGTTCATCCACGTCAGCCGCATCGTGCCCATCCATCCGCTGACGGAAGGCCTGACGGCGCGGGTGATGCGCACCCTGGTCTGGCGGGCGCTGGAAAAAATCGCGGGCCCAGACGGGGCGGCCGCCGCCAGCATCCCGGAATGGCGCAGTGCGGACGAAAAACTGGCCGCGCTCCCGCCCGGGGGCGTCCCCCTGCCCAGCCGGGCCCGGGCCGTGCGGCTGATTCATTTCCCGGAGGAGCTGGCGGATGTACGCGTGGCGCGCGAGCGACTGGCGCTGGACGAATTCGTGGTCATGCAAACGCAAATCCAGGCCCGCCGGAAGAAGTTCGAAGCCAGCGCCAAGGCGCTGCCGTGTGCCGGCGACAACCGGCTGATGAAGCCATTCCTGGCCGCGCTCGGCTTCAAGCTGACCGGCGCGCAGACCCGGGTGCTACGCGAAATCCGCACGGACCTCGGCGGCGTACACCCCATGCGACGGCTGTTGCAAGGCGATGTCGGCTCCGGCAAAACCCTGGTGGCGGCGTGTACGGCGCTGATGACTTTGGAAAGTGGTTTCAACGCGGCGCTGATGGCGCCCACCGAAATCCTGGCCGGACAACACTATCGAAATTTGTCCCGCTGGTTTGCGCCCTTCGGCGTCAAAGTGGAGTTGCGCACGGGCAGCCAGAAGAGTGACATCCCCACGCCCGCAGACCAGGCCGCGGGCGCCGGGCAGCCGTCCCCGATGACCCTGCACATCGGCACCCACGCCCTGCTCACCGGCGGTTTCGATCTGCCGCGCCTGGGGCTGGTGATCATTGACGAGCAGCACAAGTTCGGCGTAACCCAGCGGGAAACGCTGGTGCGCAAGGGCAATTATCCGCATTTGTTGGTGATGACCGCCACGCCGATTCCGCGCACCCTGGGCCTCACGCTGTACGGGGACCTGGACGTGTCGGTCATGGACGAGCTGCCGGCCGGCCATGGGGTGATCAAAACCTTCGTGCGGCCCACGGCCAAGCTGTCCAAGGTGTTTCAGTTCATTCACGCCCAACTGGCGCTGGGACGGCAGGCGTATGTGGTGTATCCCCGGGTGGAGGCGGCGGACACCGACCGGGACATCAAGGCGGTGACCAAGGAATTTGAAAACGTCCAGCGCGCGCTGGCGCCGTTCCAGTCGGGGCTGCTGCATGGCCGGGTCAACGCGGCGGAAAAGGAGCGGGTGATGGCAGAGTTTCGGGCCAACCGCATTCAGGCGCTGGTGGCCACGTCGCTGATCGAGGTGGGCGTGGATGTGCCCAACGCGAGCGTGATGCTGGTTGAAAACGCCGAGCGCTTCGGGCTGGCGCAGTTGCATCAACTGCGCGGCCGGATCGGCCGGCCGGTGGCGCCCGGCCCCGGTGCCCAGGGGGGCGGGCACGAGAGTTACTGCATCTTGATTTCCGATGCGCCCAATGACGAGGCGCGGGCGCGGCTGAAAATCCTCGAGCAAACCAACGACGGCTTCCGGATTGCCGAGGCGGACTTGAAACTGCGCGGGCCGGGCGAACTGCTCGGTCAGCAGCAGAGCGGCGCCATGCGCCTGCGCTTTGGCAATCTGGCGGAGGATCTGGCCTTGATCCGCCAAGCCCGGGACTTGGTGGCCCGGCTGGCCGCCGTTCCGGGGCCTATTTAACCGAGTCGAGTTTGACACTCACGAGTTGGTGCATCTGCATGCTCATGGACTGCCGCTTCATTTTCCCGTTCGTTGGCACGGGCGCCTGACTAATTTTAGTTAGACCGCCTGCGACAATTCTGTTACCATGGCCTTATTATGACACTCGACGACATTCTCCTGGAAGCGGAAGAGAAGATGATCAAGACCGAGCAGAAGGTGGTCAACGACTTCGCCGGTGTCCGCACCGGCCGGGCGTCGGCCGGTCTGGTGGAAAACATCGTGGCGGAGGTGTATGGCTCGCAAATGCGCATCCGCGAGCTGGCCAACATCAACACGCCCGAACCGCGCACGCTGGTCATCCAGCCGTGGGACGTCACCTCGTTGCAGCCGATTGAGAAGGCCATTCAGAAGGCGAACATCGGTTTGTCGCCCGCCGTGCAGGGCAAGCTGATCCGCCTGTCCTTTCCGGAGCTGAGCACCGAGCGCCGCCAGGAATTCGTAAAACTGGTCAAAAAAATGGCCGAGGACGGACGCGTGGCCGTGCGCCACGTGCGCCGCGAGGCCATGGACCTGCTCAAAAAGCACGGCCACGACAGCGGCATCACCGAGGACGATGAAAAGCAGGCTGAAAAGGATTTGCAGAAACTGACCGACGATTACATCGCCAAGCTCGACGCCCACGTCGCCGGCAAGGAAAAAGAAATCATGACGGTATGAGGAATTGCTGATTGCCGATTGCCGATTGGGAAATGCCGGGGCGAAGGGTTTCTGGTAAAACCACACGCTATTCCCCGCGAAGAACCAAAAGATGGTGGAACCCCAACCCTCACCTCTCCTCCAAGAGGGTTTCTAGTCATTAAGGACGATTAATTTGAACTGCAGGGCGGGACCCTTATTTCAAATTCATTTGCAGCAATTCGCGGATGACAACTTCCAGCCTTTCGCTAAAGTCGACAGCGTACCCAATTAATTAACCCAACAAAGTATACCATGAGGCGATTTATGGTTTTCGACCTTTGCAAAAGGATGCGAGTTATTCCCGTCGTGGCGCTGACGCTGGCCGCGCTGCCCAGTCCGGCGCAACTGGTGTGGAATTCGTATGGCGTCAACGGAAACTTGATCACCGCCGGCGTGGCCTCCGGCGGCGATGCCACCTATGGCGGCAGCGTGACCTTCACAGTGCCGGCCACGAACCAGTTGGAATTTGTCACCAAAACGTTTGTGCCCATGAGCACCCCGACTTCAGGCAACGCGGCGGAGGTGACGTTCAATATTTCCGCGAGCGGCTCCATGACCGGGCGCTGTTTTGGCTATGGGCTGTTCAATGATCCCGGCAACCTCCTGCAAGCGATGGGGTATTGGGGGGATTTCAACATCGGCGGGCCCTATTTTGAATGCTTTCAGCGCAGTTGGACCAATACCACTTACATGTACTATGACGCCGGCAATGCGATGAATTCCGGGAAATCCAACACCGGCGCGCCGGTGGCGGGGACGACTTATGCGGGCCAAATCCAAGTCAATAACAAAAGCGGCGCCATGCAGATTGGCACCAGCGCCAGCACGGTGGCCGCAGCCGGCTTGGTGTGCAATGGCTCGGGGGTGACCCAGCAATCCTATGCCACGACGGTGAAAAACGGGACCAATGTCAATGAGACCACTTTCAATGAGTTCGGGGTGATGTTCTACAATTCCAGCGCCAGCGCGGTGACCCTCACCTTGAGCGGCGTTTCGCTGGTGCCACCCAACCCGGTGATTACCGCGCAGCCGTTGGGATATGGCGGCAGCCCGGGCACCACCACGCCCACCACGGATTTTGCCGTCACGCTCAGTGCCGCCACCGCCACGCCGGTTACTTATCAATGGTATCAAGCCACCGCCACCGCGACGAATCAGCTTACGGATGGCGCCACGGGGGATGGTTCCACGATTTCAGGCTCGGCAACGTCCAATCTGGTCTTCACCAGCGCCCAGGTGGCGGATGCGGCCAACTATTTCGTCGTGGTCACCAACGCCTACGGCTCGGTGACGAGCGCGCCCGCCTTGCTGAATATTGGCACCAGTTCCTCGGCGCCGGCCATCACCGCCCTGGGGTTTACCAACGCCACGATCATCGCCGGCTCGAGCACGAATGAAACCATCACGGCCACCGGCTTGCCGGCGCCCGTCTTTTACTGGTTTGACAACAACGGCGACCTCCTCCAGTCCTCCGCCAGCCCGAAGCTGACACTGGCCAACGTGCAATATTCCCAGTTAGGCCTGTATTCGGTCATTGCCAGCAATTCGGTGGGCACCGCCACCAACACGTTCACGATCAACGTGATTGTGACGCCCGCCATTTCCAGCCAACCCACCAATCTGCTGCTGAACGTGGGCGCGCCGGCCAGCTTCGCGGTGTCGGCCAGCGGCGTGCCGGCCCCGACTTATCAATGGTATGATGGCCATTCGGCCATCGCCGGTGCCACCAATTCCACCTATTCCATCGCCAGCGTCGTCCTTACGAATATCGGCATTTACAGTGTGGTGGTGGCCAATGCCGCCGGTTCCATCACCAGTTCCAACGCGGTTCTGGCCATCAATTCGACCATCACCGGCGCGCCCTTGTCGCCCGCCAACAACGCCACCGGCGTTTGTTACGACACCCACTTGTATCTTACTTTCAGCCGGCCGGTGCTGGTGGGCACTACCGGCAAGGTGCGCATCTATAATGCGGCCAACCCAGCGACGCCGGTGGACACCCTGGATCTGAGCCTGAACAACGTCCTGGGGGTGCAGCCCCACAGCCTGTTTTCGGGCGATTCGCAAGTGATCAATTATTACCCTGTGATGGTTAGCGGCAGCACGGCGGCCATTTATCCGCACGCTGGCGTGATGACTTCCAACCAAACCTACTATGTGACGATGGATGCCGGCGTGGTGACGGATACCAACGGCGCGTATTTTACCGGCATCACGGCCACCAACTCCTGGCAGTTCACCACCAAACCCACCGGCCCGGCGAATCCGACCAATCTAGTGGTGGCCGCCGATGGCAGCGGTGATTTCCTGACGGTGCAAGGGGCGGTGGACGCCATCGCACCCGGCAATACCAACTATACCGTGGTGAATATCAATAACGGCAATTATGTGGAGATCGTGGATATTTCCGGCAAGAATAGCATCACCTTCCGCGGCCAGACCCGCACCGGCACGCTGGTGGGCTATCCCAACAACAACAACCTGACCGGCACCACGGCCGGGCGCATGGCGTTCAAGGTCAATTCCAGCGATATCAAGCTGGAGAATTTGACGATCACCAACGGCACGGTGCAGGCCGGATCCCAGGCCGAGGCGCTGTTGATTTACAACAACGGCTTGCGCTGCATTGTGAACAACTGCGACATCATCAGCCGCCAGGACACCATCCTGATCAACGCCAGCACGTCGCAAGGCTATTTTTATAATTGCCGGATCGTGGGCAATTTTGACTACGTGTGGGGCGTGGGCGTGGGCTACTTCGACACGTGCGTGCTGCACACCCTCACCAACACGCTTTCGGGTTCCTACAACCTGACCGCCGCGCGCACCCTGACGGCGAGCAGCGATAGCACCAATACGCCATGGGTGAATCCCAATGGCACCACCTATTCGGCCAATGGATTCTCGTTTGTCAACTGCACCGTGGAGGCCGACCCGGGCGTTGGCAACATTACGCTGGCCGATTCCAACGGCACCGCCGGCGGCCTGGATGCCTGGGTCAACTGCCGGATGGATACCAATGCCTACGTCAGTCCGTCCACCACCCTTTCCAACACGTACGTTTTCTGGCAAAACCAAAACTTGGATATCACCGGCACCTACGCCATTTCGTTCACCAACGTCCAGACAATCGGGGTGACCAATAACGATCCGCGGTTGCTGGCGGCGACCAATATTCCCGAGTGGTTTTATGGCTGGGTACCGCAAATGGCGCCGAACATCACCAACCAGCCGGTGGGGACCACGGTGACTGCCGGCCAAAGCGCCCGCTTTGAGGTGGGCGCCACGGGCATCCCCAGCCCCACCTATCAGTGGCTGTTCGACGGCGCGCCGATTGCCAACGCCACCAGCGCCAGCTATGACTTTGCCCGCGCCGTGCGCACCAATGGCGGCAATTACTCCGTGGTGGTCAGCAACGGTTCGGGCAGCGTGACCAGCGCCGTGGCGGTGGTGACTTACTCCAATACGCCCCCGGTGGCCGCGCCGGTCAGTTACACCCGGAATGCGGCGGTTTACCAATTAAACCTCAACATCGCCAACCTCCTGACCAATGTCACCGACGTGGACGGCGACACGATCAGCCTGGTTGCGGTGGGGGTCAGCACCAACGGAGTCACCCCGGTGATCACTGGCAACACCCTGGTCTATTACAACCCGCAGGCCGTGAACGACCAGTTCACCTACACGGTGACCGACGGCTACGGCGGCACCAACAGCGCGCTGATCTCGGTGATCGTCAGCACCGAGCCGCTCTTTGGCCAGGCCAGTCCGGGCATCAGCACTAGCGGCGGCTCGGCGACGATCAGCTTCGCGGGCATTCCGGGTTACAGCTACAGCGTGCAACGGTCTGCCAATGTGACCTTCAGTCCGTATGTGATCGTCTGGACGACGAATGCGCCGGCGGGCGGCGTGTTCCAGTTCCTGGATTCCAACCCGCCGCAGCCCACGGCGTTTTACCGGCTGCAATACAACAATCCGTGATGGGAACCACCACCACCTTTCGGCGCTCTGCCGATTTGGAAATCGGCGAGCCGAAGCTGCGGCCTGCCCGCAGGCTTGGAACCCTGCGCTAGATGGTTTTCCCTGCGCCGGCCAGGCCAGCGCTGAAACGCCCGGCGCCAGCTCAGCGGCCCGGCGGATTCGTGCCGGCGGGGTCGAAGTAAATCACGGTTTCGTCGGGTTTGGCGTAGCCCAGTTTTTCCCGGGCCAGCCGTTCCACCGTTTTGGGATCGTTGCGCAGCGCATCAAACTCCGCTTGCAACTGCCGGGCGATTTCTTTCTGCTGCTCCAGTTGGGCGTCCAGCGCGTCAATGCGCCGGCGCAACTGCTCGTTTTGCTGGATGGGCTTCACGTAAGCCATGCCAATGAGCAGCAAGATGGCCAGGGCCACAAGGGCCACGACCACCTGCGTCAGGCGGCTCCAGATGCCAAAATCCACTTTCACCCCGAGAGCTTAACGCCGCCGGCGGTGGCAGCGAAAGCGGATTTTATTGTATTGGCGCAAAAAACTGCAATCCTTGCGGGGTCATGATAAAGGTCCTTTTTCTCATATTTGAACCGGGGGTGACGTGGGAGAAGATCGCGCAGGCGCGAAAGAGCCTTGTTTATATCACCGTGGTGCAACTGCTGCCGCTGGTGCTGCTGGGATCGGCGTTGGAGGCTTGGGGCTTGTCGCGTCATGGCAAATGGCAGCCGCGGTTCCAAATGTTCAAGAGCTTTTCGTTGGGCGACATTGTGACCTTTGAAACCATCCAGTTCGTGCTCTTGCTGGCCATGGTCTTTGCCAGCGCCCTGCTGGTTTATAAAATCAGCCAGACGTTTCAAGACCGCCTCAATTTTCTGCAGGCCTTCACCACCGTCGCGTATGGGTACAGTCCCCTGTTCCTGTTTCGATTTATGGATGCCAGCGCCACCATGCATCCGGCGGTGACGTGGCTGCTGGGCATGGGCGTCAGCGTCTGGATTCTCTATCAAGGCATCCCCCGCGTCATGCTGCCCGACCCCACCCACGCCTTCGGGCTTTATCTCTCGGCCATGATCGTCGTGATTTTAACCTCCGGTCTGACGCGGCTGATGACAGCCATGTATTTGCTGGGCTACATGGATCTCCAGCATTCCTGGCTGGCCAACCGGATTCAAGGCCTGCTGGGCCATTGATGTGCCACGCATGAATTCCCCGCTCGAAACGGAATTGCTCAAGGCGTTGGCCGATCTGGACCAGGCCGTCCAAGCCCTGCGGGCCTCCGGTCCCAAACCCAGCCTGCTGCCGCTCTTTACGCGGCTGGATGATTTGACCCGCCGGCTGCCTTCGGATGCCGCCCCCGAGCTGCGGCACTATCTGCAGAAGAAAAGCTACGAAAAGGCGCGGCTGTTCCTGCTGGGCCGCGAGGCCGAGAACCAAGCGGGTAACTGCCGCCACGTCCCGTGAATTTGCGAAATTCGATTTGCGACTTACGGCGGATCCCCGCCCCGCCAGCCGACGAAAGCGCGGCTGAGGGCGCGTAAATCGCCGGTCGCCCATTGTCCTTCTGCATGCATGCCGCCGATACCATTGCCGCCATTGCCACGCCGCTGGGCGAAGGCGGCTTGGCCGTCCTCCGGCTCTGCGGCCCGCGGGCCTTCGCCCTGGCCGATGAGTGTTTTCAGCCGGTTGGCAAAAGTTCCTTGAAACCCTCCGCCGCGCCGACGCATACCATCCAGTATGGCAAAATAGTTCGCGGGGGACAGGTGATAGACGAGGTGCTGCTGGCCGTGCTGCGTGCGCCGCGCACGTTCACCCGCGAGGATACGGTGGAAATCTCCTGCCATGGCGGCCTGCTGCCGGCCAAGCTGGTGTTGGACGCGCTGCTGGCGGGCGGGGCGCGCCTGGCCGAACCCGGGGAATTCACCAAACGCGCCTTTCTCAACGGGCGCCTCGATCTGGCGCAGGCCGAGGCCGTGGCGGATGTCATCCACGCGCGCACCGAGCTGGCGCTGGCCGCCGCCAACGAGCAACTGGCCGGCCGGCTGTCCCGCCGCTGCAACCAGTTGCGCGACGAGCTGATGCTCACGCTCGCGCATGTCGAGGCGCACCTTGATTTCCCGGACGAGGACATTGCGCCGGACACCCGGGCGACTCTGTTGCAGCGCCTGGAATACGGCGTGGCCTTCATGGACGAGCTCCTGCGCACGGCCAACGAAGGGCAGCTCCTACGGCGCGGCATCCGCGCCGCGATTGTCGGCCGGCCCAACGCCGGCAAATCCAGCCTGCTCAACCAGTTGCTGGGCCGTGACCGCGCCATCGTCTCCCCGGTGCCGGGCACCACGCGCGACACCATCGAGGAAACCGCCAACATCCGCGGGCTGCCGGTGGTGTTCATTGACACCGCCGGCCTCCGGGAAGCCCGGGACGAGATCGAGCGCGAAGGCGTGCGCCGCAGTCGCGCTTCGCTGGCGCAGGCGGAATTGATTTTGCACGTGCTCGACGCTAGCGAGCCGCTCACCGACGCCGACCGGAATTATTTCGCGGAATTCGCCGACAAACGGTGTCTCCTGGTCCGCAACAAGACCGATCGGCCGGTGAACCTGGAATGGCCGCCGACCCGGCCCGTTGCCGGCGCCGCCAGCGCGCCCGCTGCGCCGGTCGTGGATGTCAGTTGCCTGACTGGAGCAGGCATCGAGCCGTTGAAGGATGCAATCAAGCGCCTGATCTGGTCCGGTGACATCAAGGCCGAGATGTTAGAGGTGGCCATCAACGCGCGCCATCAGGACGCGTTGAGCCGCGCGCGCGCGGCCGCGCGCCTGGCCGCCGACGCCCTGGCCGCCGACGCCACGCTGGAATTGGTCGCCATGGATTTGCGCATCGCCGCCAATGCCGTGGGCGAAATCGTGGGCAAGACCACCACTGAAGACTTGCTGGATTCCATTTTCTCGACCTTTTGCATCGGGAAGTGAGGTTCGCAGATTTGGATATTTGGTGTCGCCGCGCTTTTGTGTTATTTTTCCCAAAATGAAACGGAGCATGATTTTTGGTCTGGTGCTGGCGGCCTTGGTGCTGAACCTGGCGCTGGGCGCCAATCTTTACATCAATGGCGCGCGCACGGCGACCAACGCCGACAATCCGCAGCCGAGCCTCGAGATTTTTAACGAAGCCCTGCAGAAGATTCACAGCGAATATGTGGATGGCAAGGATTTGAGCTATCGCCAGTTGATCTATTCGGCCCTCAAAGGCGCGGTCAGCAAGCTCGATCCCCATAGCGAATTTCTGGACGCCGACTCGTATCAGGAATTGCAGGACGACACCGAGGGCGAGTTCGGCGGCGTGGGCCTGATGGTGGGCATGAAGGACGGCGCCATCACGGTCATCGCGCCGATGGACGACACCCCGGGTTCGCGCGCCGGCATCCTCAGCGGCGACCGCATCGTCAAGGTCGAGGGCAAGAGCGTGGAGAAGATGGACATTGGCGACGTGGTGAAACTGCTGCGGGGCGAACCTGGTTCCAAGGTGAGCCTCACCCTCCTGCGCCCCGCCAACGGCCTGACCAAGACGGTCACCCTCACCCGCGCCATCATTCAGATGGACATGATTAAGGACATCAGCGGCCGCAAACAATTCCCGCTGGACACCAACCAGATCGGCTACGTCCGCATCACGCAATTCGGCGAAAGCACCGGCGCGGAACTGGAGGCGGCCCTGACCAAGCTCAAGCAGCAACATCTCAAGGGCCTGATTTTGGATCTGCGCTGGAACCCGGGCGGCTTGCTGGATCAGGCCGTGGAGGTCTGCCAGAAATTCCTGCCCGCCGGCCAGTTGGTGGTTTCCACCGAGGGCCGGCACACGCTGGAACGCTACTATGCCCATGGCGGCGGCGATGAAATAAACGGCATCCCGATCGTGGTGCTGGCCAACCTCGGCAGCGCCAGCGCGGCGGAGATCGTCACCGGCTGCCTGCAGGATTTGCATCGCGCCGTGGTGCTGGGCGAACGGACCTTTGGCAAAGGCTCGGTGCAAACCATTTTCCCGCTCGACGATGGCTCCGCCTTGAAGCTGACCGTGGCCAAGTATTACACCCCCAGCCACAAGGTGATTCACGAACACGGCATCACGCCGGATGTCTATGTGCCCTTGACCGACGTGGAGGAGGCGGCAGTGCTGGTCAAACGGACCCCCGGCGGGCTCGAGTCCATCCCCGACAAAGATCGCGACGGCGTCATGGCCGCCCACGACGAGCAACTGGACCGCGCCGAAGACCTGCTCAAGGGGCTCATTCAGTACGACCGGCTCAGCCAATCGCGCCCAGCGGAAAAGATGGCGGCCAAATAGGCCCAACGGATTGCGAGACAAAAACGGAGTGAAAGCAATCTATGAATCCGAACCTTCAAATCCAAATGAAACTGGATTTGCATGGTCGGCCATCTCTATTCCTCTGGGCCTGTGGTGTAATTAAATGATCCTCCTGGCGATCGAGACTTCCTGCGATGAAACCAGCGCCGCCGTGGTGCGCGACGGACGGATTTTATCCAACATCGTTTCCTCGCAAATCAAACTGCATGAGGAATATGGCGGCGTGGTGCCGGAACTGGCCGCGCGCGAACATCTAAAGAATCTGCTGCCCGTGGCCAACGCCGCCTTGCGCGAAGCAGGCATCCAAGCATCCGACTTGGAGGCCGTGGCCGCCACGCAAGGGCCGGGCCTGGCGATTGCCCTGCTGGTGGGCTTCAAGGCCGCGCAGGCGGTGGCCTTCGCCCTCGACAAACCGTTTATCGGCGTCAATCATCACGAGGCCCATTTGTATTCGCCTTGGATTCAATCCCCGGCGGCGCCGAATCCTGAAGCGGCGGAGCCATCAACTTCCGCTTCCGCCACCTTCGCCGAAATCCGGCCCAACGTTTCGCTGATCGTCAGCGGTGGCCACACCCTGCTGGTCCATGTCCGGTCCGAGTTAAACCATCGCGTGCTCGGCGGCACGATTGACGACGCCGCCGGCGAATGTTTTGACAAGACCGGCAAGCTCATGGGCCTGCCCTATCCCGCCGGCCCCATCATTGATCGCCTGGCCGCCCAAGGCAACCCGCAGGCCTACGCTTTTCCGCGCCCCCTGTTGAACGACCCCAGCGACGACTTCAGCTTCAGCGGCCTCAAGACGTCCGTGCGCTATTTTATCCGCGACCATCCCGGCCTGCTCGACGACCCGCAGAAACTTCGCGACCTTTGCGCCAGCGTGCAAGCCGCCATCGTGGAGGTGCTGGTCAAGAAAACTATCCGCGCCGCCAAGCGCCAAGGCGTGCGCTGCGTCACGGCCTCCGGCGGGGTGACCTGCAACAGCGGGCTGCGGCGGGAATTGGAACGCGCCTGCCAGCGCCACGGCTTTATTCTGCGCTTGGCCGAAAAACGCCTCTGCACCGACAACGCCGCGATGATCGGCATTTTAGCCGAGCGCAAATTGCTGGCCCAAACGCCCCTGCCGCCGCTGGATGTGGAGGTCAAGCCGGGCTGGACGCTGGCCTGACGCGGGAAACTACGCTACCTTCCTGCCATGCGCCTTTTCCGGGACGTTGTCATTACGATCACAGCCGCCGTCATCCTCGGACTGGCGGTTTATCTCACCTGGACGGCGACCCACTGGGCCAATCGCGGCTCGGGCCTGCATTTCGCCGATACGACCAGCGTCGTCCACGAAGTCCAGACGCTTTCGGAAATCGTCACGGTCAAATACGTCATTGAGAAAGTCGTGGTGCTGGAAGATGTGAAATGGTATGGCGAAAACCGGGTACTGCTGCTGGCCCACGGGGTGGTCAAAGCGGGCATTGATCTGAAACGGCTGCAGCCTGCGGATGTGACCATTGCGGGCAAAACCATCACCCTGCGCCTGCCGGCGCCGCAAATAACCGACGCCTACTTGGACGACAAGGCAACCCAAGTGATAGACCATACCACCGGCTTGCTGCGGACGTTCGACAAGGATCTGGAGCAAACCGCCCGGCAGAATGCCGTGGATGACATCGCCCGCGCCGCGCGCAAAGGGGGAATTCTGGACGACGCCAACCAGCGGGCGCACTCGGAACTGGATGCGTTTTTTAAGCGCGCGGGCTTTGAAACGGTCGTTTTTCGCTGACCGGGCCGTCCAATTTTGGGACAGTGTGTCTAATTGTTACCTCCAGTGGTGGATCCGTGACAATGGCCACTGGCAGCCGCCGCCGCAAGCTGGGTACCGTGCGCACGCGCGGAGGAACCCGCATTCCTGCCAAACTCAAGGTTGCCATCCGCAAATTCATCGCGGCGATGTCCGATACATTGCGGACCATTGTTCCTGCTATTTGAAATTTTTTAGCCACGGCCGACTATTCGCAAGTCGTGTGCCATGAGATTTGTGGTTCAGGAGCCCGCGTCACCGCTGTCCCCACCGGCGCGTTTCAAGTCGGCATCGCCAGGGTGGGGCAAGGTCAGGCCCGGCCTACGGCGCGTTGGTCGGCGCGGCGTTGGTCAAGGCATT
>Ga0316217_10005557_pt1 | contig 12997 bp, 6 predicted proteins | sample 1anoAmetaG_FD_203633 | JGI IMG/M metagenome (GOLD analysis project Ga0316217, IMG submission 203633) | Freshwater microbial communities from Trout Bog Lake, Wisconsin, USA - 1anoA | ecosystem: Environmental > Aquatic > Freshwater > Lake > Hypolimnion/Profundal zone | place: USA: Wisconsin...
CCAACCCCAACCCCAACCCCAACCCCTGATGTTTTAATAAAAAGGGAATCGAATGAAGAGACTGCTGGTTCAACAATTCATGTTCTCCTTCAAGATTGGAAACATTAATCTATGCAGATATAAATCACATTGAATGGTGCTGTTGAATAACACAAGAAGTAGATGATTAGGAAATATGTTTATCAAGTTAAGTGTTCCAAAGAGGAAGTTTTAGGCTTTAAATGGACTTATTGGTAGTGCTCTAAAATGGCTGCATTATGATGCCGTATTTTATTGATAACTTCCAGATTCTTTTCTCTTAATTAGGCAGTCAGCCTCTGATACTTTTAGATTTCCACTTCATTTATTGCAACTATTTTCAGCAACTTCAACCCTTCATAAACAATCTTATCCCGCTACTCGATGTCTATCTTAATGGGAAAGGTTGATGAATATGAAGGGAAGTCAATTAATAAGCGATAAAATTATTATTTGAGGTAATTATTTTCCATCTAGGCTTCCTTGTACTGGTTTGGAACTATTGGAGGAGGGTTCCTGATTGGTGAAGTCGAAGCTGAGTTCTTACCTTTGCTGTTTCCCCTCAATAGAATAGGAACTTTAGTTGGGCTTTGTGCATGATTAGCGTTTCTAATGCTATTCTGCATAGGGAATGGGCAAATAATTTTTCAAAATGATTATTGTAATTGATATGGATTGATAAACTTCTAACTGAAAAAGGATTTTGGCAAGATCTATACTTATAATAAAGTCAAATAATTATTACGGAAGATTCTAAACAGATCATGATGTATTGTTTTCGTTTTCTCTAATTGCGATGAGAGTTAGAATAAAATACTTGCATATCTTTTACATGGAACTGTTTTGAGTTTTACCTATCAAAACAAAAATGATCTTAGATGCGTATTTTCAATGATTTAGAAGATAAATGTTGAAAACAAGTAAAAATTTTGACATATCCTACTATCCAAGAGGGCATAATGTGATTATTTGTTTACTTATTATTTAAAATGGTTTTATTGCATCATAGTAATTACATAAATGTATAAAGGGATAATTCAAAAATTCAGGTTTTCTGGTCAACACAGCTTTAATAGCCAGTTACCTTTTGTCAATCACACCCCGGCTCCCTATAAAGGGCCTTCTTTTGAACAAGTTGTCAAAGATAGGACTGCCTATATGCCCAGTTTTTACTTTCATTATTACAAGACCCCAGTACTCATAGTCTAAGGCCATTTGCAATACCTTTACGACCATAAGGGACGCAGATATCTTGATTTGGCCTCAGGGATCTCCACAGTTTCTTGCGGTCATTCCCATCCAGATATCGAAAGGGTAATCACTTAACAAGCTCAAAAACTGATACATACCTCTCCTATATATGCTAGTGAGTGGCAGGGTGCGTATTCGAGGCAGCTTTGCTAAGAATTAGGCTAAGGTTTTGATAGTGTTTATTTGACCAATTCTGGAGGATAGGCCAATGACTTCGCAGTCTACTTATCAAGGCTTTTCACACGTGAATACAAGATTTACAGTCTGAAAAATGGATATCACGGGATGGCTGGTAATGCAGGCAACTTAACAAATGTGGGTATTTGGAACACAGGAATGAGAGGTGGATTTTAATTTGAAAAATTTGCCTGGCCAAGCACTTACAGAGGAGCCTGTAAATCTGTGGAACAACTTTTGGCTGAAGCCTAGGAAACTCTAAACTCAACATCAAGTGGCAAAGTTGGCGCCTTTATATTCTAATGCATTCAAGGAGCTGGCGGAATTTATCCACTGCCTGATGGGTATCTTCCGAAAATGGTCGATCTTGTGAGAAACAAATACGGAGGCCTTATAATTTGCGATTAGGTGCAAACTGGGTTCGGTAGAATGGGTAATGCTTACTGGGGACACAAATGGCAAGGTATCAAGCCAGATATTATCACTATGGCCAAAAGTATTGGAAACGGGTTGCCTATGGGAGCAGTAGTCACAAGGAAGGAGATCAGTGATAAGATAAAGCAAGTCTATTTCAATACTTTCGGAGGTGGTCATCTGCAATGTCGAGTGGGAATGTAGGTGTTGAATATCATAAGGAGAGAAAAGCTACATTAAAACGCTGAAAAAGTTGGAAATTACTTGCTGACCTAGCTTAAAAAAATGGTGCCCAAGTTCAGGAATTTTGGTGATGTTCGAGGAAAAGGCTTAATGATCGGATTGTAAATCGTGAAAGACAAAGAAACAAAGCAGTATGGAAAGTAAGAGACTAACGAAATGATGGAATTGACAAGGTAAAGAGGAATCCTTTTCAGCAAAGGAGGAGTTTACGGCAACGTTATAAGGATACAGCCTCCTCTCTGCATAACGATGGAAGATGCTAAATATATTTTGGAGGCTGTTGAAGATTCTTTCCATCATCTCAAATGATTTGATCGAATACGCAGAATAACTCTGTTTTTTGGGAATTAGCAAATTGTAAATTATTTGATATAGACTAATATAATTTATTGTTAAATTACTACATCTATGTAAAGCATCAATCTTTCAGCCTACTATGATAGAATATCGTCAATACGGGCTAAAATTCTTACAAAGCACAGAGAAGTACCTGCCTAGCCCAGTCAAAAATATGCGAATGAGAGTATTGCATACCCAAATTCGAATCAGAATAACCATAAGTATCAACCAATCGAAGGTTTGGACATTCGAACACCTTTATAGCAAAAAAGCTCAAACCAACAAAATATTTCTGAAAGACTGAGGTAACTCGATACTGTTAATGAAAAAATAAAGCATATTTTAGCTAACAAAAGATAGTCTTCTGTTCATGCCCAAAGGCACTCTCAAATAGCTAAACACAGCATATTGCAGTCAACTCCCAAAAAAATTACTTCTTTATTCCAAAATTAGAATAAAATCGTCGAGAGTAAAGTTGGCCCGACGAATAACAACTGGGCAGTTAGCAAATAGAAAACAGTCGATTAGAAGCCATATAGGTCTACTATCAAAAATACAGTTTAATCTCGACTTTTTACCAGCTAAAGAAACGAAATGTTTAAAGTAAAATAGGATAGAACAAAAGCAAACAAATTTTAAGACTTAAGGCAGTAGCAAGCAAGTAAGTACTAAGATATTCCAATCAAGAATGATGATTAGAAACAGGATTTCAGTAAAAAGCGATCAGACTTGACTTTTGGTGAAATAAATAGATAGTCTTTCGACTTTTAAAAGCCTCCAAATTAAATTTCTCAAAAGTACATTCCCTAAGCCAGGAAATAAATAATTGTTAGTTTATATTCTGGCAAGCAGTAAACTAAAAAACTAGTCCAACTTTTATCAAACCAACTAGTGCTCGATAAAAAGTTAAGAGAGTCTAAGTAAGATTTCGACAGCTTTAAGGCATAAAACAAATGGAGTAAACTCAAGTAGTAGATAAGCAGTTATGGTATCCAATTAAAAGATACATAACTAGAAATGTGGATCACGATATCAGCGGAAGAATCTAATCCTTTCAACGAAAAAATAGCCCAGCCTAGTTTTGCATATAGTTAGCTAGCTACTCGCTTTGTTGATGCTTGGAATCACTGGAATCAAAAATTGAAAGACTCAGTACAGATAACCAAGCTGGAAGAGTAAGGATTCAAAATTCAATAAATAGATTTGGGAGAAAAAGGATTTATTACTATCTAAGATTTAGTTTGCTTTATTAACTTGAATTCTGATAGCTGTTTGAGGAATAGGGATGTTTTCTGCCTTTTTAAAAGATGGAATGATTGCTAAAAAGGACAGAAGGTTTAAAATAAATTGAAATACTAAACTTTTCTTAACTTTGTCGCCCAATGATATGTATTCTAGTCATATTCGCAGCCATAAATTTTATTTATAATGGAGAGGCGAAAAAATTTGCTATAGCCAATCAATCACTCACCTTAGAATAGCTAAACCCTTCGTTTATTCAGAAGATATGACGACACTTTCAGGTAAAGAGATAAATTCTCGGAAGAACCTTCATTTAAGATGAGTAAGTTAAGTTCATCGTTATAAAAGATCAGTAGGCAGGAAAAAATATTTTTGAAGGAATCTATCAAGAGAAAGCTCAAGCATACATCCTTTGAAAAAGATAGTCCAGAATAAATTACTGAATATTTTATAACGAATCATTTGTAAGGAAAACGAGATCGTGAAAACTTTGGCTAGAAATTTGTTTCAGGCCTCAAACCTTTGTTTAAAATCAAAAAACGAAAGCTTTGTATTAGAAAGCTAGAGAAGAGCTATAGTGAGGATATAGAGATTGCTTAAATACTAAAAAATAGTTATTTAGATGAACAAAGATCAAGGAAATCTCCAACAAAGGGTATCATGGAGACTAGCTTTTACAAAAACTATAAATCAAGCATATAGAAGAAAAAGTAAAGAGAAAAAGGAAAAATAAAGTTGAGTGCAAATAATTAACATGATAATGGTCCATTGGTCAAGAAGATGTAGCATTTTTAGATTTTGAAGAAGCATTCACTAAAGTGAGCTAGTATCGAAGTGATCAAAATAACTTTTTGTCTCTCTGGTCTTTTTTGAATTTAGGCTGTTAATTCATGATTGCATGTGTTTCTGAAGGCATATTCAACAAGCTGTTGCTGTTATGTTTTCTCGTTGCTTATAACCAAGCGAACCAGATTCAATATATTTTTTTCTTTTTGTTACTAGTTAATTTTGATTAAGTTGGCTATTATTATTTGGCAACGGCTTCAAATTTAAATGACAAAACCTTTTCTGCTCAGCCATGAGGCAAACAAACTGAATTCAATAATCGACTAGGCCAATAAAACCTTCCTAAAGGAATCACGCCTTTCAAATAATACCAATTTCAATATACTCAGAGTTCTTTCAGCTTTTAGATTAATGTACCCCGATTCCCCAACTTCGCTTTACAACGCTATCATCTATATCACAAAAAATTATAACCCCACCTCACTCAATCAATGGAAAGCAGCAGTCAACTAGCTTAGTAAGATCAGGAAACCTGCATCAAAAGAAAAACACAATGCCTCTCGACAGTAAATATCTTCTTATATGAAAACTTATCAAAACTCATTCAACAAATAGAGAATCTAAGATGGGCATTTTCAATCAAAATCATTTGCGCAAATCAAAATTCCAGCTGATTTGAACTTAAGTGAAGAAAGCAGCACTTTGTATGATCACTAGAACAAAGACATTTCGCAAACCAATGCCGAAACTGGGAAGAGACAATACTACACTAAAACAGATACAACCCATTATCATTAGAAAAACCATTACATTTCTTTCTAGCCATACCACCATCTCAGTGGGATTTATCCACATAGTTACTTCTAAAAGGAAAATGTCAATTCCACAAATATTGGAGAGTCAAGGAAAAAGGATTCATCTTATCAATATCTTGAGGCAATCAGGCGAGATTTAGGCAAGACTACAAAAAATTCCTTAGTCAAGAGTCCTATAGACCAGTCGTTCATCAAAAATATTGATTGCTACTAAAGCCCTTATCTACTGTCTCACCCAGAATTACCTTTAGACCCAGAAGAATAAAAGATGAATGAAAGAGGTTACGGGTTTTTGAGATACAATTTACTTTTCAAGTCGTTTTCATCCATTTTAGCAAATACTTTAGCCATTCAAAAAGCAAAATAGCATCGTTTAAAAGCTGAAACTCAAAATAAATCTCACATTTTACAAAAAAGTCTCTAAGCATTAAAGCATAATGTCCAAATATCCCAAATGATCAAAGCAAAATAAAGAGAGGCTAACTTACACTTTGGCAAACAAATGAAAGCAAAGGTAATGAATGTATTGAAGCTGATATTTGAACTTAGAAATAAGCAAAAACCATTAAAGCTTTAGGGGTTAAATAGGTCATCTTACGAATTCATATTGAAAATGCTGCTTTAAACTTAGAAGGATGGAGAAAATGCAGAGTCAAAGTGGATAGATTTCAATCTGAAAATAGATTAGCTGATAAAGAAAGATTAAATCGAGAAGGTGTACCTGATTGTCAAATATTTCGGCAAGCATTCGTGGATAAATCAAGAAGCAGTCCAAAAACTAATCAGCAGCTATAGGCTATCAATTTGTAAACTTGCTTTTAGGAGCCTCAAACTTTAGCAGCACTAAAATCGCAAATTTTATCAATTCAGATAGAAAAAGTTAAAGAGAAAATCTTTTAAGGTATTAAAGTGTAGGTGGAGTAAAATAAAGTCTTGCAATACAAAAATAATGGAAGCTGAAGCAAATAGAAACCGAATACTTCTGCAAACAGTTATGAAATCCCTGCTCTAAGTGGTTTACTCAACCAAATTATATTCCAAAAGATATGAGTATTTGCAAAAGAAAAAGTAACTGTGTATTCGAAAGAATTTGATGGGAATTTGGGTGCAAAAGACAAAGCAGAAAATGGTAAAGATTTAGCATCTAAAAGAAAATATCAAAATAAGTCAGCTTGCTTTTCAGAGATTTTTCAAAAAGTATTCGTTAAGAGCTATCTTGCAAGACGGTTTAGATATGGAGTAAAAGACAGGCCTTCTTTAATGTGCGATAGTTAATTCACAATCGAAAGCTCTGATAAGTTCGCTCAAGTAAATTGTGAGACGTAGAAAAGAGTGCTTGACAAGAAAAGAACAAATGAAAAAAATGTGGCATAAAACTGCCTTAATGAAATGGAAAAGCAGCACACGAAGAGGTAAAGGAATCAATCTAATAATCGGAGTTCTTAAGAAATATAGTTTTAGGTGTTATATAAGCCCTGCTTTCAAGGAATCCATCGAATTACTCAATGAAATCAGATAAGGATAGGCGAGTAACGCGAAGCTCGTTCTCAAGCATTGGAAAAATTGGAGCTTATAGCAGGCCAAGAAATACGAACTACTGATCTAAAATTTCCAGGCTAAAAGATTATTCAGAAGTAAGCTGAGCTTTATTAGCTTGCTATAATCTCACTACCGGTATGAGCAAGAACAGAGGCATAAATAAGAGAGAAAAGACAAATAAATAAGAATGGCTTAGTATTTTTAACTGAAGTCCAAGCAACTAATGCTTTCTAATTTGAGGCTATTTGGTTAAAGGCAGCAATCAAAAAAGTTTAATCTTTCGTAAATTAAGAATAGGCTTACTAGTATGAAGGCTAAATAGACCTTTAGTCAGCTCTAACTTTGCAGATAGCGTGGTCAAAAGATGAATTCAATTCGAAATATGCTAATCGAAAATAGTGCAACTTTAGTTATCAGAAATGTTAGCAATCAGCTAGTTATTTTGAAATAGAAGAAAGTGGCTGATCTAAGAAAGCGTAGTTGCTTAGTTTAGATGGGCAGAATAGCTTTCTTATGCAAGAAAACTGATGCAGAAAACTAAAAACGAGCACAAACGTACTGTGAGTAAAAACGCATGACAAAGGCAATAACTGGTCTGTACTAGCTGGTTGAGCAAAGGGACAGACTAAAAAGTATAGCCTAATAGGTAAAAATCATTATATTTAGTACAAAAAAAGAAGCAAGCTGTCATTGCTGAAGCAGCAAATCAACGAGCTCAGAAATTTCATCCGCACCAAAAAGATCAGCAATAGGATCAAGAAAAGATTGGCTTTAGCCGAGTTGAAAGCAAATAGAGCACATGTCACAAAAATAGGCCAGGTAGTTATAAACAATCGTTGGGCAGCTTCTAAAGGCATGATTGCTAGCATGAAGAGCCAACTATCGGCCAAAATGGCTGCAAAGCTACTCCGATAGAAACAAAGCCAACTGGCCAAATTTATGATTATTAGCAGAATTCAGAGCTATTTCGTCCACAGCCTCATTTTCAAAAAGTACCTGTTCATGGCGATCAAATACAGAGCTATAAGAGTAATTAATGAGTTATTCAGATCAGTTCAATAGTGTTCGACGCGTGGAAGAATATCAAGTTCCCTCAAAAACTAGCAGTAAAGCCGAAAGAGCGGATCTCCAAGGGCAAAGAGAGACTTTCCACTGATATCATGTGATCGTTTTATCAACCTATTCCAGTATCTGCTTCATGCTAGAACAAATCTGAAGCAGAGGTTAGTTTTATAAGATTGAAACCACAACTTCTAGGTAGTGTATCTCCATAAACACCAAAAATCTTTTTTATAGGGTGTACGTTTTTTTGTTAAGAAGAGGATGATTGAACCTGATAATATAATTTGGTCACTCGAACCAAATTAATTAGATCGTTTTACAAAATAAAGAGATCATACCTGAACTGCATGCTGGCTCCAACTACAACCATCTCCCTCTTCAACCTCTTCAACAGATAACTAATGGCAGCTTAATCATATCTGCATCTCATATCGCAAACAGCCACAATAAAAACATATTCAGGAAATACGGCATAGATGGCAATTCCAATCATGTTGGCCGATGTTGCATTGCCACCACAACAAGATGGGACGGGTGTAGAAAAACGATAGTTCTGCCTGCGGGATTGCATCTTTGCCAGTTGAGGGTAGGTAATCAATATCTAAACAGACAGCAAAATTGTTGGCAAGCCATCCAATCCAATCATCACTGCATGCTTCCAGTTAAGTAACTTACGTTTGCCTCAACAACCAGAATTCAACGACCGCAATATTCACAATGATTTGCTATTATTGGCCACAATCCGATTCACACGATATTTTAGGTCAATTCTTCCAGTACCAGGCTAGGATCATCCCAAACGCAATTAAACAGCTAGCATCTGATAGCAGACCCTACAGCTGCTCACCATATATCTTTATAATCTCTCAAAGGTGAGGTCAATCAAATACTTTTTTTTTCCAACCTCAATATATTTAACATATCCTGGGAGATACATTTCGATGGCCACAGACATGTCATTCTAAGGTAATATCCCTGCTATCAAGCTTTCTGCAGCAGCATCATAGCTCCCTACTTATAAGAAGCTGCCAAAAGCAAGCCAAAGTAATTCTAGAGTAGCTCTGAAGATGAGCTAAACTATAAAGTAACTGTGAAGCAAATAGTTCTCTATTTTGGAGATATGTCCAGCACAAACCCATCGATCCGAAGCCTTATTGATAGCTTCATAGTAAAGCTATAATGAAGTGATACATCATCCTTTATTTTCTATTTGGCTTTTTCTACTCAAATCTCCAATCATCAGCATTTATTGCCTACTTTTGCTCATTATTGCGCACATATCGATCTTCTGATGTTTGCACACCAGGAAAAACCTTTCTAAACACTTTTTCGTTTATTAGTTGTGGCATTGACCAAAATATTGAGGCTTTGAAAGCAACGGCATCTTTTAAATGAGTGACATCCTTGAATTTGGTGTTAACATTACAAAAGCATCTAAGAACCATGATGCCTGCTAAATTTGAAGGTAGACTAATTTCAAAGGAATAGGCAATGCTTCAAAAAAAATGGAGAAGACCCTAGAACTTGAAAGATTAGGGTGAAACTGATTTCAAAAACTATTGTTGGCCTCAGAAAGTACGCCTAGCTGCTTATTAAAGCATTTTCGCATTAAGATGATTCACAATGATATTTCTTAAGACATTCAAATTTTAAACAGCGTAATATCTCAGGTTAAGATTTGATGAATGCTTGAGAGCTACCAGTTGTTAAAGCTATTCTCGTTGCTTACAGTTTCTTCGGTTGAAGCGAAATATGAAGTTAATTATAACTCGCTAGACTATCTTGAAACAACCCATTCAAACGATTTAAAACATAATGTTGAATGCTTGAGCTTATTTAGGACGAGATTGTCTTCTCGTACTTCACCTCTGCTTCATTCAATAACCGCGAATAGGTAATTTCACTTTTTAACTCAATCAATAAAATACAAAAGAGTTGCTTTTATAATTATGTAAGAGTTATACAATTATTATGCGCCATCATTAGCTCACTTCTTCGATGGTCTTGATTCTTTGCGTGGAACCAGATAGCTTATCGCTCCCGTCTTGCCTGCATAAACATCTCCATCGTAATGTCCGAAATCTGATGGAGATCTATAAGAACCAGGGCCAGGGTTTCTGTTTTTTCGAGCCCGATAGTCAAAAGCATTTTCTCTTAGTTCTTTATCAAAGAATCTTTGCCCAAATCCATAAGATTTGCTGATCGTGTAATGCCCTCTGTCACTCAATTGATTGATTTCTTCGTAATGACCAGGTCCAGGGTTGGGATTTTCTTTATAGATGGGTCCTTACTGAATTAAAAGAACCTCGAGGATCTTTTAGGATTGAAAAGAGTGGCGCCTGTACCTTTGTATTTGGAAACGCTGTATCTTCCAGTTGGAGACAAAGACTAAGGGTTCTCGTACCTTCCTGATCCTGGATTGTTATTTTGGGGTTCGATTGACATCGTCTTGTTCAATGTTGGTAACTTTTTTCTCATTGTGAAAGTAGGCCCTTTGTTAAGTTTCAAATTGTCGTATTTGCTGGGGCCTGGTACTTTCAAAGGATCTAAAGGGATATATCCACGGTCAGGAAGTTTCTAGGTTATGAGGGTTGTACTTATCGACTTTCATAGATACTGAAGCCTTTGCGGCTGCTTGCATTTGCGTCGAAGATAGTTTTTAAGAAATATTTTGACGAACCTGGCGAAACTGTGAGGTCTTTCGTGAAATCGCTTTTTTTGCCATAGCCAATGCCTGCTCCAGACTTGCGAAATGTTGAAGGAATATTATAGATGCTATCACAGCTTTGTAAAGGATAGGTTACTAAATGGTAGACTTCTTGAAGCGATCATCCTTGCTGAAGGAAAAGAGATGCTTAGAGGCAGAGTTGTTGAGAGGAGAAAGGTTGATCTGCTTTGCGCTTGAAACAGAATCAAGACAAAATGAAGATCTCATCAATCAATAAAATTATGTAGTGCTTGAATTAATTTATCCACTGTTTAATAGGTCCTAATTCGTAATTTTAAACTTTCAAGCAAGCATTAATTTTAAAACTTGCTTTTCAAACTTTTACCTAAATAGAGTCAAAAAATCATATGACCAAACGCTTTTGATATAAAACTTTTGCGATAAATTTTGGAATCCTATTTTCTTAGAGGTATAAAAAATTATTCTATGATTTCTTGTGAAAAACGAGTCTTTTAGTGAATTTATATCTAGAGTCAAAAAGTACATAACAAGCCTTTAAGAGGAAGACATTAGGCTTACTAACGATTTAAGGCATATTGAAATAATTTATTGTAGCAATCCTGAAAATTTTACAGACAGTAACGTTTTCCTGGCCGAAGGTTTTTCAAATTTATAATATTATTGAGAGTAAAATATCTTTTAACAAATTGAGGATTATTTTTGATGTAGATCATTTCTGGACGAGATAGAGCCTCCATCCATTGTTATAGAACAAGAATCTTCCTTCCAGGTGCCACTTTCCGAATATATCTCTGATGGCACTGATGTATTTGACAGTTAGAGCACCATCATTTCTTTTGATTAATAAGAATCCATCTTTGAATTGCCAAGACTTTTCATTTTAGAATTGGGAAGGGTGGACATTACCGTCCTTTGTAAAGGTGCGAACTCCCAGGTATGCATCGTCATTGTAGAAATCCCATTCACTGTTAATAATCTCATCAGCTGTCAGCTTATCAGAATAAGCCTTTTCGTGCATGGATACTAAAGGTTCTGTGATTGTAAGCTAAGCACTTCGGAATAAGTTGCCTGGTGCCTCACCACAAATGCCACACGAATGGCATACCTTTTATAAATCTGTTCGCAACTGTTATCGATTTTTCTTACTTGGGAATGGGTTGGATGAGGAGCCTCAAACAAAAAAGTAAACCACATCCTGGGTCAAGGGTTCTGTTGCTTACTTATTGCCTGCTTGTTGCCGATTTATTTTTCATTTTCCTTCCTAGATACTGATTCTCCCAGATTTTTTTTTGTAATAAAAAATAAAAAAGGTAGTAAAGTAACAGGTTTGGGCGAATCGCATCATTTCGACCCAAAACCCTGCTTTAGATCTAAACTTCTTTAAAAATTATGGTCGAATATAAATGTCTTTACTTTGAACTATAGATATCTTCATCTATGATTTCTAATTAAGGACGAGTCGTTTGGTTTCGAGCTCAGTAAGAGTGTTTGTTCAGAAAATTCAAATTTTTTACGTTAAAAATTAAATCTAAGGTGCAAAAGTTTGTGTAGAAGCTATTTTTTCATATACCACAAAAACGATTTTTACAAAGGATGCATAAAATAAATCAATGTTGAAATATTTTAAAGGCTATGGTCTTTTTTTATACTTTATAGTTTATGTTTATCTTTAATTAATAAGAAACAAAATATCTTTTGGAAATGAAAATAGTTTATGGTCAAGATCATTGTTGAACTAACTCCATCAATTGTCAATTAACAAGACTCTTTTACAAAACCCACCTTCTGAAATAGTTTCTGTAGACATGGGTACACTGATGATGAGAGCCCTGTAGTTCCCTTTGACCATAAGTAAGCTTCAGTTATTCACTAACTAGGCCATTGATTGAAGATCTTGTAAATTATTACTTTTTTATCTCATTAGATATCATCAATCTCAATAGCTGAGCAGCTGATATAAGTTAAGGTTTTATGATTTAATAAAATTCAACCTAATAATTTTCTGAGAGAAGTATAATTTACTGCACGAATTCTCTTGCTTTCAAAGGACCTTGTTTGCCAAAAACTTCTTCTTTTTAGCCAAGCACCTGCCGAAATATACACGGATCATACCCTGCAACAGATTGTTAGGGAGCAGACATCCTATCAAATCAAATCAATTTTTATTAAATCTCATCCAAAGAGTTCTAGATTGCGATTTAAGGGATCTCACTTTTTAGGCTGGATCATTTTGAGATCCATAGCTTCCCTCTTGGAAGGGATTACCACTTGGACATGATCTTTTAGATCAAATATTAATAAATCGATTTTTATCCTTCATAGATATTTGATCACCCTATGAACTCGTTGCCAAAATATCTCAAGCCCGAAAATATATTTAAAAAGATTTCTCTTTATGTTTAACCCACCCTTTATTTCTTCT
>Ga0316217_10005558_pt1 | contig 12997 bp, 7 predicted proteins | sample 1anoAmetaG_FD_203633 | JGI IMG/M metagenome (GOLD analysis project Ga0316217, IMG submission 203633) | Freshwater microbial communities from Trout Bog Lake, Wisconsin, USA - 1anoA | ecosystem: Environmental > Aquatic > Freshwater > Lake > Hypolimnion/Profundal zone | place: USA: Wisconsin...
TTACCTTGCCTACACCTGAGCAACCACTGATGATGAGAGGCACGTATTTTTGTACTTTTACCTTGGAATAATCCATATCAATTAAAATATTTATTGAGCTTATGATATCCAAGGATATCTGATGATGGTTGATCTATTCAAATAAAATTCATACGGATTTCTTGATTTTTGTAATTTTTGCTAGTTAGTAATAATATCGAAATACAATCTTATCAGCTATAATCACAATGTAGGAACATCGTTCAATTCATTCTTTCTCTCAGAGGGGTCCACACTCCTGTTACTAAAGTGATCCACTCAATGAGGCTTTCATTGCTTCATCAGATTTCGAGGTTAGCAGCAAAAGCTTAAATTTATCACAAATCAGTGATATACCTAACCAAGGATTTTTTGAAATGGAGACTCCACCTCTACTTTTTTAAAACTCTTGCTATTCATTCATTAAATAGGTTTACTCTCAGCCTGATAGATTTGAAAAGGCTGAAAGAAAAATGTTCCAAAAACCAGAGAGAATGGCCAAAAGATTGAAGGACCATCAGAGAGAAAAAGAATAAGAAAGAGAATTATTATCAAGGAATATTTTATAAAAGTTTGATGGAATCAAAAGTGAATCTTAAGATTGATGTGTATGTTTTTTGTTTATTAGATTATTGTACTAGCAAAATCAGTCATAAATATTAAAGCACATTATGAATTTGCTAAAAGAAAACTGAAATAAAGATCAGGGCTCTCAGCCAATTCCATCAAACAGTAGTTTGAGTGGAATGAAAAGCCTGTCTTGGCAAAGGTAGCTTTCTCAAGGTTTTGAAGGCAGGAATACAAAGGGCTACTACGACTCCTATCGTTATTTCCAGATTCAGGTTGTTGTTGGTAAACATTACCACTATTTGGAACAAAAAGCAAGTAATTGAACCTAACTGCTTGTTCACTGAAAAGCTTTATGACCTTCCTTTGAATTACCTCGAACAGATGAGGAACAGCCATCCTTCAATATAGAAAAGGAAGAAACCCCAGAAAAAGACAGATATGAGGGTTAGCCAAAACTACTGCATTTAGAGGGAAACCAAAGCTAAAAGACTGCCTAAGACAAACATTAAGATTCCGATGTTTCCTGAAAGTTTTCCACCGAGTCTTCCTCCAATTATGCCACTTATATATCCACCCAGAGAAGCTCCAAAACCAAGAGCAATATTGCAAAAACCAGCATAAAGATTAAGCTTTTAAGGTGGAGTATCTTCAGGAATCATGTGAGTAATTTCCGAGATATGTATGCCATAACACAAGCCATCAATTACAAGTATGAATAAAATTGATGACATCTTTGGATAATACCTAAATACTTCTCGAATACTTGTTGAGTCTTCCTTATCCTGATTGGAAGCCTCATCCTGTGATAGATTGATTCCGATTGCTTAAGTTGAAGATGGCTTGGGAAGTGCTTATTGGTTTCATCGTTCCTAGAGATCGCTTGTTTTATTGAATCTTTCTATATCTTTTATGAAAAGAAGGCAGAACAAAACTGATAGGATTCCAGTTGCTGTAATGGTAATAAAGTAGATCTCCACGTTAAAAAGTCCCAAGCCAAAAGTAGTGATGAAGCCTGCTGAAATATGTGACAAACAATAAATAAGACTAAAAAGCCCAAAACACTTAGCCTTCATATTGGAAGTTTACCCACCGCCCATCTAACAAGCGATGTGAATGTATCGGCCTTGACTGACCCACAAAAGCCCTGCAGACAGTCCACAAACTGTAGCTCCTAGGCAAGCTAGTATATACTTAAAGGGTATTGAAACCAAAGGCACAAAAAGACCAGCAGCGAAATCAAAGGTATAGGCACAAGTAGCAATAAGCAATTGATTCTTGATTTTCCATTTGCAGGAAGGAGCGTAAATAGTGGAGAGTATAAATGCCATATACCGAATGGCGATGTTGGCAGGTCCAATCGCAGTTAGGTCTGCTTGCTCGTAAATAAAGGTAATGATTGTTAGGAAAGAATTGGTGGCAGTAAAGAGGATGAAGAAGAGAAAACTTATTTTTAGAGTCTCTTTTGCTGCATTTAGCTGTAATTAGTCCATGTTTCGAGGACGAATAATAACAGAATAATGATCTAGAATGACGTAAAGGACCGAACCTTCAACTAAAAGGGAAATCAAGATCCAAACTTTCGAGATCCTTCACAAAAACAGGTTTGAAGTCGATTATATTCAATCAAATATTTTCTATGATTAATTTCAAGAAGCAATTAGTAAAACATCCTATCTGTATTGTTACAATATTAAGTTCATTTATAATTGCCAACTGACCTTTCTTGAAAACGTTTCAGCCTCAAACGCTACTCTTCACAATATAGTTTTCTTTGTATATACTTTGCTGCACCTGGTATTGATTTAACTGAGCTTTTGTAAATCTGCTAATCTATTGGCTTTGCTTTGAAACTGCCTTTGACCTATTATCCTTTATTTTAGCCCAATACACATTTATTGTGCTTTTATTTAAACTCGTTTTTGTCCCTTTTGATCTAGGATGCGAATTGCGTGATTTCTGGTTGAAAAGGGCAATTTTTCATTTCTTCCACTAGAGATTGATATCTCAAATTGCTCAAGTATGATTATTTCAGTTTTTCATTCTGAGATGCACGATTTACGAAAGTTTTGACTGTATTTATTTACTCCTTAAGCTGTTTTTTGTTATCTTTTTTGTGTTATTGGGTATAGCCTTGTAAAATTTCCTGTAAAGAAAGATAGCTTCTTAGCTCTCTGTAAGAGTTTAAGTCTCTTTTTTTGCCATTTTTTCTTAAAAATTACTCCAAGATCAATTTGAGATTCTTGTCAGCAGAATTTGAGAGAAGGCAGTTTACAACTTAATAAATCAATCCTGTGGGTATTATGACTTGACCTTCATTGATAAACCGAATAATCTTCCAAAGTTGCTAAGCGAACATGAGTACTTTATCTCCCCAAAGCTGTTCATTTATGTCAATCCATTCTCTAAAACCTAGGTAACCATGATGATCCTAAATCTGAAACGAAAGTATGAATTCCAAAAGCTAAAGTTCAACTTTTTTCGAGCTAATTAGATCATTATGGAGAGTTTTGTTTGATGGTTTGGGTTGTTTATTTTATTTTAGCTTTTTTGGCGATATTTTCAGTAGTATAGCCTATTTTAAGGAAAGTTTTGCTTGATTAAGATTGGACTATGAGGCCCACTAGTGCATTATTAGTATATTTTATTTATAATATTAATATATCAACAAATGATGAGTTTATATGCATGGATTGATTCCCGTGAAATAAAACTAACCACTGACCAACCCACCATTCTTATCACTTATACATGAATATCTATAGCAGAAAAAGCATTTGAGAGCTACAATTGATTACGTATGGCTTCATCAGAACATCCTCAGAATGCTGGTTTCCAAAGAAAGAGCTAATTATTAAAATAAATCATCATTTAATCAGCTGATTTTTCTCTTTCAAGGATATGGTATATTTTTGTTACTAAAAACTCATCTTACCACAAACATTTTACGTCAAGTTTTTGAGATTGTTTGATTTTTGAGGATTAATGAAGTGTCTTTTGCAAGAGCTGCTTGTTTTTGAACATTCTGAACATTACACTTTGAAAAGAGAGTGAATTCTACTAACATAAGAGTTTGTCTATGATTGATGAAGTTCACTAAATATTTTCGATGAAACTCTGTTCTTTTGCTGTTGTAATATACTTTAGAATGTAAGTAATTTCATTCCTGTTTTTTTGATTCATCTTAGATCAAAGTATGGTAATTTCCTATCCTCTTACTTAAAGTCTAGTTACTTTACAATATAAGATCCAATTTTTGAGATCATACCTCTTTTACAAGATGAATCAACCAAGGTTTTATTAAATGACATTCAAACTATGCCCCTCATGATTGTAGAGTGCTTAAAATACTTACAATCTATCATAACCTTAGCTTATTTGAAATATTAAAAAAGGTGATTAGGTCAAATTGCATACATAGACCATAACGAAGTCTTCAAGCCATTCCTCAAATGCTAAGAAGTCAAATCTTATCAGTTAAAGCCTATGCCGCAATTTCTCTAAATCACCAAATCGATATGGGATTATCAAAGTAGGGGTTGTTGAACTTATTTCTTATCACAGTGATAATAGCTCTTGCCATTTTGTTGTCATTTAATGAACAGTCTTTATAGCTCAAGATTTACCTATTCTTCTTAGTATTTTGTTGTAATATCTGTAGTAATACTTTTCGTCATTTTACAACAACTCAAACTATCTTTCAGCGTCTAAAAACCCCATCTTGCAAATCCAGCCCACTTCAATCCATTTCTTTGCATTCTAACCTGCCATATCAATACCTTAAATGTGCTAAACGTTTGTAATATATGGCAAAGTTTTAGCTAGTTCATTACTATCTACAATGTTATTGTTTTTTAAAGATAATTTAGAAAGGAAAGGCCATATGCATCTTCTTAAAAAGCGAACATTTGTGATAGGATGATCATCTACATTTTTTGTTTTTTACCTGCAGTAAACTCTTCTATTAATGGTGCATAGATTAATGCAATCCGTTCCAAAGAAGTAATAGCGCCTTATGCGTTTTTTTATGGTCCTTTTAACTTTATTTTTCGTAAAAACTAGAACTTTATTGAGAAGAGATCGGCATATATCACTGCCTCTGAGTTCTATGTTATTTTTGACATACTTTTTCTTAATTGCGTGTCTTTTATCTTTAAAGTTCCAAGCGTTCATGATTTCCGATGAGATAAGTAGCAGAACTGACTAACGTGAGTTGAAGAGCCAAAGCTGGGCTCTGTTAAATTATTTCGAAGATGTTTTTAGTTCTATATTGCTCGATGGTTTAAGGATCTAAGTTTTTAAAACGTTTACTTATAATCCAGCGGTCAGCTTTAAGACTTTTCACTTCGTTACTATTCTAATCAATGGTGTTATTCTAGTTTTCATTCACCTCTTTAAATGTTAAAGGACCTCTTTTGGGCGGATTGTATCTCCGTTACCGTTTGGTGAGATGCCTTTCAATAGGTGGCTGAATGATTTTCTATTCTTTGCTTGATTGTTTATTTTAAGGTTTTTCTTGAGAAGAGTTAGGTTTTTCTTATCCTTATTTTCCCTTTTTGTTTTTCGATTTGCTGCCTGAAGACCCCATAATATCTTATAATTTAAATCACCTTTGAAATCGAGCTAAAGAATTCTTTTATTTTCTAGAGATAACAGAATTTATGAAAAATTGCGCCTTTTTTAAAATAGAAATTTCCCCACTATAATAGACATGTCGTTGTTCGAAACAGCATTTCTTAATTCTTTGACCAATCCTATGTCTTTTTTGCTGAGTCTTAAAAACTTTTTTTTTCAGGCTTATTAGCGCTTAAAATTCAGTTTGATTGGTTAGTTATAATTAATTAATGAGGAAAAGACCAGCAAAGAAGCCATTATCAAAAGTAGAGGATTAAGTGCCAGCCTAGGAGGAGGAAGATTAAGATATTAGCGTAAATAGTAAAGGTCAAAAGTAAGGAGGAAGAGGTAGGCAAGATAATTCCTTATCAGTGCTCACTAAAAAATTCATAGATTTGATCAAAAGCAGTGACAATGCAACAATTGATCTGAATGTGGCAGTCTAGCAACTAAAAGTGCAGAAACGAAGAATCTACGACATCACCAATGTACTGGAAGGTATCAGTTATGTGGAGAAGATACAGAAGAATACGATTAGATGGATTGGAGGCAACGAAGATCCTTAAGTGGAAAGAGATATTGCAGAAATGCGTAAGAAACTAGAAGACATGAATGAATAGGAAAAAAAACTAGATTCCAGCATTCAATAGCTCAATACTCAGATTCGAAAATAGTTTCTAGAGAACGAACAAATGAGGTAATTTCACTACATTACTCACTAAGATATGCTCAACATCTACAAAGCCATGAATAACGGAGATAGCACCAAATCCATGATTGTTATATCTGCTCCTAAAGGAACTTCGTTAGAAATGGGTGAATAGGAACACGGTTAAAACCTTTTGAAAATGGATTCTACAGGAAAAGGAAAAATAAGAGTTTACAACTGCAATTCAGTTTCTGGAGTACGCTAGTTAGATCTTACTAAGAATACTGAATGATTATTTATCAGAAAGTTATAAGTAACAAACTAAATTTAAGCTGCTAAATGATGAAAGACCATTTGATACCTTAACAACTTTTCTCATTTTAAAATCTTTGATGAGATCTAAAGTTATGCGAAAAGCTGCTTTTTGCTGTCATATAACATTATAATTCTCAACAATGGCAAAAAAAATCAGACAACTCTCGCATAAAGAAGAAAGTGGAGCCAAACCCAAGAATAAAAATATAAAGCCAAAGCCCAAATCAATCTAGGAATTCGCACATACTTATAAGAAGCAGCCAAATGAAATAAAGAATAAGCAGAAAAGAGTTGAAGTTCATTACAAGAGGAATGTCATCAAAAATCAGCTAAAGATGAAGGAGAGAAAGTAAAGAAAGCAGCTACCTCCTTAACAAAGGCAGCATCCTATAACAATTGAGGACAAACAATAAGCTGGTGATGAATTCGTTGAGGAGTATGATGAAGCTATGTTTGACTAGTTCAATAGTATTCTTTAAAACGATGGGCCTGTCAAAATTCTGATAACTACTCAACTAAAGCCTCCTGTAAAAATTTATGATTTTCTAAAAGAACTAATGATGGTCTTTCACAACATAGCTTTTTATCCTCGGAGAGATATGAAGCTCGAGGAAATTTACAAATACGCTAAAACTTTGAACTTTACTCATGTAATGGTATTAAGGTTTTCAAATGGCTGGGAACTACTCATAAGACATCTTGAAGGAATGTTAGCTGTATTTAAGATTACAAGTGTTTAATACCAAAAGCATATAAAGCATCATGCAGTTGCCACATAACATGTACCAGAATTGATTCTCAATAACTTTGACTCAAAAGTTGGTGTGAGAGTAGGAAGGATGTTAGCTTCCTTGTTTCCCCAACAGCCTTAGTTCAGAGGAAGAAGAGTCGTAACCTTTCATAACCAAAGAGATTTTATATTTTTTAGGCACCATCGTTACATATTTAGAGAAGGCTACTAAGGCGTTGATATGCAGTAGATTGGACCAAGATTTACGTTAAAAGTAAAGAAAATCTTTGCAGGAGACGAGTAAAAGGTGAAAGGGATCTAGTTTTAGGCAAAAGATAAAATGTACGTATAGAGAAAAGCAGTATATTTATGATTAAATACCTTCAAAATAAAAATCTTATTAATCAAGCTTTTGATAATCCTGTGTTTCCTGGGGAAAACTTTATCTTTGAGTCAACGTGCATATAACTTGGAGGGTCAACTACTTTAGAAACAACTTCATAATGTGCACCATTCTTCGCTTAGCTTTTCATGTCAGTAAAGGCGGTTCTTTTCTCAGTTGGAAATCTAAATAGAGAAATATTTACTTCCAAGTGGGTCCTTACTATTTCCCTCTTAAGTTATAAAAGCCTGGACCAGGAGTATGTCGATGTTTTTAGTAATCAGGTCTCTTTTCTTTTGGTACTTCAGAAATAGGCAAACCTGGCTTTACAAGAGTGAGCTTAGCATTGTATTGTCCTGGACCAGGGTTTTCAGGGTTAACAGCCAAAAACTAATTCTTAGCAATTGTTTTTGTTGAAGAGTATTTAGGTGCAGAGTACAAAACATTTTTCTTTTCTTTAGCATATTCCACAGGTCCAGGAGTTTTTTAATTTTAGTCTAGAGGTTTTCTTGGTGATTTAGAAAACAAATTTGCTGAGGCTGCTCTATATTTTGTTCCTTTGAAAGCAGGATCATGAGCGCCAGGTCCTGGGAATTCCATTCTAAATTACTGAGTGTCATCCATAAAGGTCTTCCTTTTTGTTTGTGTAGTGGTACAACGAGGAGCCGTTTTTTTGTTCTTCAGATGAGATTCATATTGCCCTGGTGCAGGAATTTTCGATAGCTCCTGAGCAATAAGATCTGTAACCCTCTTTCTACAAGAGTATCCCTTTTTTTTAGAAGCATTTTCTTATACGAAAGTTATTTTGTTGTATCCTGCCGGTCCTGGAGTCATTTCCCCTCTCTGAAAGTCAGTTTTTCTGAATTATGAACCTATCTTGCATCTTGGATTAGCAATTGAGGCAAAATCAGCAGCTGAAGCAGACATATAGAAGTTGGGAGCTGGAGTTCTTTAAGTTTATGTCAAGTCATGTCTCTAAGAAGAACCAATAAAAGGCCCATGCTTTGTGGCAAATTCAGTTTTTTTTTCATATTGGGTTGGTCCAGGTTTGTATGTATTGTGATCAAAGATGATTTGCTGGCTAGATTTACTTTTATTGCCTAAACTTTGAACTGGAGACTTGCTTAGAATTTGGCTGAACTTTACGTCATAGTCTTGAGGCCCCGGAGTGTGTTTATTATAGTCGATAAATTTGCTACTGATTGATCTTTTAACTCCCTCCTAAGTCATGGAAAAAATACAGTAATATGAGAGGGAGCTTCGTAGGTTCCTGGCCCCGGATTGGCTTAGAATTTTTTATAAAGATTCCTGGTCTAGGTAGTCTGTGCGATCGTTGCAGTTTTATGAAGAGGCTTTTTGACATTGTAGTCAGCAGGTCCTGGTATTGAACTAAGCTGATTGGATTTAGTAATGGCTTAATAAAGTAGAAGGTACTTTAATTGCGGGATTTGAAGGTACAAGTTGGGGTGGAATGAAAAGAGTAATGCATAAATTAATTTTATTTGGCACTAAATTAGCAATTATAATTTAATATAGCAATAAACAAGAATAAATCTAAGATTAGAAGGACTCAAATTCCCTCAGAATTTAGAAATTATCTTCAAATGCATCAATTGAGTGTTAAAAATAAAAAGACTACTTTTTCTAAATCAAGTAGAAGATAGTTTTTTCTAAAATGATTCGATTTTTGTTTTGTTTAAAGCCTAATTTTCAAAGAAATAAAAGAAAGATGCTGTTGTTTGGAGTTTACTTTCCCTTTTTTAGATTTCAAGCACATTAGAACTGTGGATTTTGTTTAATTTCAAGAATATTTGTTTTTTCTTTATGATCTTAAATTGCTAAAACCACACTAAATACATATCATTAGATTTTTCTTTGTCGAATCAGCTTCGGTTTACAGAGTGATGAAAAAAAGCGATGTCTGTTCCTTTAGTTTTAGCTTTCACTCTTCATCCATTCAGGGAACTAAATCAGCTAGCTATGATTTCTATTTTTGAACTATTGCATCAGTCTACGCATCAAAGCATTAGAAATAACAGTATAGAGTGCTTCATCAGTTTGAGAGCAGCTTTATTTGCTTTATCCACTTACTGCCTCCAACTTTTAACCTGATTATACTTTTTTGTAAATCGGAGAATGCTTTTAGGTACAAATAGAATCCTATCTTTCGACCTAGAGTCTAGTTTTATTTTCAATAGCCTCCAATTCGTTCATTTAAACTTTTTAAAGATCAGACAAAGCTATTTAAGTCTTTTGTTTTGGTTCAAGCTATCTTTAGTTTTACTGAAGCAGTATTTAGTCATTCTTGACTTATTGGTTATATTGAATGATTTCTCTTTGGCTATGAGAAGAAAGAATCTAGGGATGTGCATTAATAAAGACATTTTCAGCAGTTGTTTGAATATTATTCTAAGATTGTATACCTTGATCTGAAGTTTATATTAAGTCTTTCATCTTGGAAGCATCAATTATTTCCGAATTCAATGAATTAGATTAGCTGAATCCATCTGAAAATTCTTCTTCTTTTTGTTCATTCTTTGCGCTATAGCTTTGAAGATTGTTATATAAAAGTGGACGATACAAAATTACTGTTTTATTTGACTAAACTCTAAGAGTTGATAACTATTGACTCTTCCTTCTTTATAGTAGTTGAGTAGGTAACAAAATGAAGTTTTGAAGAAACATTTGGGTCCTAGATGAAAATAAGATTACTTGAGCTAAGTCATGGCGTCAATCAACAGAGTAAAAAGATCTTCTTTTACTATGATGATTCTAATTCTCCTTCTTTCTATTTTGTAATTGTTTTTGGTGATATCTTAGTCAAAATATTTTTTTTAGTTACGGAGGTATTTTTTCAGTGCTGCAGCTGCCTCTTACGAAGAAGTTTAAATTGTATTCCAAAAGAAATTGTTGTTAACTATCTTTGCGGAGGAAGGTTTTCCCATTTCTGGGTAAAACTGACGTCTGCTCATATTGTTGAATTTACTTACCATTTATTCAACGAATGGTTTCTGTATCCCTGTCACTAATAGCAATTTATTTGCATTTTCATACTAAATTCTCACAATTTCTTATTGATTACTATTTTTCCGAAAAACTTTCAAAAAAGGAATGCCCTGCAGAATTTGTAAAACCTCCTCTTTCGCAAGCCTACTCAATAAGTCAATACTCTTCATACGATTCAACTTGATCTCAAGATGCTTGTTCATATTGCCTATTAACTATATTTCGTTAAAAATGTTGTTCAGTGATAATCTTTCTTTCAGTTTTTGCCTTATTTTCTCCAGCCTCACACGCTAATCGCTTTTTTACATTCTTTGCTATTATAATCTACGATATGCACTTATAAAAGATAAGAACTAATTCAGAAGGCTAAACATTAATAGAAGTCAATTTCAAACCAATATGAAGTCACCATCAAAATTGAAGTTTAAAGCTAGTTTTGCAAGAGTTAACAGATTGTTTTGGTTCAACCTTTGACCAAATATCTTTTCGCCCTTCATATGCATTTTTGTCCAAAATACTGCTTAATTTATCAAGATTTTTCAATTTTGAAAAGCCATTTTCCATTTCTTCGAAGCCTAACTTTGTAAATTTTCAATTCGTGAGCGCCTTTGATTTGAATTTGACTGAAAACTTTAAAGATATACTCTAATGGCTTTTTATAGCTCTTGCAAAAGATATTTTTTGTAGCTTGAATGATAGCTTTAGTTATTACTTATAAATAACTTCTTTCTCAAACAATTAAGAAGTAAATCCTCTTTTTTAATAAATCAAAGGTTCTGTGCATTTTTTTGCTATGGAAATGTGTTGGAATTGAATCAATAATTCGTTATACTAATGAACATCATGCAAGTGGGAAAAGGCAAAGTTCCCCTCACTCCCAATCTTTAAGAATACAAGCAAAAGAACAAGTCAAGATCTAAACGCAAGCCAAACTCAATCCAGCCCACGAATCCACCAACCCCTAAAATTCATAAAGCACATATAAACCTTAAACCTACCCACGACAAGCATATTTAGAGCCGGGATCAGCAAATTTGTTGCCAAGAGCATCCAGATCGACAAGCAACTTACGTTAGTACCATCCCTAGCAAGTGGAGATATTGCACTACATGCTATCTGCTCAGAAATGACAACGAATAACACGAATAAATAAGTAATTTTGCTGCGATTAAGTTTAAGAAGAGAAGAAGAGTGAGTTGTAGTGTTTCAAAAGAAGAATAATGGAGTTTGGTTTAAAGCTTGAAGAAGCAGGCAATTATACTTAAAGGGAAATTTCGCTAAGGGAAGAGAACTTTAAGAAACAAATGAATTACATCAAATCAACTTTTGAAAGGATAAAAGAAGATTTGGATTAAAAGTAGAGGGAATTAGCATCAAACTTAGTTTCAGCACAGCAACTGATTAAATAGTCATTGCTTTCAAATTCAGATGATATTCGGGATATGAAAAAAGCCTTAGACAGGTATGTCAACGAAATAAATAACAATTACAACGATATTGTAGAGAGTTTACCATTTTAAAAATTCATCTAAATTATTAGGCAATATAACGAAAAAATTAAATATTTTGAAGCTAAAGTTTAAGGATTCATTTTTTAAAGCACCCTGAATGTATACATACCTAAAAAATAACTAGAGAAGATTATTGAAAGGGCTAATGTCCAGTCATATTCTCAATTGAGCTAAGAAGCCTTCATTCCAAATCGAACTTTACAGAGATACACAACTGAAAAGCATAATCTCTATATCTAGGCAAAAAGTCCAAATTATACTTCACACAACCAAGGTCCACTAAGTTACAACAAATTGAACCAACAAAGGCAATCAAGAGATAGAGACTTTTACTTGAATACTCGTATTCTTCCAAATAAGTAAAATTTTAATTTTGATAACTACTCATACCATTGATATTTTGCATTTTATCAAAAATTATGAATCATTGATTTTATTTGACTTCGTCTTTTAATCCTTAGGTTAGTTACTTCTTCTTCTACTCTTTTTGTGAGTTCAAATGGATTTACTACCATCTTTTTATGTTATTTTAGGCATATTAGCGTAATTTTCTCATCTTTACATCATTTCCGCAAAACTGATCAATAGCCTCATAGAGTGGAAATACAATAACTTTCAAGAAGCCACCTTCGTTCTTGGAGAGGATAGTTATGTTAGTTAAGTCTTTCATAAATGGAGTTTGTGTTAAACTAAGCTAACCTTCCATTCTGTATTGGTTACTGAACTAAAGGTTTACTTTCAAAGACCAGGCTTTGCATATCTCGAAATCTTTTACAGAGCCTCCAAAGTCAGCAGTATGAACAATCATTGCGGTCAAAATATGTATGTAATCATCATTTTTAGGAATTTAATCTTTAATAACTGCATTAAACTTTTTGAGAAGAGGAAAATGTTCTTTGATATCAGTGAAAAGAATGTTGTTTATAATGGATTTTCTAAAGTCTTTCATATCTTCAGGAGAAATGTCCTTCAGGAAGTTGTTTTCAGGCTTTTTAAGAAGTTAAAAGGTATATGCTGCATGAAAGTTTTAAAGAGGCTAAATAAAACAATATTTACTGAATTGTCATTATAAGTGATGGCTTTTTTCGAGTGACTAGCAATTTCAAAAAGATTCGTAAAGCCTGTATGACCCACGTCATGGCAAAGGCCACTAAAAATTACGGTAAAAAGCTTGAAAGGCGTCAAAAGCTGTTTAATTTTGGTTG
>Ga0316217_10005559_pt1 | contig 12995 bp, 7 predicted proteins | sample 1anoAmetaG_FD_203633 | JGI IMG/M metagenome (GOLD analysis project Ga0316217, IMG submission 203633) | Freshwater microbial communities from Trout Bog Lake, Wisconsin, USA - 1anoA | ecosystem: Environmental > Aquatic > Freshwater > Lake > Hypolimnion/Profundal zone | place: USA: Wisconsin...
AACTGCCTGCCATCCATGGCCACGGACTCCTATCGCCAATATCGGCCCGACGGCATCTGGCCATGGAGGCAGAAATGACGGGAAGCGGTAAACAGTTACAAAGGTCCAATCATTGCACTATCGACGCAAACGCATCGTGTCTGTAACTCACCGGCGCTGGTCGGTATGGGTATGTATATGAAGTTACGGCTCACTTAGGGAATGGAGAGGATTCCCATTATGCGCAACCTGTCGTTCGCTGCGGTCGCGGACCACCTGCATAAATCGGCTCATGGCGTTGCGCCTGGCGCAGAAGCCCAGAATACAACTCAGGCTGCATGCCAGATTACCGCCGTTCAGAATGTCGGCCGCCGGCGATTCCTCAAGGCGCTGGTAACGGGCGGAGCCGCCATCGCCGTCAGCAGCATCCACGGGAGAATCGGGTCATCCTGGGCCGCGCAACCATCGGTGAGCGGTCCGGCCAACGAGCCGGAAAGCCTGCGGCTTTCACGGGAGTCGGGACTTGTCGAATTTGGCAAAGGCCTGGCAAAACCGAAGCTAGCCGAACCCCATCTCTATTTATTCCTGAGCGGCTTTTGGAAGGTCGCGCGCTACGGACAGGATCTCGGCGAGAGCCATAGCATGGAATACTCCATCGGCGGTCCCGCCGAATGGAGCCTTCCGCTCAGGTGGACCCATGATCAGAAGACCGTGGAAGCCCATAACGATGCCATAATACCGGTCTCCGTTGATGGATATGACCTGATGTTGAGGCAGGATGGGGATAACAGCGGCAAGGCCCGCTCCGCTGACGCCAAGAACCTGTACGGCGTGCTTTTCAGCCAGAAATATGGCGACGGTAATGAGGTGGGAGTCCATTACTGGGCCGTAACCGTCGCGGCATCAAGTGCCAGGGATGCCGAAAAGGAAGCAATGAGTATTCTATCCGCAACTGAAAAAGAAAAGGCGACGATCGTGTCGGTTGTCGCCGTGGACAACATCCAGGGATACGTCGCCTGGTTGGAACCCACCAACGCCAGGCCGGCGACTCTTCCTGACAAGACCGCTGCCGGCCGGATGTCCTGTTCGCTGTTGCTTTGCAAGTCATCGGAGGCGTCGCCGAAAATGCCGCTGACATCCCCTAAGTTGTATGCCGGTTGTTTTGGGGCCACCCGTGGCGGCAAGAACGGCAGCGGTGGTGAAGATCAGGGTGTTGTGTTCGTTGTCGCGGATCAGGCGGCGGATGTCCACGGCAGGGAACAGGCACTGTACGGCAAGAAAGTGGTTGGATTTCATTATCATCAAGTGGAAGAATTGTCGGCGATTAAGGGATACACCATAACCCTGGAGAAACAGGAAAAACTGCCTGCCAGGTATCTCTATGCCGTGGTCGTCACCCAGAAACTGGATGGACTTTGGGCGGTAATTGACCGGTGGATCGAGTTTGTGGCGGCGGCGGACGATGAGGCGGCCGGGCGCGAGGCGTTGAGTTCCGCGCGGGTGACTACCAGCGGGAAAACTGAAATGGAATTCTGCTGTCGGCTGGATACCGTCGATGGCTACACTGTCGTTCTCCATGAAGCAGGAAAGTGACTTGGGTGTCCTTCTCGTATTCCCCCTGACCGCGACAACCGGTGCGCTAAACATGACGTTTCTGAAAAAATCAAGACTGTGCCTTTGGGTCCTCTGCGTTGCAGCAATGAGCCTGTCGGGGTGGGCCCGCCGATCGGCCGCCCAGGCGCCTTCGTCATCGCCTGCGGACCAGAGCATAACGGTGCTGGACAGCCAGAATTCCTTCTTCCGCTGGACCAGCGCCGAGCGCCAGGCGGTTGTCGCCGCGGAGTTGGGGGATGCCGAACGAACCACCCTGACGGGCACGAAGATAGACGCCAACGCGGCCTCGCAGGTCGTCCCAGGCCTGCCTGCTGAATGGACCGGGATCCAATTCGACGATGGCAACTGGCCGCGCACCATGGTCGGGCGATTGAGTAAAGTGGCCTTTCTCGACGGCGAGGGCGAGTTGAGAGGCGTCTGCAGCGCCGGCCCAAGCGAAGCACTGCTCAAGACCGGCCTTCTTGTTTTGCGTGGCAAGTTCAATGTCGCCGATCCGGCAGCGGCCCAACTTACACTGTCCCTGAAATATCGCGGCGGTGTTGTGGTTTATCTGAACGGCCGGGAAGTCGCCCGCGCCGGACTGCCGGATGGAGCTTTGACCCCGGCCACGCCTGCCGCTCCATATCCGTCGGATGCCTACCTCAACGCTGCCGGCAAGCTGCTGCCGTATCCCTCCCGGACCAAAGGAACGGACAAGGATCACATCGCGTTGCGCGACCGCGATGTTGGACCAATCGCCCTGCCGGCCAACGCCCTGCGCAAGGGCCTGAATGTTCTGGCCATCGAGATTCACCGCAGCGACTATCATGCCAGCGCTGCCGGCTTCTGGCCCAAGGGTGGCCAAAGCACACTCGCTCCCTGGACGCCCTGCGCGCTGACGGACGTACGTCTTGTCGCCCATGGCGCCGGGGTCGATTGCAACGCCCGGCGCCCGGCCGGCGTGCAGGTCTGGAACCAGGACGCCAATGATCGCGCCTCGGCTGGGGACTATGGCGACCCCTGCGAGCCTTTACGAGCGATCATCATCACTGGAGCCCGCAATGGCGTCTTTGCCGGCAAGGTCGTGGTCAGTTCCGACCAGGCGATCGAAGCGCTCAAGGCGACAGCGGGCGACTTCAAGGCGGTGCAGGGCAACGGCCTCATCGCCGCCTCAGCGGTGGAAGTGCGATACTGTGACCCGATGACCGAAGGCGCCAACTTCCCCGAGCCATTAAGCCTGGCCGCCCCGCCAAAGGTGGTCCCGCCCGCCGTCAGGAAACCTGCCCTGTCCCCGTGCAGCGGGGCGGTCGTTCCCATCTGGGTTTGGGTGCACGTGCCTACCGACGCCCTAGCCGGCGACTACACCGGGACGTTGGCCATTTCCGCCGCCGGCCAGAAGCTGGCCGATGTGCCGGTTCAGCTTCACGTCGCCGACTGGAAACTGCCCGTTCCGCGCGACATGAGCACCTTCGTCGGCGTATATCAGTCTCCCGACACGCTGGCCATCACCTACAAAGTCGACCAGTGGTCCGAAAAACATTGGGCGCTTATGGACCGCAGTATGGAACTGCTTGGACAGTTGGGCAACCAGCTTCTCAACATCACCGTCATCGACCAGACAAAATGGGGCAACGATGACGGCATGGTCACCTGGATCAGGAAGTCCGACGGCACATTTGATTACGACTACTCCATCGTGGAACGCTACCTGGCCATGGCAAAGGCGCACATGGGCGTGCCCAGGTTCGTCGTTGTGCACATCTATAATCCTCCCGGCTGGGGGCCGCCCCGACCGAAGCAGGAAAATACCGTCACGGTCCTGGACCCCAAGACCGGGACTAAAGATCATCTCCTGGTGCCGGAGTTTGGGACCGCGGAGAGCAAGGCCTTCTGGTCCCCGGTCCTGCTTGGCCTCAGGCAGCGACTGGCCAGGGAGGGTATGGAAAAATCCCTGTGCGTGGGTCACGTTTGTGAAAATGGCCCCAGCCAGGTGGAGGCCAGGGAACTGACCGACATCCTCGGCGACGACGTGCAGTGGTTCCGCCTGGGCCACGCCACTCAAGGCGACATCAAGTCATCGGAACCCCTTAAAGGCGGCGGCAGCGTAGGCCTTCATCTGTTCGCTTATCTGCCGAACCTGCCAACTTGCGATATGGCAGCGCCTACGGTCCATAAGGCATTCTGGCCCCGCGCGGCCTATTTCCGCATAGCCCTCTTTCCCATCAGCCTCGACACCACCTTGCCGCTCTTTCGTTCTTTCCCGGCGGATTCGCGGTTTTTGCAGCTTCCGGGTTTTGGCTACCTCGGCCTGGACTACTGGCCAGTCCCCGGTGTCAACAAGAACGAAAACAGGACCGGCAACTGCTGGGGCCGCTGGCCGCGGGCCTCGTACTATCCCGGCCCGCTCTCCCCGATGTTCCTCACCTGGCCCGGTCCCGACGGCCCCGAGCCGATAACCATCTTTCAAGCCATGCGCGAGGGACTCCAGGAGACCCAGGCCATGTGCACCATCTCCCAGGCCCTGGAGAAGAATGCGGACCAGCTTGGCGCTGACCTGGCTGAGCGGTGTCGCCAGGCCCTCAAGGATGAATTGACCTGGTGTCGCGATCGCTGTGGCTACTCGGTGAGTCATATGTCCTTCCAGACCAATCACTACGGCTGGCAGGAGCTTTCCCAACGGCTCTACGCCCTCGCCGGCGAGGTCAGCGCCAAAACGTCGAGGAAATGACTTTTAAGGGGTAGCAGACCCAGGGCAATCGCCTTTGCTGTATCCTTATGAGCATACGACCTTTATGAGGTAGTCGTTATCCGCTTGTTGGCGATTCTGACTTTCGCCGTACGCTCATTCTTCAACAGGTTTAGGGCCAGGCGGCACATGCGGCTGACCCGAGATAACAGGGCAAACGCATGTACATTTAGCGGTATATTTAACAGTATATTGCACTAGCGCGGGGTGCCGATCGTGTAGGGTGACGGATTGTTTCGAGGCCTCGTTTTGTTTAACTTGGGTCCGTTGTTAAGGAGCTTGCATGGACGTTCAAGCGACCGAGGTCTTCTTGCGCTATTTCACAATCATGAAAGATCCCCGACGGCACAACGTGGTGCCTCAGTTTGCCAGCATTCTGGTGATGGCCATTCTGGCGGTACTGTGCAACAGCAACGACTGGGATGAGGTGGTGGAGTCCCGCAGTTCCCTGAGAAGATGAATCAGGCATTTCTATTGGCGGCAGTTGATCTTGGCATAACTCCCTATCCGCGTGTAGCCGTGTCCGTGTCCATTTTCTCTCGCTTCTTGCCTTTCTTCCGTTTCCCATTTACCGGTTGCCCGCCGGCCGTCGCTGCGGTACAAGTTCATGCCGTGGAGACCTTTACGAGAATTCTGGCTGCCTTGGCGCTGGTCGCATGCAATGGTTACTTTGTGGCGACGGAGTTTTGCGCGGTTACAGCGCGTACCTCGCGGCTGCGCGAATTGGCGGCGGTCCATCCGCTGGCCGGATTGGGGCTTCGTATCAAGAAAAACCTGGTCCTCTATCTCTCGGCGACGCAGCTTGGCGTGACCATCGCCAGCCTGGGATTGGGGGCCATCATGACGCCGGCAATCGGGGGACTGATCATCCCGGTGCTAAAGCTGCTGCACATTGAAGCCCAGCAGCAGATCATCGCCTTCGCGATTTCCTTCGCGATAGGCATGTCGCTGCACATCGTCATCGGGGAACAGCTTCCCAAGAACTGGGCCATCCGCAACAGCGACTGGCTCTTTCCATATCTGGTCCTGCCGTTGGTTCTGTTCACCTATGGTCTCTATCCGTTGATTTTTTTGCTTAGCGCCGTCACTAACGCCCTGTTGAAGCTGACCGGAGTGAAGTTCGATGCCTCGCGGCACGGAGTACCGCACACCGCTGACGAACTGCGCTCGCTAGTGGGCGAGGCCATCCGGCACGGGAGCTTCAAGGGCAATGAGTCTATTCTGGCCCGCAGTTTCGATTTTGGAAATCGCAAAGTCCGCCAAATAATGACGCCGCGTACCGAAGTGGATTACCTGCGGCTTGATCAGCCGGTGGGCCAGGTGCTCAAGACCGTTCAGAACAGCGCCTACACGCGCTTGCCGTTGTGCGATGGCGACATCGACCATGTGGTGGGGCTGGTACACATGAAGGACCTGTTCAACCACCTCAAGCTGATCTCCGGCCGCCTCCGCTTTAGCGACCAGACGACGCCCGAAGGCGAAGTCATGGCGGTGGTGGATGGACTTCCCGGTTCGGCGGTTCATGTCATTGGCTCAGGCGACATCGATCTGCGTCAGATCAAACGCGACGTAATCTTCGTTCCGGAGTTGGCGTTGGTGCCGCAGTTGCTCCGACAGTTCCAGGGGACGCATATTCACATGGCTATCGTGGTTGATGAATACGGCGCTACCCTGGGGATCGTGACCCTTGAGGACGTGATCGAGGAAATAGTCGGCGAGATCGAGGACGAGTTCGATACCGGCGTTTCGCAGCGGTTCGTAAAGGAGGGGGAACAGTATCGGGCCAGCGGCCTGCTGCCCATGCACGAATTGCTCCAGCGTCTGGGCGTTGCCGATGCCGCAGGCCTGCAAATGGGGAACGTGGATACGCTGGGCGGATATATCGTGCAAAAACTTGGAAGATGGCCGCGCCCCGGGGACGAGGTCGCGCTGGCCGGCTACACTTTGCGCGTGCAGACTGTCCTCCAGAAACGACGCGCCGGGCAAGTGCTCATCCTCTTGCCCAAGATGAGCGACGCTGGCGAAGGACGATAGAGGGGTGGGCATTATGGCCCAGTTGGGCTAGTGCCGTAAGAACTGGAGGCCGGCAATGGGAAGCGCCTATGTTCGCCCGCAATTCCGTGGGGAAGCGGGGATCGGCCTGTTGGTCAGGGACGTTCGGGGGCCAAAGAATCTTGGTTGTCGTCTTGATCGTCACGTGGCATCGCTGGGAGATGGGTGCGGTTCAGGGTGTGCATGGCGAATATAATACAGCAGAAGATGATGGCGACGGCGCCAGCTGTGACCATGGCGTAGAGGGGACGGGCGTCCCTGGTGCTGATGACTTTGGCTTCGGTCTGCACCACTGGATAGACGATCAAGGCCAATGCATGCCGCTGCTGGGCCAGATTCCTCTCCTGAGTCTCCACCTGTTTCTCAAGCAGTTCCCGGTTGCTGACGTTGTTTCGTTCCTGATCATCGGGTTTTGGCGGGGCGCCGGCCGGCGCAGTGACTGGCAGTGTGGTTGATGCATCCGCGGAGTTTCCCAATGCCTGCGGGGTCCCCAGCGCTTCCAGATCGCGCTTGGACCGCTCCAGTTGCCGTGTGTTGACCTCGACGTCCTGCTGAAGCTTCCCGGCCTGCACGCGCAGATCGATGTTCGCGTCCACCATGGCGTCCATCACGGCTTGCACTCGCAATTGGTCGAGGATGTCGTCGCCTTCATAGGCCACTCTCAGACGGCCCCTTTCGCCATCGCTGAGCCACTGGAACTGCAGGCCGCCGATCCTGGCGAATTCAGCGGAGTCGCCCAGAAAGCCCGATGATTCTTCGGGTTTGCGCCCGCGGAAAATATTGTCAGCCGCGGCGCGCAGATTGTCGGTCGCGAACTTGTTGTTTTGTTCTTGCTGGAATCGTTCCCAGGCGTCCTGGGTGAGGGCCCCGGCGTTTTGATACCGGAGCACGCCTTCGGTGAAGACATGCCGTTTAACCAGTGCCCAGGTGATGGCCAAGGCCAGGGCCATGCAGATCAGCATGGCTGCGAGAAGAGCCACCAGGGGTATCTTGTGCCGGCGCGTGGCTGGAGCCGGTTCGATGGCCGGCGGTGTCGGGAGCGTCTGCGGCAATGCGACCACCCGCGAGGCCAGCGGTTCCATCAGCTGGCGCTGGACCTTTGCATGTGAGCCGAATGGCGCGGCCTCCTCCTGTGACCGGCGCTCTTGATTGGCGGTTTGTTGAATAGGTGGAATAATCGGTCCGGCGGGTTTCCGTGGTCTGGGGCTGCCGCCGATGGCAGTGCGCTTAGCGACCGAGCCTCGCGAAGGATTTGTCGATGGGTCCTGTGCAAAAGTATGGGAGAAGACATCGGTGGCCTGAATGCCGGCGCTCAAGGCCGGGAGGGCGGCGCCGAATGCGGCGCCAGCGCGTCCGGCCGGCATTTCCAAATCGCTGACCAATCCTTTTACGCTGAAGGGACTCTGTCGCGATCTGCTTGGTCCAGCGCCTGGGCTCTTTGGCGGCGTGCGCAGTGGTCTGGTCAGCGGCACCGCCGGCATCCCCACTTGGCGCAACATTTGCTTCGAGCGTGCCAATTCTTCGTCCGGCGTCAATTCCTTGCCCGATTCGTTATCGAGAGCGGTTCTGGGTTCAGACGGCTGGAGGTCATCCAACTTCACGCGATCGTATGGCCCCGGAGCGGTGCTGGCCGGTCCGGCTGAAGACAGGGTGCTGGCGTCGGGAGGTTCTCCATCGTCAAAATTTACCTGAACGCGGCCAAACGTGGGAGGCAACGCCGGCAACTCGTCGAGTTGAAGCGGCATTCCGCCCAGGAAACTGCCCTGATCGGCCCCCATCTCGAAAATGGGAATCGATGGAATCGATATTAGAGGCGGTTCCAGCGGCAACAGGGGAATGGCAGGGGCGATTGCCAATTGCGGTTCCGGCGGCACCGTAGCGGAAGGTGCGGTGGCCGACGGTCGCTGCCCGGGCGGCGTCAGAACCTGGCCAGTTGGGAAAAGCGGCTCTGGCTGGGACGAAATGACCTGCGGGCTGTTGATCGAGTTGGTGTCGGTTACCGGTGCTGCAAACTGGGGAAATTCATCCTCGGGTGGCAACTCTGGCAAATCCGCGAATTCTAATGTACTGCTTTCACTACTGAAGGCCGGCGGTGGCAGGTAGATTTCCGAAGCCGGTTCATCATCTTCAAGGATTGGACCTGCGGTTCCGGAAAACTCTTCCACGATGCGTCCCAAAGTGCTGTCGCTCAGGGCTGCGGTTTCTGGGATGGCGTTCGCGTCATCCAGGTTGCGTCTGTCGTCGCCAGCCGGCACTTCGGCAGCCACCGTGTCTTGGTTTATGGCGCTGGCTTCAGCTGGTGGTTCAACGACCGCGGCATCGCCCATGGCCAGAGCGGACTCGCTGGTCGGCTCCGTTGATTCGATGACTTCCGTGTCCGCAGCCATCAGATCGGCTGGAGAGGGGCCATCCAGAGCCTTCTGAGTTGGTTCGTCGATATGGGCGGACATTGGCGTTTCCTGAGCCGGGTCAGTATGGTGCGGTTGAGGTTGGTTCGGTTCTGGATTCACAATTTGCAGCCCATCAGGAACTGGCAGTGACACGGCTGATTCACTGTTCGTCAAAATGGCATAACCGACCCCGACAGTCAAGGCCGGGGGGAGTTCCGCTCTCGTTTCTGATTTAGGGGGGCGGGTTATGATGCTGACGTTATCATCACCGCCGACCGGTGTCGCCCTCGACCGATTCTGTTTGGATCGCGTGTCGGTTGCTACCGTTTCGCTTGATGGCGAGGGATCCTGGGCTGGAGGCGTGACGGCATTGATCTTGGTCCTGTAAGTCGGCCAGGTGCGCTGCAACTCTATTTGGTGAATCTTAGCCGCCAGGTTGACCAGTTCGATGGCCTCTTCGACGGTTTGGCAAACTGTTCCGCTGGCCTCCTCGTTCTCCGTCGGCAGATCCAGCAACGGAGGCTCGTTCATTACGATCAAGGTTGGCGCCGAGGATGCTTCGACCAGGTCACTTGTCGCGACCAACTTGCCCTCAATGATTTCCGCCTCTTGAGTCGAAGGCTGGGGCGCGTCAATGGCCGCCGCCACCGCCCGCCAAACTGAAGCCTCGACTTGATGCTCCAACCTTGGTTCAAACCACTCGCCCTCAACCACTGGTGGCTTGGGCATCTCGATGACGGGAGTGACGGATTCGATCACCGCTTCTCGCTGGACAACGGATGGGTCGGTTTGTGGCCGGGGCGTGGGCTGGCTCAAATCGTCGGGGACGACGGGCGACTGTTGAATATCAATGATCGGGGTGACAAGCTCGATTGCCGTTCTCGACTCGGCAATGGCGCCTTGGGTTTCCGGTTCTGGCGCGGTCTCGTCTCGAGTGCTTTCGACGCCTGACGGTTCTTCAGGTTCGATTATCGCGGTGGCAAACTCGCTTAATACTTCCACATGGGCAACAGGAACTTCGAGTGGTCCAGACAGTTGCTCGACCCCATCGTTATCGATGCCTTGTGGTTCCTCGGGTTTGATGATTGCGGTGGCTGGTTCAACCGCCACTTCCGATGTGGTAACTGGCGCTTCGTCCCTGGTCTGTAGCGCTGGCTCCACGCAATCGTTGGCAACGATTGGAGGCTCTCGGATTTCAAATTTTTGAGTGGCGGGCGCGATTTCTATTTGTGCTTGGGGAATGGGTATCTCGCATTGTGGTTCCTGAATTGACAGTTCTGGTTGGGGGTGTGGTGCCGGTTCAGGGCCATCAACTTCCGACCCTGGGTGTGATTCCTCCGGTGGTTCGGGCGGTCGTGGCGCGTCCCTTTGCGACCGCTCATTCTCGTTAAGTGACACTTCCGCAGCGCGGACGTCTTGTCTTTGTTGCGGAAGGGCAGCGGTCGCAGGTCTTTCTGTTTTGCCAGGTGCAATCTGCTCTGCCAGGTCCTGCACAGCCGAAGCGGCCGTGCTACTGTTGGCGGAGGCTTTAAGGAGGTCGTCCAGGTTGTCGAGCGGATCGGTGGTTTCCAGAGGCGGTGCGGCTGGACTTGCCAGGTAGCGGATGGACGTGTTGCCGATGCGCAGTTCGTCGCCGAAGCATAGTTCAGCTTGACGCTTCAACTCGCCATTGACCAAGGTCCCGTTGCGCGAGCCAAGGTCGCGGACATAGCGCCTGCCGTTGAGGGCGAAAATAACGCAGTGGGAGGTCGAGACGCTCTCCTCTGCCAGGGGAATATCGCTGGTGGAGCGGCGGCCGATGAGGACTACTCGCGACGCGATGGGGATGGTTGCCTCCGCGCCTGCGACTTTGAGTTCGGCCTGGGGTGGTTGATCGAATGAGCCCTGGTCCGGCGCCTGGGATGCGGCTTGGAACCTGAAGGCGAAGGAACCGACCTTGATGATGTCGCCATCGTCCAGGTCTGCTTCGTTGACGGCCCGTCCGTTGATGTAGACGCCGGTGCGGCTGGCAAGGTCGCGGACATAGACGTTGACGTTGTCGCTGACCAGGATGGCATGAGCTTTGCTTATGGAGCGCGACAGAAGGCGCAGATGAGCGTTTTGTCTGGTTCCGATCAAGGTGGCCAGGCGTGTGATGGCGATGGCCGGCTTGCCCGCGTGATGGCCCAGTGGCAGCAGCATGGGACGGGAAGGTGTCCGAGTTTTAGGGTTAGTGGTCGGAGCCATGGCGGTCTTCATAGCACGCGTCCAGAAACGTCGGTTCGCCGACGGCCGGCGTTTTCCTTTCATCTGTCAGGGCATACGCCAGAGGCGGCTTGGCGCGAACGGGCAAAGAGCAACCGCCAAGGCTGAGTCCGCTTGTATGTGATCGAACATGAGCCGGCAGTTGCGACTGTGGGGCGATGGACGGAAGGCTAAAACACAAAGGCACACAAAGAAGAATAGGACAGTCAACTACGAATTTCGCGGATGGCACGAATAAGGCATGATTGACGCAAGTTGGGCGGGATTGATGGCCTATAAGGCGTTAATGTCGCCGCTCCCGCCGTCGCGAGGATTGCCGCGGTTGCTCTTAGCGGGCCATGTCATGATTTTATCGAAGGTCTCCATAGTTGGCTGATCATTGGAATTGTGCCCCGGGTTGGCTGGGGATAATATGAATGCCACCGGGATAAGGAGATGTCTATGCTTGATGCGGCAAAAAGCCTGATTGACGAAGTGCTACAGGCTCATGGAGGACGGGATCTTTGGATCGGCGTTGACCGTCTGGTGGTCGAGGTGTCGATAAACGGATTTCTCTTCACTGCCAAGATGCGGCGGGCGTTGAAGCATGTCATTATCGAGGCATCGGCGTTGGATCCTTCTTTGGTGTTCCGCGATTATCCCGCCGTCGGCCAGAGAAGCGAACTGATCGGGGACGCTGAAGTACGCATCCTGGGCTCTGACGGCAGCACTCTCCAGGGTCGTTCCGAGCCGCGCGAGGCGTTCCATGGGCTGCGCCGGATCTTCCGCTGGGACGACCTCGATTTCGCATATTTCGGGGGATATGCCATGTGGAACTACCTGGTCACGCCTTTTATCTTTTTGCGTGAAGGCTTTACATTTGAGCATCTTGGACAGCGGGAGACTCCTGCGGGAACATTCACCTGTCTGCGGGCGACATTTCCCCAGGACATTCCCACTCACAACCGCGTACAGATTTTCTATTTTGACGCCAGCCGGTTGCTGCGCCGGGTGGATTACACGGCCGAGGTGGTGGGGGGCTGGGCCCATGCCGCGCATTTCTGTGATGAGTACAGGGATTTTTCTGGGCTCAAGTTCCCCACCCGGCGCAGAGTGCTGCCCACTATGTTCAAACGTGTCATCGGCCTGCCGACCATCGTGGCCATAGATATCCATGATGTCCGGGTACGTCGAAGGTGATTAAGCCATGCATCTTGGGATTATCAGCGACACGCACGGGCAGGTGGAAGCAATGGCGGCCGCCGTGCGTCTTCTACGGGCGGCCGGGGCCCAATACTTCATTCATTGCGGAGACGTGGGAGGGCCGGGCATTCTCGATTGTCTGGCGGGGCTTGAAGCGGCCTTTGTCTGGGGCAATACCGATGGAGATCGGAAGGATCTTCAGTCCCATGCCCGCATAGTGGCAGTGCAGTGTATGGGGGCGTTTGCAGAACTGAAGCTGGACGGGAAGGATATCGCCGTGCTGCATGGTGATGACCACCGGCGGTTTGCGGCGGCGGTCGAAGGCCAGCGGTTCGATTATCTGTTTTGCGGTCACACGCATGCCTGTGCTGATTGGCGCCAGGGGCGCACGCGGATCGTCAATCCCGGGGCGCTGCACCGGGCGGCCCGGAAGACGGTGGCGTTGTTGGATACCAGAGTGGATGAATTGCGGTTGTTGGTGGTGGGCGGGACAGATTTTTCGGTGGCGATGTAAACGGCGGTAAATAAAGAGGTTGCTGTCAGTAGCAGCGAACATTGACAATGCCAATGTCGCGCGAACAGGAGCGATTCATGAATAAATGTTTCGTCCGGACCCGGAGATTTACCATCAATAATTTTGCTGGCGTTCTTGCCGTGGTATTGCTGTCAACCCTCGGTGTCCGTGCCGCGGACTGGAATGAATGGCGCGGCCCCGGTCGTGATGGATGTGTAGCCGACAGTCCGCCGCTCATGGATGCGTGGCCGGCTCAGGGATTGAACAAAGTCTGGCAGAGCGAGGAAAAAATCCC
>Ga0316217_10005562_pt1 | contig 12992 bp, 10 predicted proteins | sample 1anoAmetaG_FD_203633 | JGI IMG/M metagenome (GOLD analysis project Ga0316217, IMG submission 203633) | Freshwater microbial communities from Trout Bog Lake, Wisconsin, USA - 1anoA | ecosystem: Environmental > Aquatic > Freshwater > Lake > Hypolimnion/Profundal zone | place: USA: Wisconsin...
ACCCCAACCCCATGATTTTATGATCCAAAGAAAAAATTTCTCTAAACAAATTTGCTAAAATTATTTCATTAGTGAAAATCAACGTAATTCATCGCTTTACAATACAGTTGGAGGCACAATTCCTAATTTGAGTGCCTTCCGAACAAAATGCTTGACTATCTTCCAACCAACAGCGATTTTCTTCTTCTTCGACCAAATTTGCGGTAAATTTATGGGCAACTTCTCAACCATGTTCAGAAAGACCTCAGCAAACTTAGTATGGTATTCATATGCTGGCTCCACCTTAGAATGTTGCCTGCTTTGCTGCTACTTCAGCAAATTGTTTAATCTTTCTTACTGCTTTAGTTTGTAGGCAGTCATCTCTTCCTTCATTTATTGGCATCGCTTTTGTAAATTTGCAATTTAGTCTAAGAGCTTTGCTTTGGTTTACTGCCTTGCAGCCTGCAGCTATTGCTCGATAGATTGGTTATGTTTGGAAGCTAGGAATTCTGAGTCTCTGGTTTTTTACAGATACTTTCTGTTAAGTTAGGACTCCAAAAAGAAAATTCTTTACTTTAGTGTAATGTTTTATTGCTAAACTAATGCGTTTTTAAGTCTTAGCTCTTCAGTTCTCAGCTTTTGTTATTCGAGTTGTATCCTATTCTGCATTCTAAATTCTTCATCAAGAAAATAATGATAGGGGTGGGACTGTGGAATATGTGGCAAAATCATCGAAGTATCTCCAACCAACTGCGTTGTAGATCTCTGCAAATGAGGAGCATAGAGACTCTACCTCAAATACTCCCTCTCGTCCTATTTTATGGTACTGAGCTATCTGTTTACTTGCTCCATATAATTGAATTTTATCGATGTGTTCAGTTTGCTCTAAAGGCTCCTGTCTTATTAGTGCAGTGCGAGTTAGTTTAGGTTATAGTTTTGAGGTTTACTAGGTTTTGGTTATGCTTCAATATCCTTGCGTTTCGGTCGTTTTGCGGATGACTAGTATTGCAGTGGTAATTACTCCACTAAAATGTAACTTTTCTGCTTCTTTGGTTTGTTTGCCTTTTACTTTTTGGGGGGAGATTAGTAATCAGAAAACTCTTATAACTAGTGCTCTGATGCCGGAAGACTTTAAAAAGAGCTAAACCTTTATTGAGAGTCGTATCTGAGCTTAGGCTTTTTGGAGCTATTGAACCTTTGGCGAAGAGAAGGCCCTAAAATAGAGTGATACATTAACGAATTTTTATAATCGTTACCAAAGATAAAGCAAACGAAGTTAATCACAAGGAGACTAATATATGACATACGCTAAGTGCTATCCTGCAAAATATCTCCACTTTATTACTACCTCAATTTATTAAAAAAGACCAACTTTGTGCCACAATCATGGAACACTCTGCGAAATACTGCAATAACCAATTTGAATTATATTATTTGCTAGCCTCAACCCCGCCATGTCGTCCTCGGCCAATCCAGAACTATAAACTTTCAAAACCTACCTCCTGGAAAAATAGTAGCAAATCGTCAACAAACTGACAGAGTAAGGATGTGTATACGCAGCAAGAAGAATGACGCGATTGCTAAAATTACATACAACTATAAAAGGCTCATCAAAAGTATACCTGAAGAGATCCTCAATATGGAAGCTGGCCTTTTCTTGGAGAAGTATAGTCTCAACTACGACTAAGCCTTTATCAGTGCGTCCCAAATGGACATCGAAGTCCAAGCAAAACAAGAGTAAAACAAGTAAAAAAGCTATACCTCCCCTCCCAAGAAACAAGTGCCCAAAAAGATCATCAAAAAGAAGCCAGCCGAACTCAAAAACTGAGTCAACCCACCATGATTTACTTTATGCAGATATTTGAAGCAATCATAAAGGAGCACTATCAAGAAACTGTCTTGTTATGTGGTTAATCGCTGCTCAGTATATCAATCTTATTCATTTCGGATTAGGTGCAAGGGCCTTCAGTCGCAGTCAGATCGCGAGGGTAATAATAACTCTGTGGAGATAATGGGCTCCTCGTTAAGTTGCTAAAGAAGACGTTGATTTTGCCAAATCTGCGATTCTGGGGCTGGAACTAATCAGGCAACTCGTCTCTCTAAACCAAGGGTGGATCCTTGAACTCAATCCTGCGCCAAATCCAAGCTTTCCAAGTCTCCCTCGGGTCCGCTACAGGATCCTTCCAAATCTTCTTAGCCTTCTGCAGATAAGCACCAACATTGTCAGGATGCTTCTTTATCTTCAGAGCCTCAACGAACATCTGATAATTCACATAACGACGATAGTCGTGCGCCACATGCAGTTATTAGTACTGCTCAGGAGTTTTGAAGCTGTAGCTGTCCAACTTCTAGTACAGCATCAGTCCGATTTAGTAGTACCCAGGCAGAATGGCATACTAGAGCACTGAAAGTCCACTTCCTGAAATCAGATTCACCTTGGCCCCTTTCCCCAGCAAGTAGCGAACTACCTCTTTGTGATATCGCTTGGTAGCAGCAATCAAAGGTGTCTAGCCCATCTATGTCTGTTGGTTGACATCCGCCTTGCACTTCTAGACAAGGCACCTAACCACTTAGAGATCCCCGATGAAGCATGCTTTGTAGAGAGGTGTCATCTTAGAGGTGCTTGTGAGGTGGGCAAAGAGAACGGAGGGTTCTTTCTGCACCAACTGCTCAATGTTGGTGAGTTGAGCGTTCTCAATGTAGTAATGCATCATCTGTGCACTGCTTTTGGCTCCCATTTTATTATTGATAAAGTATTTGGCATCTAATCTATTTTCCAGTGACAAATTTAGCCTATTCGATACCTACAAGTATTTTTTAGGGTTCCTATTTTTTGGCTTGTTTGAGGGCTGCAAACTTGTTCTCTTGACTTTTGAGGGTGATTTCGACTGGGATAGCATAATTCTCCACAAACATCCTTTTGTTCATCCAGGGTTAGAATATTTCAAACTTCACTCCAGTCGGGGAGAAACTCACAAGCCATCTATTTATGCGCCTTTGGTTGCCACACCTTATCACATATCTTTTTTATCTTCATTTCTCCATATTCGATTGATTATTGAAAAAATCGATCAAAGAGCAAATAAATTGGGCTAAAAATGACTTTGCGGCTGTTTTGTATATATAACCTCGACAAAATGTGCCTATTTGGTTGAACTGTTAATATTGCAAAGGATGTCAAATTAAAAGAAATCCCAGAAACTGGACTAAAACCAAGACCAAATCAAAAAGCGTCTGCGCAAGCGGTCAACCATCGAGTAAATCCAGTAATCTCTGCGCAAAAGCAAGCACAAGCAAGGTACCAGTGACAATATCGAGATGGTTAGGATCAGAAAAATAAGATTACTAGATATTTTGGAACCAACTCGGTGACCAAACCTGCCCAGCCCATCAAAACGGTGAGGTAGGAAGCAGTTGACCGTTCTTTGCAGATTTAAGCGCTTGAGGACCAACTCAGAACCAAACATAAGCTGATTTAGTAGCTCAAGGAGAAAAAAGCAACTGAGGAAGAACGCATCAACAACATCATGTTTCAGATGAGGCAAGTCAAAAATAAGTCTAAACCCTTTATTGCAAACACCCTACTTCAAATCGCTGAGGCTAGAAGGTAGGAAAAGCGGAGAGTCAATAATGGTCTAGGATACTTCGTATAGGGCAACCGTGAGTTCATTGAGGGAGAAATCATGCTATCAATAAGAGCAGAAGTAGATGAAAAATAGGCGGCAATCGAAACGATACAATAGGGATGCAAATTGACAAAAGGCAAACATTAAGACCACCTCCGAGCGATAAGCTCATTGTAGTTTACCCAAAAAGAGGTATCTTTACTTTAAAGTAGCTGGGTGAACTGAAGAAGGAACTCTAGATGAGGGAGAAGGAGCTGGCGGTCTACAAGGATCGGCTGAGACTAGTTTAGAAATAAAAGAAAAGCTTCTATTGCCGCAAAGGCTGGCCCATCATCTACGATCGCTATCAAACTCTAGAGCTGCTGGGCTCAGGTGGCTTCGGCTAAGTTTATAAGTGCTACGATCTTGATAACAATAGGATTGTGGCAATCAAGAGGATACAATTTACAGATCGAGGCGATCCTGCTGAGAAGGAAGATTTCTATAGGCGTCTTGCGAGGGAGGTTGACATACAGCAAGGACTGAAGCATCCAAATATCGCTCGGTTTTAGAGAGTCATAAAAATCGACGAAAACTAGAATCTACTGCTATTCTAGTTAGAGTATTGTGGAGGGCCGTAGCTATCAACCTACTTGCGGAAGTATGGTTGCTTGTAGGAAAAGGAAGCCAAGACGATCATGAAGCAGCTCTTCTCAGCGATAGATTATCTGTCCAAACTGAAGTAGCGAATCATCCACTATGACCTGAAACCGGGCAATATCATGTTCCATGAAGGAGTGGTCAAGATAGTCGACTTTGGGCTGAGTAAGATCATGTATGGGGAGGATTCCAGGATGGAGTTGACCTCGCAAGGAGTTGGAACTTACTGGTATCTGCCTCCTGAAACCTTTTAGTAGTATTGGCCTCTGATCAATTAGAAGGTGGATGTTTGGTCCCTGGGAGTTATCTTCTTTGAGCTGCTGTATGGAAAGAAACCTTTTGGGCATGGCGTTAAGCAAGAAGATATTTACAACAATGGAGTCATCTTACGGGCATTTCAGGTTTAATTTCCAACAGAAAATCCACGAAGGCTCAAAGTTTCAGAGGCAGCTAAAAATTTCATTCGGGATTGCCTGAAATACGACCAATCCTAACGCTTGAGCCCTACCTAAGCCTGCAGTCACGAATATCTTCGAAAATGATAGAAATAGCCCTTTATCAGTTTTAACTCCGATTCTACCCACTTTTTATGCAGTTTTATTGCTGACTTCTTGAGCCAAAATCTAAAAGATGTGAATAAAACCCCAGCCACCAGACTATTCCTACCTCTTTCAACAAAAACCAGCATCTAAAGGCAAGTTCCTTGCTCAAAAAGGGAAATGCTTAATGCTTTCTTTTAACTCTGGGCTGGCTGCAGCAATAAAATGCGATGATTCTATGATCAGATAACTAGTTGCTTGAATACAACGCAATAATTTATTACATTATGAACAAAAACATAGGACCAATGAATCGTTGGGAAAATTACTAGAGTGTGCGCACTGGAGGCAGTCTCATACTCAACTATCACAATCACCATTCAGGGCTCTCACCCAAGCCGCCCAAATTTAGATTGGAAGATGTCTACCGTCAACAACAGCAGCAGCTTCTCCCACGACAGGCCTCTGATAACTAGCTCAGGGGTTTTAATAATCGGCCAGCCAATAGTTTTAACGGTGCTGAAGAGGCCCAAAAAGCACAATTGGAGCGAAATTTTAATGAATAAAAGATGGCAAACCTAAAAAAAGGCAGCTCAAAGGAACACCTCAAATAAATGGCCTATTTCAAACCCCGTGGCTCAGGAGGCAGAACGAACCCACGTCTGAATGCCAAATAAACAACTTCTACGAATAGTCCTTAGCCCTTACTCTCCCACAAATCCTAAAAGGCCCTGCCATCATTTCTGCGACTTCAGGCCAAATCACCCTAGAGAGGCAAGGCAATAGGAAAGGGGCTGAGCCGATAGAACTTCAAAGTGATAAAGCGACTAGGTGAGGGCAAGTTCGGTACCGTAAATTTAGCAATAGAAATCAACACAGGCATGATCATGGCCCTGAAGGTCATGGAGAAGCGCAAAATAATCCAGGAGAACTTTCTAGTGCAGTTCATTAGGTAGCTCAAGATCCAAAGCTTCTTGGACCATCCCAATATCATCAAAACTTACGGCTGCTTCGCGGATTAGGACTACTTCTATACAGCCCTAGAACTGGGTTGCGACGGGCAACTTTATGATCTCATATCTAGTGGGCAAAAGCTCAGCGAAGAAAGCACTTCGTTTATCATCGGCAATCTCTTAGATTCAGTCTCACTAATGCACAAACATAAGATCCTGCACAGAGACATCAAACCTTAGAACATCGTTCTAGTCCATGTAACAAGCTATTAATGCAGGGCAACGTCAAACTTTGCGACTTCGGATGGGCAGTGAATAAGAAAGAATAGCTCCGTTCTACCTTTTGCGGCACGCCTCTCTACCTTTCCCCTGAACTCCTGCAAGGCGAAAGATATGACTAAAAAGTAGATCTATGGGCAATCGGGGTCCTAGCATACGAATTGGTGTTCGGTGCCTCTCCTTTCAATATCAACGAACAAGGAGACCTAGTAAAGATAGTACTTTTTGAGTGATGTAGATAACTGACGAAGTTGAGTTCCCTAGCAACCGCAAGATCTCCAAATAGTACCGGGAGTTCATCACTGCCATCCTGAAGAAGAACCCCAAGGAACGCATGGCCTGCAAAGATCTGCTTGCGTTGGACTTCATCAAGAAGTATAGAGATCTGGAGACCTGCTAGGAACTTTGCCAATGATTGTTTGTTTTTGATAGTGATAATCAACAGATAGCAGTCAATCCGCAACACAGCTACTTGGAATCCACAAGTAGATGACCAATTGAGGGCTGGACCATTCATCTTTGTTTAGTAGAGTAAAAAGGCATTTGGTTAGTGGCGGATGGAATCAAAAGAGTTGTGTTAGTAGTAAGTGGAGTGGGAGGGTTGAGAGAATCAAAAAAATTGGTTAAAACTCCAAATTATATAAGTTTTCTGTTGTCCACAGATGAATTTCGAGTTAGAAATATAATTGCGATTCTATGAAAAAGTACCAACTATGGCTGGAACGAAAGACCTACACCCAGCATCTTGGCAACCTCCTCCGCATCAAAATGGCAGCCAGCGAACGCAAACTCGGCGGAAGACTAACCACCCAACATTAAAAAACGAAAAACCTATCCCGCTACCAGTCGCAGTCCAAACTCACCCACTCCTACAACGGTCAGGACCTCTCTTACTTCATAACTGCACGATAACTACAGAAGCACAAGTTGAGGCTGGTGCGCAGCAAAGAGATAGTGAGATAAAATGAGGAGATCGTCAAACGCATCAATGGCACAAAACCTTTCATCACCAATACCAAACCTATCGACTACGCCAATTATAAGTTGAAGAGAGTCAGGGAACGCGAGAATGTTTAGTACTCCTTCTCACAGAAACATCGAAGTACCACCCCACCTACTTAGACTTTCAGTAATTCGCCAAAGTATACGACGGCCTGCCAGACCCCAGGCATCGTTTCCAGCTCATCATCAACTTGCAGTAGGTCGAAATTAGGATTTCCCATAGGTATCAGTAAATCATGTTGGAAATTCTCGGGCCTCAGTCTATCGCCAGGTCGGAATTCGTCACTGTTGATGCTCTCATTGGCCATAGTTTTCGCTTTACTTTTTACGACCAACTTCCGGATTTGTTTACTCTGCGGCTTCATAGTTTCCGAGGGCTGTAAGATACTATTTTAGGAGACTATGTTATCGAGAAGCCGAAGGAAGGGTAGGAGATGGTAGCGGAATGGCCCACTGTCTCAATGCCCGGAGTTATCAAAGGCAAAATTTCATACAATCGACTGCTAGCTAAATTCTGGCCGATAAAAAGGCTTAAATGATAAAGAGTTTATATTTTTTGGGCTACCAATCATAAAAATGGCTATTCGCCCTCCACCACCCAATCCCAGAACTATCGCACCCTAAGCTCTAAAACAAAACTTTTGCCAATCTCCACCAAAATCTCAGTTATTTAAGCTGTCTTGTGCCAAAAAGAACTTCACTTAGGCCATTTGATAGCCACTGCAGACTATATTGAAGGTCGAATCCGAATTTGGACGAGGGCGCAACTATCTGCCGATTGGCCATCAGTTATTTGTGTAATAGATATTATTTCTATAATCGATTGCTGCTTCGAAGATGGATAAAATCAAAAAAATACATTTCAAAGCTACTGCCCTCACGAGCCAGCAGCTCCTGCAGAAGCTGTAAACCTCTCTCGCCAGTTTAGATATCCCCCTCTTCATCCACAAAAATAACTTTAAATACTTTCCTCATTTCGTGGAATAACTGCACTCTTCTTTCACCAAAGCGGCTTTGTTGTATTCTATCACCAAAAGGTTCCCGGCTCTCACAGATAATGAAAACATCGATTGCGTTGCGCTCAGTCAGCAGCTAAAAGAATAATATACTGCCCTAAACCTAAAAACTCTGACGAAAAAGGATTCTTTTTTTTACTTTCTCTGCATTTATTTCACCAAACTGGCTACAAACTTTCTGGAGAACACCTTTGTAGATATTTTGGTTGAGTCACACCTTTAATCCTAGCTTTATATCTCTTTGGTCCATGTGATGATTGGGCTACAAGTCAGCCCCAAAAGCTACGAAATCAATCACCGCAAATTTATCAGCGCACCTCTCACCTTTCCCACCAAAACCTATCTAATGTCAAAAGCTGATTCCATCTAATCCGCTGTGCAAAGGCTCAGTAACAGAAAGGTAAACAATTTCCCCACGCCTTCCAAAAGAGTTCAAAGCAAATTCACCCTATAACGGAAAGCAACACATGTTTTCAAAACCTAAACCCCCTCTGAAACAGATTCTTTCAAATCTGTCCTAAAGTAGAACCTTGTTGTGGATGTTTTGCCTCAGATTCCTATCAAAAAACTCAAAGCTGCGGAGTTCGACAAAATAACTCAATTAAACTAACTCCGAATTCCCTCATCCGAAGCAAACAGTCAGCTACTCAGATCTGAAAGCCAGCTAATATCTGGACAAACCTTTTTGTTCTCAACCCAAAATAGCACATCATATGAAATGTATTTCAGGAACAACGACCAAAATATTTGCAACATGCATAAGACAGTTAAAATATCACATCGGCCTCAACTGATTCAAACTGCAGGCCGCAAAATCCAGAAACTAATCATGAACACAGTCCACGTTGAATAGCCATAGAAAAACGAGAAACAATGCGAATCTGACTGTTCCCGTAAAAACTGGGAACACATCGTCAGAAATATCAAACTGAACACTGTCTATACTACAAAGCATAACTCGAAGTCGGCTTGGGCTGAGGGCAAGGAGAATGAGGGATCTTTGGCATCAACCACTAGTTTGAATTCGCAGCCCACTACCTACCATGTTTTGGAGACGTAGGCCAATGTGTATAAGAAGAAGCATCTGAATGGAAGAGCCAGCACCAATGGCTTTCTGTCTCAACCCAGGCACTTGACTACTTAGTTCTATGAGCACAAAGAGAGAGCCATGGAGGTGGAGTCTTCAGAAGGATTCTAGAGGCAAAAAAGTCAAAAGTATAGAGTGCAGAGGAAATAATTTGAGTCGCAGTGCAGCAACCGGCATCTTGAGTCTGCTTACTCCTCATTCAACCCAGCAAATATGAACAATAACTTCGTTAAGTTTGGCCTCACTCATAAATGATTATTTTACTTTGTTAGTCTCTTGATTCTTCAGACTAATAAAGCACTATATATGACTACAAAATTGTAAAAAGTGGCAGTCAAATCTTACCTTTTATTGCACATTTCCCCTATTAAGTATCTCCAAGGAGAAAGATTAGCTTAACTAAGTTTGAGTTCATAAATCTAATTTGTAACAAATATCATTGTAATAAGCTATGAGACTCTTAAGCCCATAAGCTTGGTTACAATTGTTCACTGACTCCCTAAGCCTTGTAATAAGCACATCTTTGGTAATTTAGCTTGAACCTGCGATTCCATCCGACTTTGGTATAATCCGATGAGCAACAATCCAGTACAGGCAGACCATCGCCCCCTTTCAACTCACTCCCTTCTAGAGTCATTTTGAAGCCTGCTAGGAATGCGCAGAAGCAGTGGTACCTCTTTTCGCAGCAGCTGCAAGTTATGGACAGATTGTGAAAAATCGATATTCCACAGATATTACACTAATTTCTAATTTTGTTTTTTTAGAGCTGACTTTCCCACTTCTCAATGTTGGCGTGCGGGGAAAGGTATAAATCAGGTAAGGAAGGCTAGAGAAGATCCAAAGAGTGCTCCTCCAAGCCTATCTCAGCCGTACTTCCATAATTCTGCTGTAGAAAATTGCTACTCTCCTTTTGTGGCGTTTTGAATTCTATTTCCATTTCTTAATTAAAGTTTCGATTTTCATAAAAACCATTAAGATCGACTGAAACTTGCTAATTATCACTTTCCACAGCCGAATTAATGAGATTCGGCCTGGCTTTGATTGTCCAGAAGCCGTGAACTAACAGACAAAACCCATGTGCATAATGTAACTCATCGATTTTAATCACCATTAACCCAGCTTTCCTACAAATCAAGCACCATTCCACCTACTATTTCACTTGCTTCTCAAGTCTTTGGTAGTTGCAATACCCACATTTTTTGTGCTCGAAGGAGAAGCATAATGTATGTGCTCTCAGCCCACATCCCTGGCAGTGTCTCAAAGGATTACTCAGCTAGTAATAGTCTGAAAGACACACAGAACAAGCTGTAGCCAGGGCGTATTTTTGAACTCTCCTTGGCCTTCGTTTTTTCAAGAATTTTTGGAATTACTGGAAAGAGGAAGAACTTTAGAACTTTTCGACCGTACCACTCTCAATGTACTCTCTGAGTTTGAAGTAATTTAGTTAATCTAGCTAGCAATCCTCAAAGGTATGTCTTAGGTACTTGCCGATTTGCAGTCTAGCGTAGGTACTTCTAGCTAGTTGGATTTGCTAGTCTATAGGAGCAGACTGCTAAAAAAAGCGGTTTAGCTAGTGAGATATTTAATTTCTGGTTTAGAGGTAGATTCGATAGGAAAAGGCCAGTTCTCTGGAAACTTAACTCATTCTTCCCAGTGAAGCGTCATATTTCAGTTCATTTGATCGAAGTCTGTTCATGAAAATCTATCTTCTTTGGCAGAGATTAGACTCAAATTTGGTTAACAGCATCCCTGAGAGCTGCGGATGTTGGGAAGCTGGGCACTTCTTCACGATTATCACTCCTGCTTGAGACTCACTTGAGAGCAAAAAGGGATTGGAATCAGGATGTTCGAGCAAGGAACAAATTTTGGCATAACGTAAAAGATGATCTAGATTGGGGTTGGAATCGAGAGGAAGCTAAGTGGAGAGTGAAAAAAGTTAATCAACCGATGGCAGTGTTGGGAATCGTTAGAGGAAAGATGAGATACACAGACTCAAGGCCTTGGAGCCGGGTTGAACCCAATGGGAGTAAATGCTAGACAACAATCTGTGGCCCTCACAGGAAGTGCTTTCGAGAAGTTTCCTTCTTCCAGAGTGTTTGTTTGCACTTTTGACCTTGGAGAAACTGTAGCCTCTTCTGAAGGATTTTTAAAAAAGATGACTTTTTTGTGGCTTGCAAATAGTCTTTCGCTTTTCGACTGGCGAAGCTGAGTGATTGGAAGGGAAGGGTGAAGAAACCTACTTTGTTTGTTGCATATGTAGACAAAATACTATTATCAAAAATTAAGTTATTGACTATTTAAGCAAATAATCAGATATCTCTTCATTGAGTTTTGGGCAGAATTGTGGCCTGAAACTACCTAAAAGGAGGTGGTGACTTTTACTACTCCATACTCTTGCTTTTCTTTATGTTTTTTCTTGAGCATCTACATCTCACATCGAATGTTCTATTGCTACTTTGTGACCAAGATTGTATATCTTTGTAGTTTGGCTGGTTTTATCAATTTTGGGTGGGTTATCAGTGCTAGGTTTTGAGTCTTTGTTTGTATACTTCGGGTTGGGAGTTTTTTGATGAACTTTGAGAAAACGCGACATGTCTCGGCCGAACTGGTTTACGAGGTTGGTTTGAGGGTTGTATTATGATGGGGTACACCGAAATTAACATTTTGGGGGTAAAAGGAAGCCTCATTCGACTTATCTTGAGCGCAATCTCGCAAGGAGAATTTGTGAACATTTTCGATTTTTCAAACTTTGCTTGTAATTTGCTAGATTTCATAATTCTAAAGCCATATAAATGAAAAAATGACCTTGTCTACCAAAATCATAGAATTCGTTTAAAGTTTTAAAGATTAGCTTAGGGTTCTAAATGTCCCAAAAATAATGTTCTAAAGTAGATTACTAGTAATAAAACAAACACGATTCAATGTAAAAAGGCCCCATTTCCATGGGATGTTATCACATAACCGAAATATATTCAAAAGTTCTTTTGTTTTGACTGAATTTGAGTATTATTCATAAAAAAAAAATGAAGCAAAAGAAAATATTTTTTAATAGTCTCACAAAAAAGGACCAAAAACCTTAAAAAAGATACAAGAAAGCTGGCATGACTCCATTTAGCATTATCTAAGATATCACTAAATTTTGATAAAGGTTAGCCTGAAAAATATTTGTTTGAGTTGGCCTCAAGCCTATCCATTATAAGAATTATTCGGATTTTTGAAAAAAGTAAAATGATCAACCCTAGGAAAACCTCCTTGGAAACAAAACTTGTCTCTGTTTTTAGCATTTTGGCCCCATAATATTTTTAAAAATGATACTTCGTATATTCTTCGATGTATGATTCGTAAACTTTTCTAATGCTGCCTTTGCGGACATACTGTGTAGGTCGTTACAACCTTTGATTTGTTCAAATTTGGGGTAGAAGACAAATGTTCCTCTTTGCTAGAAACTCTCCAAAACTTAATTTTGCTATGAGATCAGATTTGATTGCAAAAGAAATCTGACTACAATTTGTAGGAGAGCATACCAACTGTATTACTTAAAGCAAAAAATGTGTTAACTACTGAAGAAATGATGCGGTCCTGCATCTGTATTAATTTTCACAGCCTGGGTTTGATATATTAGAACATATTACCGTTTCTAGAAAAAGTGGCTTCAACTTCTTATCACAAGCAAGTTCACTTTATTCCGAATCAGTTTTATGAGGGAAGAGTCTTTTGGTTCGGATTGTATCAATTTATATTACATCATTCATATGCATAAACAAAGATGTTAAAGACTGGATCTTCCAAACCAAAGTCTTTATTTGGCCTCAACCCAAAAAGATAGCACCTCATCTCTTACTGATCTAATTATTCTCACAAATATAGTTGTC
>Ga0316217_10005563_pt1 | contig 12988 bp, 8 predicted proteins | sample 1anoAmetaG_FD_203633 | JGI IMG/M metagenome (GOLD analysis project Ga0316217, IMG submission 203633) | Freshwater microbial communities from Trout Bog Lake, Wisconsin, USA - 1anoA | ecosystem: Environmental > Aquatic > Freshwater > Lake > Hypolimnion/Profundal zone | place: USA: Wisconsin...
GGTCAGGCGGGGCGAGAAGATAAACTCAAGAATCTGAAGCAGCGGCTGTTGGCCGAAGTCGGCAACCAATCCCCAAACGCTGTAGCGCCATGAACGAATGCCATATTGCACGGCCTGACCCCTTTATGAGCAGGTTCCCATCGGCATCATAACTAAAATGTTCCGGTGTCTGCGGAATGAACAAACTGCCTTTGTTGGTGCTGCCGCCACTGCCGACCGCCGCCGTCAGCCACGCCGCCGACGCGGTGTTGTTCGTGCCCACGCTGCCCCGGAAGTATTCCCACTTGTGAAACGCGGACTGGCCGTTCACCGTCACGGAATTCGTGGCCAGCGCCACGCCGATCACGTCGTTGGTGCCGGGATAATCCCGGTTGGTGATCTGGTTCAGGTTGTTGGCCCAATAGCTGGCCAGCCGCAGGCTGCCGCCGTTCTGGTCGCCGCCCGCCTGGGTTTGCGTGCGATTGCCAATGGTATCGAAGCTGTAACCAAACTGCTGTCCGGGCACCAGGGTGCCGTCATAAAAATACTTCGTGCCGCTGATGACCTGTCCCAGCGCATCGTATTGATAGACCCAATACGAGCCGTCGGCCAGTTTGTCCTGGGTGCGCTGGTTGGCCAGATTGTACGCGTAGTGGAAACTCACGGGCGGGACGCCCGTGCCACTGGGCTGCGATGAAATCGAGGTCAGCCGGTTCAAATAATCATATTGTTTGGTCGTCGTCATCCGCGCCGTGGTGCTTTGCTGGAAGGCAATCTGCCACACCAGCGGCGAATTGGCAAGGTACGAATACGTGGCGCTGTCGCCGTGGCCGTCGTTCACGGTTTGCAGCCGGGAGGCGGCATCGTAGCCAAAGGAAACGGGTCAGGAAACGGGTCAGGCCCGCATATCCGCACATTGGTGGTTTCATATCGGTTGGCGCGGAAGGTTGGCCACCCACCTCACCGCCCCACAAAAATGCAATCAACTGACCGATTCAATTTTGAAACCAAAAATCCAACCATCCGCTCCGGTGTGTTAGTCGCTTGCATAAAATCGCTCAAAAACCGCCTTTCGTGTTAGCGGCTGACATCCTCCCTCTTCGCAATTATGCCATTCTCCCCGTGTGACTGCGACAGCCATGCAGAACAAGACGACGGGACTACGGACGACAAGACTACAGGCCTTCTGGTCTGAAGTCCGTTGTCTTGTTGTCGCGTCGTCGTGTCGTCGTGTCGTCTCATCTTTGCGTCTCCGCTCTCCACACTTCGTTCTCCACTCTCCCTCCTAAAATGCGCGCAAAACACACAAGAACACGCCAAAACACACAAAAGCACACTTTTAAGAAATTATCCCCCCCGCACCTGCATCCTGCTCGAACCCAAATCCATGGCCGCCGACAATTTCCTTCTTCCAAAATACCCGCAGCCCAAAGCCGAAAGAAAACTTTGTTCCTTCGCGGCTTTGTTGTTCAAAATCCCTGTCCTCCGTTCTCCGTCCTCCGCTTTCCGTCCTCCCCGTTAGCCACCTGAATCCGGGCTGAATTGCCATTTCCGCAATCGCCCGCTCAGCATCAACATCGAAGAGCTAAAAGCTTGCCATTCGCAGGCGGGCGGAGAAAATTGAGTTCACGACTGAAAAATTATCCCGATGGATACCAACCGGCAAACCGAATCGGATGACGCCAAGCTGCGCGAGCGGCTCACGGAATTATTGCGCCGCGCCCGCGAACTGGAGGCGGTCACGCAGGCGCCGGCCAATTTGCCGCGCGTCCAGGAGCCGTCGCGTCCGCCGCTGCCGCTGCATGAGTCGTTTTTGCCCGGCTCCATCCTCACCACCCTGTTCCGCAACCCCAAGACCGGCCGCACCGTCACGTTCAAGGGCGAGGAACTCACCGAATTGGACGGCATGTCGTCCGATTACCTGGTGAACTATTACCTGTCGCACGCGCTGTTCACCGAGGACGACGCGGCGCGCCTGCGCAACAGCCTGGAGGCGCGGTCGCGGCAGGTGCTGCAATTGCTGCGCCACGCCGACTGGCGCGCCGGGGTGTGCCAGTACGAAATCGCCAAAGAGGGCGCCATCCTGAACAGCCTCCTGCAATTGCGCCTCTTGCTCGAGTGCGTGCAAATCCTGACGCCGCCGATGCTGACCATCAAGCGCATTGACGACGAGGAATTCGATCTGATTGACGACCTGCACAGCCTGATGCGGCTGATCACGCTGTTGCTGTGGCAGCGGCTGGCCACCGACGGCACGCCCTTGCGGGCTTACGGCGCGCTGTCGGCGTGCATCGCCGGGCTGGCCGCCCGGGCGGAGGACGCGCAGGCGCTGATGGAATCCGGCTACGCCGCGAGCAATGGCAACGCCGAGGCTTTCCTCAAATGGTTTGAGAAGAGCGGACGCCGCGCCATGGAACGGGTGGAAACCATGCTGCAACCCGTGGACAAATACGGGCTGGACGAAATTTTCAAATTGCTGACGCGCCACGCGCTGGACTTGGGCCTGCAGCCGGTGACGATTGAATTTGTCCGGCAGACCTTGCAGACGCTGGCGCTGACGCTGGCGAACATGGACCACGAAATGTCCGACGCCTGCCGCCGCCGTTCCGCCGTCCTTTCCGCGCAATTCACGGAGGTGTCGCGGCAATATGCCGTGGATTTCACCGCGCGCGCGGCCGACCCCGGGGTGAGCGAGGAGGATCTCACCGGCATTTTCAAGGAACTGGACGCGCTGGTCGGCTTGGAGCCGGTGAAGAACGAGGTCCATCGCGCCACGAATTTTGCGCGCATGCAGGTGCTGCGCCGGCAACAGGGTCTGCCCACGGTGAAAGCGAGTCTGCACGGTGTTTTCTTTGGCAATCCCGGCACCGGCAAGACCACCGTGGCGCGGCTGATGGGGCGGATTTACAAGTCGCTCGGTCTGCTCCGGCGCGGGCACGTGGTCGAGTGCGACCGCGGCCGGCTGGTGGCCGAATACGTCGGACAAACGGCGGTGCGCACGCACGCGGTGATTGACTCGGCGTTGGATGGCCTGCTGTTTATTGATGAAGCCTATTCGCTGGCCGGGCGCGGCGCGGAGGATTTCGGCAGCGAAGCCATCGAAACATTGCTCAAACGCATGGAAGACGACCGCGACCGGCTGATTGTGATCGTGGCGGGCTACACCGGCCCCATGAAACAATTCATTGCGTCCAATCCCGGCCTGGAGTCGCGGTTCACAAACTATTTGAATTTTCCGGATTACTCGGCTGAAGATCTGGCGGAAATCTTCCATCGCATGGCCGCGCAGAGCGGGTTGGTTGGCTCGCCGGAAACCCTGGCGGCGGTGCTGGCCCTCTGTCAGAAGTTGGCGGCCACCCGCACGGAACATTTTGGCAACGCGCGCGAGATGCGCAACCTGTTCGAGGCGGCGGTGCGCAATCAAAGCACGCGGCTGGTCAGCAGCGGCCAATGCGACCGCGACGCGTTGACGACCCTGTTGCCGGAGGATTTGCCCGCCGATTTCGGCGCCGCCGTGCCCGCGCCGCCGGAGAGCGAGCCGGCCATTTCACGGATTGCGCCGCGGGCGGGGTGAGAACTCCCCGAAGCATTCGCGCGTTGAACCCCTGAACCGGAGCGCGACTGTGTGCGGGGCGACAGGGCACCAGCCGCCGCATTTTCAAAGGTCTCAAGCCGCTGCGGCTGGTCTTCGACACAGCCGCGCTCCGAAAGCGGTTCATGGGGAGGAGGAAGCAGGCGGGCTTTCCACCTTTAGCCTTTTCGTTTCCCATCCCTTCCATCCGGCCCATTCATGCCCTTCTTCCCATCGCTCAGCTTCACCAAATACCAAAGCTCATAGCGGGGCCCAGTATGCGCGTCCAGCACCGCATTGCGGGGGAAGGTGTAAATAATTTCCCCAGTTACCCGGTCGAGCCAGGTTTTCAGATCAATTTGATACCGTTCCCGCACCCCGCGTTCAGTAACGACGGCGTATTGCAAATCCGGCGGTGGCAGGCGATGACTACCCAACGGCAGACCGAGTTCGATAATCGTGCGGCCCCCGAATGGCTGGAACAGACCGTAGGGCGTGTCGAGAAAGCCGGCGGCGTAGCCCAAACGCGTCGCCGCCGGAGGCAATTGTGCGCGGAGCGGTGCGAGGTCGTCGCACATGTTTTTCCAAACACGGTAATCTCTGGCGATTTTTTTCAAACTTCTCCGTCCTGCCAATACACATCGCTGGCGTCTTTCATCAGCCCACAGTGCCACAGGCTTGGGAAAACGTCACCTCTGAAATTGAGCTTCCGTCCCGGCGCGGTGTCGGGCCCGATTCAAGATCACGCGAAATCAGGGGTGGGGACGGCTCGTCCCCACTTTTTCATTTTTGGTCAGTTAACCTTGGGGACAAGCTGTCCCCACCCCGGTACTTGAATCCGCCCCCCCGGTGCCGAAAAGCGAATACCAATGACTGGTGAAGTTGCGGCGCGGCGCCAACCCGCTCGCCAACGGAAAACCAAGACCACGGCCGGCCCGCCCGTTGACAGGCGCATGACAGATTTCTTCATTCCGCCGGGGGGAAAGATATCGGAACACATATACACATCAAATGTCGCTACGCGACAAGATCATTTGCGTACTGGCTAAACCGTGGGTTGAAACCCACGGCTACCATCAAAAACCGCTCTGCGGTTGGAGAATTTTGTCATGCGCCCGCTCGGCACCCTTTGACTCGCGGTTGTCTCGCGGCTTGTGCAATGGTCGCGATTTGATAATCTTAAAACCTATTTGAAAATAGTTTGCGGGGTTTCCGCCGCGCTGGTGTAAGTCAATCGTTCAACATGAACATAACAACGAATAACATTTGACTGAGAATATGAAAAAAACGACTCAATACCTCCTCTTGGCTGCGTGCGCCTTTGGCGTCGTGGCCCTGTCCACAAAACTCACGGCGGCGGATGATGCCACGCCGACTTCGTCATCCATGCCAGCCTGTTGCAACGGCATGACCGGCGGTTGCAGCATGACCAGCCCAATGGCGGACACGAACACCAACGGGATTCCGGACCGGCTCAAGACCTGCCCCGTGTCCGGCGAGAAATTGAACGGCGACATGGGCGCCCCGTACGTGTTCAGCTACAAGGGCCAGGAAGTGAAACTGTGCTGCAAGGGTTGCAAAAAGGACTTTGAGAAGAATCCCGACAAATACCTGAAGTTGATCCGCGCGGCGGATAAGAAATAATCGCAGCCGATGCCGGAATCCGGTTTGCGGCGCGCGGAGACCGAGCTTCCGCGCGCCGCTTTTTGCCGTCACCCATGAAACGAATCCACCCACTGTTTTTGTCCGGCCTCGCGGCGGCGCTGGTGGCCACCGGCTGCCGCGGGCTGGCAACCAGCGGGGAAAAATCAGCGCGCAAGGATTCGGCCGCAGTCGGCAGCCGGTGGCAGACCAACTTGCCGGCGCTGACCACCAACGCAACGCTGCGTGAGGTGGTGTATTTTGCGGTGCAAAACAATCCCCAAGTCATCGCTGCCTATGCCGACTGGGAGGCCGCCGTGGAGAATATCACGATGGTCCGCTCTTTGCCGGATCCCAAACTGACGTTCCAAGCGTACTTTCAGGACAGTCTCACTTCGCTCATGCCCGGACTGGCGGCCGACGTTCCCGGCCCGGGCAAACGCAGCGCCCGGGCCGCCGCCGCCACCGCCGACAGCCAGGCAAAATATTTTCAATTTGCCGCCGCCGTCCAGCAGACGGCTTTCGATTTGCTGAGAAGTTACTATCCCCTGCATTTCCTCGACGCCAAGTTAGGCGTCAATCGGCGAACGCTGGCGCTGCTCGCCGAACTGGAGACGCTGGCGCGGGCGCAGAATGAAGTCGGACAAGCGACGTTGCAGGATGTGCTGAAGGCGCAAATTGAACAGCAGAAGTTGCAGCAGGAAACGACGAACTTGGAAGACTCGCGAAAGGTCATGCGGGCACAGTTCAAAGCGGCATTGGGTCTGCGTCCCGGGCAAAGCGACCCGCCCGTGCCCGCCGAGCCTGAATTCACGGATGGCAAATTGGATGGTGAACAACTGCTGGCCGAGGCCGAAAAAGAAAATCCGCGCTTGCAGGCATTAGCGGCGGACATCCGGTCGGCCGAGGCCAGCATCGAGGTCGCCCGCAAGGAAAGAAGGCCGGATTTTTCGGCGGGTTTGCAGGCGGAGGTTTACGAGCCGCCCTTTTATTGGCCGCAGGCGGGCATCTCCCTGCCCATCTGGCGGGACAAGCTGGCCGCCGAGCGGGCGGCAGCCGAGGCCGGGCTGCGGGCCGCCACCGCCCGGCTGACGGCGGGACAGATTGCCCTGGCGGTGGAGTTTGCGGAACAATCCTACGTGGTGCGGGAGGCGGAGCGGGAGTTGAGCCTGCTGCGGGGAAGTCTGCTGCCGCGCGCCCGCCAGTCCCTGGAACTGGCCCGCGCGGCCTATCGCTCCAGCCGGGTGGATTTTCTGAACGTGATTGACGCCGAGCGTTCGTTGCTCAACTTCCAACTGGATGAGATTGCCGCGCAGACCGAACGAGAGCTGGCGCGGGCGGAACTCACGCTCCTCATCGCGGGTCGGCCACCGGAACATGCGCCGCTCCTCCCAACCAATTCTCCCGAAACGACGAACCGTTGATTTATGAAACAATTAGTTCCCCGTCTGATGGTTCTGGCCGCCGTGCTTTGGCTGGTGACGGATGCTTGGAGCGAGAACGCCAAAGCGCTTTACACCTGCGGAATGCATCCCCAAATCATCCAAGATCATCCGGGCAACTGCCCGATTTGCGGCATGAAACTGACGCTCATCCGCCGGCCAGTGGGCGACGCTCCAGCCGGTGAGCGTAAAATCGAGTTTTATAAATCCACGATGGCGCCAGGCGAAACCAGCCCCACGCCGGCCAAGGACAGCCTGGGCATGGACATGGTGCCGGTGTTGGAAGACGCGAGCGAAGCGGCTGATTCCTCCGTCATGTCGGTGGATGCGGGGACGCGGCAGAACATGAATTTGCGCACGGACACCGTGCAGACCGGCCCGCTGCGCAAGACCATCCGCACGGTTGGCACGATTGCTTACAACGAAACCGCGCTGGCGGAGGTGACGACGAAGTTCAAGGGCTGGATTGAAAAGCTGGACGTGGACGCCACCGGCCAGTTGGTGCATCGCGGCGAGGCCATGTTCGAGATTTATTCGCCGGATCTTTACAGCGCGGAGGCGGAATATCTATTGGCACTCAATGGCGGTCCCACCAACGACCCCGGCGCGGCGGTGTTGCGCGAGACCGCGGCGAATAAACTGAAGTTTTTTGACGTGTCGGATGCGCAAATCGAAGTTTTGGGAAAAGAGGGCGCGGCGCGCAAGACCATGTCCGTGGCCGCGCCCATGTCGGGCACAGTCATCGAGAAGAACATCGTGCAAGGTCAGATGGTTGATGCCGGCATGAGACTTTACCGCATCGCCGACCTCGCCATCGTCTGGGTGCTGGCGGAGATCTACGAGCAGGATTTGCCGTATGTGCAACTGGGTCAGGAGGCGGTCGTCAAAGTGCCATCACTGCCGGACCGTGAATTTCGCGGGCGGGTGACGTTCATTTATCCCACAGTGGACGAGAAAACGCGCACGGCGCGGGTGCGGCTGGAATTTGAAAATCCGGGTTACTTCCTGAAACCGGGCATGTTCGTCTCGGCGCAACTCCAGGCGGAATTGGCGGCGCAAGCGGTGCTGGCGCCGGATTCGGCGATCTTGCGCAGCGGCGCAAAAAACACAGTGTTTGTGGCGCTGGACGGCGGCAAGTTCGAGGCGCGCGACGTGGCACTGGGTTTGGAGGCCGCCGATGGCATGATGCAAGTCCTTAGCGGTCTGAAGGCGGGCGAACGCATCGTGACTTCCGGCCAATTTTTGCTGGATTCCGAAAGCCAGTTGCGCGAAGCCATTGATAAGATGCGTGGTACGGCGGCCGGGTCGGACGTGGAAGCGTTGAAGGGTGAAAAGGTTGAAGCGGCGAACGCTTCAGCGTTGCAACGCTTGAACCCATCAACGGCTCCGGAAGCAACCGTTTATGTCTGTCCGATGCCGGAGCACGTTTCCATTGTCTATGATCATCCGGGCGATTGCCCGATTTGCGGCATGGCGCTGGTGCCGGTCACCGCGTCGGAACTGAAGAAGATCCAGCCGGGCGGCAAGGTGTTGTACTATACCTGTCCCATGCCGGAACACGCCAGTGTGCATCAGGACAAGCCGGGCAAATGTCCGTTGTGCGGCATGACCTTGATTCCGGTCATGTCCAAACCAGAGACGCCGCCCGCCGCCTCCGCGGCCAAACCGGTGCAGAAATACTTCTGCCCCATGCATCCTGAAGTCGTTTCGGACAAACCCGGCAAGTGTCCCAAGTGCGGAATGGACCTTGTCCCTGTGACCCAGTGACGAATGACGAATGACGAATGACGAATGACGAATGACGAATGACGAATGACGCGTCAATTTCAGAACAAACCATGGAGAACCATTTATCCAGGATAAAGTCCTGCGCGCCACAAATTGCGGCGTGCCTCCTCCCGGTCCGGTTCGTCGAAGCTCAAAAGCGCCGCAGTAGCCCGCGCGATTTCCGTGGTCGGAATGATGCGACCGCTTTGGGCACGAAAGTGGTCTCCCCACACATCTGTCCGCGGATTAAACAAACGAACGATATGTTTTGTTTCCGGGTCCACCGAGGCAATATTGGGTCCCTTGAGGCGGTTGCACTGGACACACGCCAGCGCAAGATTCTCAAGCGTGGATTCTCCACCGTGTTGGGCAGCGATGACATGATCCGGTTCGTGAACGAAAAACGCGCCGACCTCGGGCATCTGGCAGTATTCGCAGCGATCACCAGCTCTTTCCCGAACAGCCGCCCTGATCGGAGCGGGAATGCGCGGCTGGCTCATGCCAGACCGGGTTGTTGTGCCAACACTTCCGCTTTGATCAGCGACACAAATCGGTCAATGTCACAAATTTCCTCAAGTTCGGCTTCTTCCGCCGGGGTCAGATTCCCAGCTTGGTTGCGCAGGAGCAATTCCTGGGCGCGCGCTGCCGCCGGATCGGATGGATGGAAACCAATAATTTCACTTGCAGCCGGGCGGCGGGCCAAAAATGAAATCACCTCCCGCCGCAAACCGGAATTCCGCGTCCAAGTACGCCGTAGTCCGCGCGCGAGGATGTCGGCTACCCGTTCACCTTCCGGCTCCAATTGCCGCGCCAATTGCTCTGGGATTTCAATGGTCACCTGCATGACTCAAAGCCTACGCCATAATACCCAGCAGGTCAAACTTCGGATATTAGCCTCCGCGCATATTTCGTCATTCGTCATTCGTCATTAGGTATTTACCCTATGCTCCGACGCATCATAGATTTTTCGCTGCGCAACCAGTTCCTTGTGCTGCTAGGCACGGTGCTCCTGGTGCTGGGCGGCGTTTATGCGGCGCGGCACATCCCGCTGGACGCCATTCCCGATCTCTCGGATACCCAGGTTATCATTTACACCGAATGGAACGGCCAGGCGCCGGGCATCATCGAAGACCAGGTCACCTATCCCATCACGACGAAGATGCTTTCCGTGCCGAAAGCCAAAGTCGTGCGCGGTTACTCCTTTTACGGCTTCTCCTTCGTCTATGTGATTTTCGAGGACGGCACGGACCCGTATTGGGCGCGGAGCCGCGTGCTGGAGTACTTAAGCAGCATCGGCGGCCAATTGCCCAAGGGCGTCACGCCCTCGCTCGGCCCGGATGCGACCGGCGTGGGCTGGGCGTTCATGTATTCATTGAATTCCACCAACCGCGACCTCGCCGAGCTGCGCTCCTTGCAAGACTGGTATTTGAAATACCAGCTTACCGCCGTGCCGGGCGTCTCGGAAGTCGCGTCCGTCGGCGGTTTCGTGAAGCAATATCAGGTCACCGTGGACCCCACGAAACTGCGCGCGTACAACCTGTCACTGAGCGACGTCAGCCGCGCCATCGAACGCAGCAACGGCGAGGTGGGCGGACGCTCGCTGGAGCTGGCGGAGCGCGAATTCATCCTGCGCGTGAAGGGCTACCTCAGCAGTCTCGACGATCTGAAAAAAGTGGCCGTCGGCGCCGGTGATCGCGGCGTGCCGATTCTGTTGCGCGACGTGGCCACCATCCAGTTCGGTCCGGACATGCGGCGCGGCATCGCCGAGGCCAATGGCGAGGGCGAAACCGTGGGCGGCATCGTGGTGGTGCGCTATGGCGCCAACGCTTATCAGGTGATCCAGGACGTGAAAGCGCGGCTGGCGCTGGCCATGAAGGCGCTGCCGAAGGATGTGCAGGTGACGGTGAACTACGACCGCTCGGAGTTGATTGACCATGCCGTCAAGACGCTCAAAGACAAGCTGATCGAGGAAAGCCTGGTCGTGGCGCTGGTCTGCTTTGCGTTTCTGCTGCACCTGCGGAGCGCGCTGGTGGCGATCATCATTCTGCCGGTCGCCGTGCTGATCGCGCTGCTGGTCATGTTCGGCCAGGGCATCAGTTCCAACATCATGTCGCTCGGCGGCATTGCCATCGCCATCGGCGCGATGGTGGACGCGGCCATCATCATGATCGAGAACGCCCACAAGCACCTCGAACATAATCAGGACCAAAAGCCGCATTGGGAAATCATCCGGGACGCGGCGGTCGAGGTGGGGCCCACGCTGTTTTATTCCCTGCTGGTCATCACGGTTTCCTTTCTGCCCGTGTTCACGTTGCAGGAACAAGAGGGCCGGTTGTTCAAGCCGCTGGCGTTCACCAAGACTTATTCCATGGCTGCGGCCGCGCTGCTGTCCATCACGCTGGCGCCGGTGCTCATGGGCTGGTTCATCCGGGGGAAAATTCCGTCGGAGGACAGAAATCCCCTCAACCGGCTGCTCATCTGGATTTATCATCCGGTCTTGAACTTCGTGGTGCGTCGGCGCAAAAGTGTCATTACGCTCGCGCTGCTGGTCGTGGTGTGGGTGTTTTTTCCGTGGAATCAAATCGTGTTGAATCATCTGCCGGAGGCGGCAGGGGTGGGGACGGCTGGTCCCCAAGCCGGTAGCGCAGGCGTCGCGCCCGCGGGTGCGCCGGGCGTCCGGGCCGGCGACGGAACTGGCGGCGAGACGCCGCCAGAACCCGCGGCCGGGGACGGCCACGCTACGGCGGCGCCAAGCACCTGGCGCATCGGCCTGAGAAATGTTGCCGCCAAGGCCGGCAAGTTGTTCCCGTACCAGAATCTCGGCTCCGAATTCATGCCGCCGCTGTACGAGGGCGATTTGCTCTACATGCCCACGACCTTTCCCGGCATCTCGCCGACGAAGGCGCGCGAAGTCCTGCAAGTCACCGACCGGATCATTAAGTCGTTTCCCGAGGTGGCGGAGGTATTCGGCAAGGCTGGCCGGGCCGAAACCGCCACCGATCCTGCGCCAATGGACATGATTGAAACCACCATCCGCCTCAAACCCGAAGCGGACTGGCCCGCCGTGGACATCATGGAAAATAGCGGCACCGGCGTCTCGCCTGTGAGTTCCGAGACTAATTCAGAAACACACGGGCAAGATGCCCGTGCCACTACAAGAGTCATCGCCCACCGCCCGCGTACGCCCGATGAACTCACCGACGCGCTGAATGATGCCGTGCAAATTCCGGGCCTGAACAACGCCTGGACCATGCCCATCCGCACGCGCATTGACATGCTTTCCACCGGCATCAAGACGCCCGTGGGCATCAAGATCGCCGGACCAGACCTCGCCACCCTGGAACGTATCGGCACCGAGGTCGAGGCCGTGGTTCGCCAAGTTCCCGGCACGACGAGCGTGTTTGCCGAACGCGTCATGGGCGGACGCTTCATTGAATTTGAAATTGATCGCGACGCCATTGCGCGCTACGGCCTGACCATCGGCGATGTTCAGGACGTACTCTCGGTGGCGCTCGGCGGCATGCCTTTGACCACCACCGTCGAGGGCCGGCAACGCTACACGGTGAATTTGCGGTACGACCGCGATTTCCGCTCCGATCTGCGGGCACTGCGCGAGGACATTGTGGTGCCGACGCCCGGCGGCGCACAGATTCCGCTGGGCCAGTTGGCGGCCATCAAGGTCGTGGACGGCCCGATGGGCATCAAGAGCGAGGGAGCCGTGCCGAACGCCTGGGTCTATGTGGACATTCGGGGCGTGGACGTGGGCACGTACGTACATGCGGCCATGCGCGCCGTGAATGCCGCCGTGGCGCGCGGCGAAATCGTCCTGCCCGGCGGCTACAATCTTTTCTGGAGCGGCCAGTATGAATATATGCTGCGCGCCCGGGAACGTCTGCTACTGGTCGTCCCGCTCACGCTGCTGCTCATCACGCTCATCATTTACCTGAACACGAAATCCGCGCTCAAGACTGCCATCGTGATGCTGGCGGTGCCCTTCTCGCTGGTGGGGGCGTTTTGGGCGCTGTACCTGTGCGGCTACAATTTGAGTGTGGCTGTGTGGGTGGGCATCATCGCGCTCGCCGGCCTCGACGCCGAAACCGGCGTGGTCATGCTGCTCTATCTGGAACTCGCCTACGCAGAGTGGCAAAAGCGCGGCGCGCTCCGCTCGCAGCAGGATTTGCATGCCGCGATCTATCAAGGGGCAGTCAAGCGGGTGCGGCCCAAAGCCATGACTGCCTGCGTCATCATTGCGGGTCTGGCGCCGATCTTGTGGAGCCACGGGGCGGGCGCGGACGTGATGAAGCGCATCGCCACGCCCATGGTGGGCGGCGTGATCACCTCCACCATCATGGAACTGGCGGTGTATCCGGCGATTTATTTCGTGTGGCGGGCGCGGGGGTTGAAGCGTGAGGCGTGAGGCGTGAGGCGTGACAAAACGACCTGACCAACGCGCTGTGGTTAGCGCGGCGTTTCTTCCGCCGGGCTGGGAAGCCCGGCTCCACGGCCGGCACGGATGCCAATGGGTGTCAAGCGTAGGCGAGTTGAGAAATAGCGTTTGGCATATTGGGATGATCTGAGTGGACGAATG
>Ga0316217_10005564_pt1 | contig 12987 bp, 13 predicted proteins | sample 1anoAmetaG_FD_203633 | JGI IMG/M metagenome (GOLD analysis project Ga0316217, IMG submission 203633) | Freshwater microbial communities from Trout Bog Lake, Wisconsin, USA - 1anoA | ecosystem: Environmental > Aquatic > Freshwater > Lake > Hypolimnion/Profundal zone | place: USA: Wisconsin...
TAGTTATTTAAAGGTTTCCTCAAAGATGAATATAAAATAAAAGTTGATTATCAAGATACGCCAATCAAGTTTTGATATCTTCTGCAGTTTGATTCAGCACAAACCTTTCTATTGTTTCGTCTGCACACTTGTAAAAGATGAGGTCGATAAGCAGCTCAATCAAAATTTCAGCAGCCCACAGTAATTCGGGGAAATACCCAACAATATTGACATAGTTGCTTCCAATGGCTCCATTCAAATTATTCATAAAGCTGCGTAAAATTGATGCTACCTCGGCGCAAAGGTTGTTAAGACTCCAATTCTCATCAAAATGAAGAGAGCCAAGTAGATCGGCGTATAGATGAAGATTGGGTTCAATAGAGAATTGTAAGGAATAATGGCATAAAGTTTGTAGATATGGAGAAAAGAGATGATGCCCATCAAAAAGGTGAAGAAAATGACGATACAGTACTGAATCAGAAACTAAATGTGAAGAAATGTACCTGGCCTCGGTCCGTCGCCAGTTGCTGTGTAAGGCTGGACCAATTGAGCCCTCCCAAGCAGGGACTCACTTGGATATTGAAGATGAGGTTGTAAAGGTAGTAGAAACAGTAGAGACAGATGAAGAACCAGAGTTGAAAGTAGACATAACTGCTCACTACGAATCTTGACTCATTTGCTCCATCAATCGTCTCATCGTAGTAGTGATATGCGACCCTCACCAATGAAAATTTGCCTGATTGGATTCCTTTGATGATAAGGATTATGACTAAATAGCACTCTAGATACCCATGGTGATGAAAGAAGCGGCTAAGTAAGAATACCAGTGTGCAGATGTAGGCTTGAAAAAGCTATAATAAGCCCCTAAATTATGATTTGGTTACCTGTATCATCGAGAATACAGCCTAAGGTGCTTGTTATGGGAGTAGTATCATTCAATGCACCTAGAGCGGTAAAAGCTGTCTGGAAAGTGTTGTAATTCGTGATGATAGTTCGATGATTTTGCCCCAGGATATTGAAGTAAGCACTAAAGAACAGTTGAGTTTTGCTCATCAGATTGAAAAAGCCAATCATGTAGGGCAAGAAAAAGGCCAAGAAATAAAGTGTGACTATTGCGAGTGCCACTGTGCACTCTCTGTAGAGTGCAAAGGTGGAAAGATGCATCCTACGATAGCGACCATTTTCGTCTTTTCCTCGGGTATTGAGCCAATCCCATAATCTTCCTAAACATGACTTCTTCTTTTCTCTTTAAAGTCTTTCCTATTACTCTCCAATTGATAGTTCTTACACGTGATCTCCAGGAGGTCGCTAATCTTCAAGCAAAGGCATTTTGCCGGTTCCATTATTGAGCATTTTTTAATTCTGCTTGACTTGGTTTTTAATGTCTTCACTGACTTGTAGCTCATTTTCAAGGTCAGTGATATTGCCTCCCTTGTTCAAGAACAACATCAACGCATCCTTTAAAGCCTTTTTGTAGGTTGGAGTGGTGGGGATATGCACTTGCCCTTCTGGGAAAATGGGATATTAGGTATACATTAGCTTGTAGAGCAGGACACCAATGGAATAGGTATCATATTTTGCATCTTTAGTAGTGGGTTGCATTTTGAAATCTTTGTGGTAAAAGTCAGGTACGTCAGATCTTTCAGTAAGTATCTCTCGAAGAGCTTGGTTCATAGGGGGACTTTATCCTATCTTGGGTATGCCGTTTTCTAGATAGATGCTTTTGATGTGCAGTAGATTAAAAGAAAGGATTGCTGATGCATTGATGAACTTGAGGGGTTCAAGCAAACTGTAGAAGATGAACTAGATGTGGTTTTACTTCAGCTGAATATTTGCAGCCTTGAGCCTTTTAACATAGCTCTGGACGCTTCCATCGTTTGCGTATTCACTTATTGTGATCCAGTTCTAGCCTTAGTCGTAGTATGACAGCAGTTTGGTAAAGTTTGGCTTTGTTTGATAGACTTTTATCAAGTTTTGGTCAACTTATCCCTTTTAGAAGATTCTCACTCTTACCAACCCGAATTCGCGACTTATTGCTGTATAGCTCAAGTCTTGACCGTATTCACCCTTTATTTTAAACTATTTGATTGCTAGCCAGTTTTTTCCCTTCTTTTTGAACACTTTCTCCCTCTTTTTGAGCAAAGGATGTAAGCTCATTTCCGAAGCATTTTATTTTGAAACCTTGATCAAATCCTGGATCATTTTGTTGTTAGGAAAAGGGAGCATTCCCTACTGATCCTTCCTGATTGCCAATTGAGCGATCAACTCAGGAAAAGGGTTGGGATTGTTATCAGAATAAATGATTGAGTTGTTCCAAGACAGTTTTATTCCGTTTTCAGTGATGTCTAAATCAGCGTCAGTTCCAGTCCAATAAATGCCTGTTCTTAGGAGATCTATGTGACCTTGCAGAAGTTGTTTGCAGACGGCTAAGGCATCCTCATCTTAAAATTTTTTTGGCTTAGATAGGGCAGTCGCAACCGTGCCATAGGGTACTGCCTATTGCACTACGAGTAGTTGATTAGACTATGGCTCGTTTACTAGTTCGTATATTTTGATGACATATTCAGAAGATGCTGATTTTAGCTTTTGGAGGTAGGATGCGATATCAGGGTCTGCCCTTCTCAAGAGCTTGATGGTAAATTTGAGCCCGTTTTCTTTGCCTTCTGCGTCGTAGATGGCCAACCCGTTGGAAGTGAGGATTGGTTTGCTGGGGTTGTAGGTATAAGCCTTGAGCAATTCTGCAACTTTTGACATAGACAATGATAATAAATTATTTTCATCAGCATATCCTCATAAACGAATGCGGTATATATTTCCATTGGCGCGATCTGGGTGAACCCCGTGCTCATGCATGGCGTCTAGCACTCGGTCCCTCTTTTCTCTTTATTGTCTTCTCTACCTGATTCTTTAATAGTCGATATCGAAGTTTTCCTATCGAGACCGGCACCGAAGAAAGCACAACACACCTCCTACTCCAACAATGCTGATCATGAGGACGCTCCAGAATGAGCCTTTGTCGTCTAGCATCTCATCGTGAAGCTTGATTTTGTTGACTTCAGCCTCCATCTATCTTCCACTCTGCATAGTTCCCTCATCCGAATCTTGATAACCATTTTTCATTAAAGCAGCAATGCCCCTGCCAAAAGCACTGTAGGCATTTGCTCTTCTCACCCTGGAGGAAGCCGATCCGATTGATCTCCCAACCCTCCTGCGCGGCTACACTGCGATAAATAGTAAAAGAACCAGAAAAATCGTCAGCTTCATAATATTATAAAGGTATGTAGATTATATGCAGCAAATAACAGTTTTTTTCATAAGTATTTGACGGTATGAGTACTTTCCATTGGTATTGTTGATTTGTCGAAAGTTGTTAAATATAACCAGATTGTGATATATGTTGGAAACATTGACGCTATACGACATCTTGCCGTTCTTCCTCGTGAGTCTCTTCTGGGGAGGGACCAATCCTTTCATCTAAAAGTACACGCATACGGATGAGAAAGAGTTCGACCCTACCGACTTCAGTCTGAAAAGTTTGTGGAAGATACTGAAAAGATGGAAATTTTTGCTTTTCCTTGCTCTCAACAACGTTGGCTCTATCTTTTACGGGTTCCTTCTGGGGAGATATCCTGAGCAATTTAGCTCCATCACTGCTAATGCTCTCACAGTTGCCGTCACTTTCATCACTGAGAGCATACTCAAGAAAAAACCTTTCAAGCTAAAGCAAGTTGCAGGAGTCTTGCTGATAGTTGCTGGAATCTATTTCATACTATGATCTGCATACAGTCAATTATCTTAAACAGAATGTGTTCTCCAGCAGACAAATCATTGCAAAATATTTAATAGGGGTTAATTCATTCACTTTCTTTGAATAAACCAGGGAAATCATTGAGCTTAATCCTTCCATCTTATTATCTGCATCATGACCAAATACATGGTCTAATAGTCTGCATAAGTCAGATCGAGCATCGTGTATCCTTCCTCATCAAACAGTTGAGTCGATGGACATCTCCTTTTTATCGTGAGATATAGCATCTGAACCTTGTCATCGTCTAATTATCTTATGGACTAAATAAAGAGCTTCTTGATTTTGTATTCCTACGAGTCTTTGTCGTTTCCAACACTTTAGTCCGGAACCGCTTTTTATAACTCAGTTTAGTTCAGTTCAACTTCCTCCATTAGATTATGTTGCATTTGCACGTTTTCAGTCTTGAATTGATGTAATTTGAAGTTTTAGGGTATATTCAGCCTCAATCGAAGGTTTTTTTCAGCTTATTCTTTCAACCTTTATTCTTTTTCACATTTCATCATTTATGAGAACCTTTTTTCATTCATACTTTGATAGAGACTCTCCTTTTAAGGTTCTTCTTACTTTTTAACTAAATCCAAGTTTTTTTTTAACGCTGCTTTTTTATGTTTGAGTCGAATATTTGGAAAATAGTTTTTCATACACTTTTTGGTCTCTTGTTCGAGTTTAGCAGCATTAATGCTTAGTGGCTGAATAGACCTCAATTTACATGCCCTGGGCCATTGTAGGTTTGACAGTTTCTCCAAATAAGCATCAAATCTTCGAAAAAGCCTTCAACCACGTCATAGTAATCTCCTTTTAACTTTTTTTAAACTGTGCTAAGGTCCATTGGCTCAATAATTAGAAGCGGATAGTCAGAAAGTCCAAGCGATTGCCAATCCACAGGCTGTTGAAAATCATAGCTCAATTTATTTTGGTACATTTTTTGTAGAATCTCAGTCAGAACCTTCACATCGTTATTCTGTAGCCGAAGCTTTTTTATTCTCTCCATATAATTCGAATATAACGATCAAATGAGGAGAGCAGATGATCCCGCACTATATTACCGGGAATATGACAAATACGAAAAAAATAAGAACCAGCCAGTCAATAAAAAGAGCTACAGCTAGTTTACGTAAAAGGTCAAAGATAAGGAGCTGTATGAACTTTGTCAACATCTAAATCATTAAAACCGTATGCTTAAGAAGGAAAATAGCGAGCTCAAGAAACTGCTTTAGAGCTAGAGTAAAGAAAGATTGGATACTTATTCAGTTCAGCTTTAGAACAAGCAATACCGTGAAGCAAATTATTAATCTTACAAGAAGAAATCTACTCAGTTGATATCTTCTGTAAGATTTTTGCACAAGCTGTACACTGAAAGGACCTCAGTGAAAAAGGCCGACGATGTGCTCTAAAAGTTCATGACAAAGATGAAAACTGGGAAATCAAACACAATTATTGAGCTGATAAGACTCTTCGACGAAACCATCAAATAAACTGAAAACATTGATTGGAATATTGATGAGATTGAGAGAGAATCCTCGAAATATCAGAATCAGCTTTTAAGAAGGCACATCACAAAGATGAATAGTATGCTCCTTTAGTGTGTTTATCAGCTTAAAAGAGATGTAAACCAAATCAGCGAGGATTTCAAAATCAGCCAAGAGAATATTGGGAGAGAGATTCATTATTATTGTGAGAAATATATGAACTTTGGCACAAAATAGGTCCAAAGTGCAAAGGGCAGTTCTATTTAGGAAAATAAAATAAAACCTGTCTCTCAAATCAATAAACCAAAGACCAAAAAGAGCAACAATAAAATCAAAATTCAAGATGAAAATGTTCAATCTTTGAAGGAATCCTCAGAAAAAATCTCTAAAACTAAATCTAGACCTCTTTAGCCAAGAAACATCGTTCCAAATATCATTTAGAGGCTGAGTTAATCTTTAGCCTAAGCTAAATCTGTCAATAACTACTCAGTTCCTCTTTGCCATCAAAGATAAAGCAAGCCTCCAAAACCTTTTTCAGTACCAAAAAGGCAAGAGAAGACAATTGCAGACCAATTACGCTCTTCAAACAATACCGGAAAATCATCAATTACGCCTAAAAGCAGAGGAAGTGCAACAAAATCACATTTAAAAGATAGTTCAGTTGACTACAACTTCCGTTTTGAAGGAACTCCAGTTTGGAACTCTCAGAATACTTCAAGTCGCAAACATTATCGCTGATATTACATTTTAGATATCTTACTAGAAATCATAGTTAGTCCTAGTTCACTTCTCTTGGTTTAGTGCTTTGAGTTTGTGGTTGGTTTTACTGCTTTTTCGAGGGTGATGGCTTTTGTGATGCTTTTTGGTCTTTTTAGACTTACTTTTTTTCGATCTTCTTTTCCTCTCTGATGCATTTTCTATTCTAAAAATCAATCCCGAATTTAACTTTGCCTATGTTTGCAGGTATTCTAAGGGACTTTACCCACCTAAATACATCTTTTTTCTGCCAAAACTTGTTGTACTTACTGCCTTTCCATGCAACATACTCATAGGTTTTTTCATTGTATAAGAATAGATAAGATTTGTCGATAAGTTTGCTTCCTTTTTCTGCTAACTTTAGCTGTTTTCCGACTTCAAAGTGGCAAATTCCATCGATCCAGTAAAATTTTACATTTTCATCACTAAATTCTAGCTGCAATTCCTTCAAAATATTCAATTCAGTTTATTGATGAAAAGTGTTGGTTTAGATTAAACCTATGATGCATCTTTGACTGAAACATCTCTCAGTTAGTTCTTCTGCCGACTTTATCTAAAGAACTTCATTCTTTAACACTTTTTGGTCATAGAATCTCATGATTTTGCCCAAAGCGATTTCTCTTAAAAACATCTTCAAAGACATAAAGTTTTCCATTTTGGTGTGTTCAACCTTTTGTGAATGACCATGTTAATTAGGAGGAGTCAAAGTGAAGATTGAATTCTAGGTCAATTGGTAGGTAGATTTTACGTCATCGGTTGGAAGGTAAATCTGACAAAAGTACAACAAAGAGTTGATTTCTTACAAAGAGTTGAAATACCTCAACAAGTTCAGCGAATTGGCATGAGTCTTTTCTATAAAGTAGAAGATGACGGGTTCCTTTTGAGATGCTCTAGCAGCTTGGACGCAAATATCACTATCTTTTTCCGTAGTTATAGTTTGCCTGATGGGAGCTTTGGGTAGTTCCAAGTAGATATTTTAGACATTCTGAACCAATTTTGTATTTCTTATCGACTGGTCAATAAAGAAAAGTTCATTCTTCCATCCTTTTTGTGTGTCGGCCTGCATTGCAGTCAGCAGGGCTGGCAAATTCTGCCTCCCGAAACAGACATAATTGAACATTGACTAATAAAGCTACCTCGGAGCATTAAGTGCTGGGCAGTCGAAATCTTAAGCTGAGTTACTTGCCTGCAGAATAATGATTCTTCCATGTGAAATCAGTTGGTTTATCTGCTTCAACTTCGTAACGTTATAAATATGAGATTACTTATGCTCGAAATCTAGAAGAATGTCTCTAGGCTTTCGAATGTCTGTGTAGCTTTTGATCAGCCTATTGTTCAGTATGCTTTGTAATGCGCCATCAACTTCAAATGGAAGCTTTTGGTACTCATATTTACCAGTTTAGAAATCATACTAGAATATTAGCAAGTCTTAGAACTTTGATTGGTATTGTGCCACCATTTTTGGGGAATCAGACACTGCTATTTTGAACCAGCCGTCTAAACTTACAGCTAGTTTCTTTAAGAATAAGGGGCTTTGGAGATTTTGATCGAAATATAGCAATTTCGGACCTTTTGAGAGTCTGAACTAAGAGTTAGTTTGTAGAAAGTCTTCTAAATCCCTCTGATCTTCGATGTATGTGATAAAATCAGGAATCTAATTCCTGATAACTTTGGCCAAAAAAGCGCTATCAAAATTGACATTAATTGCCCTTAGATTTTGAGAGTCATGACTCTTGGTGATGAGATGCCCCTTCTCTTTGATTCTAGTGGGACTGGGGGAAAAGAACTCAAACCTAAAATAAGGGTCATCCAGTTTACGAGAATCATCCTAATCTGGATCTTTGGGTATATAGGTCTTGAGGTACTAATCGAACTGATAGCAAATGCCCAAGCTTTTGTTCATATTGTGCGTAAAATTTCTGCAGTCGATAAGCATGGCAAAGGCGATATCTGGTTCAGCGCGAAAGGCGTTTTATAGGTAGGGCCGAATGATGTTTTAGGTTTTCGACTAGCTGTACTGCGCGAGGAGGATGGGCGTATTCCTGTTCTAGTTGAGAATGAGGTTGAACTAGAATTAGGAACGGGTGGGGTGTACTTCATTAACTTTGATGAATGGAGCGTTTCCGGCTTGAATTAGAATAAGGCAGAGGGAAACGGCGAGTAGTTTATGGAAGATACTAAACATGCCTCTCTACGTGTTAGATTTAAATATTCTTATAATGGGAAATGATAATTGTTTTAGATTTGGATGGTTAAAAAAAGTAGGAACGAAAGGGTGTGGGAGGTGCCCAAGATCAAGGAGAGAAAAAAGAGGACTGTGAGAGTCAAGGAATAGGTTGAGAGCTAAAAAAGTTCATATTAGAGTGTATATCTATAGCAAGAGCAATAACAAAAGGCATAAATAAGCAACAATGTCTGCATTATTAATGAAAAAAATTAGGAGGTACATAGTAAACGAAAGGAGATATAGAGTTAATAAGAGGGAGTATTCAGTTAATAACAGGAAGTATATAGTTAACAAGAGGAGAAAGTTGATTAGTCAAATAAGTAGATGAATTAGTAGGAAAAGAAGAACAAAATTATCGTCAAAGACATCCTTTTAAGTGATTTCTAGACCATCTAAGGCCAGGAAGGTACATAACTGAGCTTCTGCTATCGCCCGGAATAAGAACATGCCATCTTGAGTTTTGTTCTGAGTTAAGCATAAAGGAAAGTACCAGATTGGTTATGTACAAACTAACTAATTCAGACATCTACGGCCCTCCTGGAATAGGCAAAACTTACTTGATAAAAAATATACTCAGAAGACAGCAGCTATCCCAAAAGGCAGTTTGGTTCAACTGCTACAGCATTCTTTAGAAATCAAAGCTTAAGTACTCAAAAAACAAAGCCCGCTCATAAAAAGATAAGTAAATCGTCATTATCGATGAATTCGACCAACTGTAGTCTCTGATTCTAACTCAAAAATTCAAGTATAAGTTCTTGTAATTCATACAGGAACTGAATGCTGACATACTGGTAGAAAAGGCTGGACTGATAAAGTATATCCTCATTTCAAACAAATCCTACCACTCCCTGCAAACCCAAGCCCTGGAAAGCATCAAATAGATCATGAAATGTGAGAAAATCACAGAGAGGCCTTTCCTTCCGTATTTTTGAAGCTATTCAGATATAATCTGAAGTCAGTGCAGGCAATCATCGAGAAGAAGCTAAAGTAAGTTTAGGCGGTTTTGCCTGAGTTTAGATTCAACTTCAAATTGGTTTAGATCGCAGTCAACAAGATGTATAATGCCTCGCAAGATATCAGGGGCATCCTTGCGTTCATTATTGAGGACTACCAATCTTTGCTTATACTGGATAAAAACAGTAATCTTAGCTAAAAGGAGCTGAGAATCAACTTTCTGAATGAGATAAATCTGCGGAAAAACGAAAAGAATGAGGCATAGAGTATGATCTGCAAATATTTGAGAGGACTTAATCCCAACCAAAAGCACCTCCTGCGGCAAATAGTGATCCAATACGAAGAAGCAAGTAAGCAGCATTAGGACTATCGAATATAATCAGTGTACAGGTAGGGTAGGAAGAAGAAAATCAGTCAGCAGACGGTGGATGTGTGGCTGCAGGAGTGGAGCTAGATGTAGATAATAACCAAAAAGAGGATCTACCCCAGATTTGAGCACTATCTGTTCCCAGTCTATGCTGTTCGAACTGACCTGACCTATAAATAATTCAGACCGTATTTGAACTGATCTATTATAGCTTTATTTTAGTATTGTCTGGACAAAGTTAATCAGATCTGGGCTTCAGACTATCAATATCTGTATTGTTCTCTTAGCATGGCCATCTGGGTCACTGGCTGGCCGACTGGGATGATGTGATCTTCATACAATGCTTGGTTTCTATGTTGGGAGGCACTTCTCAGCTTTTAGAGCTAAATTTAGTGGAAACGAATTTGATGGTCAACTGATTGTAGGGTAGGGGACAGGTTTTGAGTTTGGAAAGAGACTTGCTGTTGACTGGAGGGCTGGATCTGTTGGAAGCGGGCCATTTCGCGTCTCCTCGCCAATCTATCCATGGACTTCTTGGAATGTTTTCTGCACTTGCTGATGCAGCAGAAAGCGAAGGCAGTTACGATCACAGTGGATCCGATGATAAAGAGTGTGGACATGTTTTCATGGAAATCGTCATGATGTTCGGGTTTTCTCTTGAACTCCCTTGCCTCTCTGTGATCTCCTCTGTGTCTTTTCTTTTAGAAGCTGGGGGGGTTTTGCATCTATTGCAGCATTTACTCCTCAGATCTTCTTTCTTTCCTGTGCTCAGGGCCACGTTTTTATTTGGAAGAGCCTGACCTATCGAAGGGATTTCTTGCTGGTGGCGGCATATTTTCAGGCCCTCTCTCCTCTTTGTGATGCTATTTCTGCCTCTACTCGGGCCTAGGATGAGCATCCTCAACCGCCTTGGTTTACTCTGCTTTCTAAACCTCATCTTTTTTCGGACTACCCTGAATATCTTTCTCCATGGGCTCGGGCTGCGAGACGGCCTCTTGAGTTTAGTATTGCAAATTGTTTTCCAGAGGTGTGGGCTCGATGTGGCTGATCCACTCCTGAGTTGCGACCAGCAGACACAGGACTCCGATCACTAACAACTTCTTTATAGCCATTGATTCAATATATCAACGATCGATAGATAATGGGTTTAACATCCATGCCTATTCAAATATGACGCAAAATAAGTCTAAGAGTCTATGAGTAAAAATGAAATTAAAACTTGGTGTCAGTATTCCTCCTCGGGGATTTCTATGAATATCTACTCGTCCTCAGACGGCACGTTTTTGGCTATCTACTCTCTTATGCTCTATAGATCCTCGCCCTCTAAGCTTACCGCTGGGTCAATTTATACTCTGATTTGCTTCTCGATGCCCAGGTAGTTGCGGTGTAGGTCCATGATTGCCTATGATGCGCATTTGATATCCGAATGCTGATGGTTGTTGTAGACCAACGGGTAGTAATCGCTCTGGTCGCATAGAATGAGCCGCCATCTAACTTCTTACGTCTGCTTCTGCTCTTGGAAGGGTTCGAAGCCGCATCCCTCGCTTTTAGACTTAACCTTGCACATGCGAAAGATGTCGGTGTAGTCTTTCTCATAGGAGATGATTTTCTGATAGCGGCTGAAGGGAGGCCTATGATCAAGAGTGTGTATCTTTTTGCGGGGCTGCAGGTCTAGCCACTCTGCACTTCTGAACACTTTCTCCAGATACTCCAATTTGAATATCGAACTGTTGATGAAGGTATACCGGCAATGTTCGGGATAGTTGTCAGTTTACTGCGGGTCGCATACATAGATCTCAGACAACTGGTTCTAGAATATTTTGGACTCCACGTTCATCTCGCCCAACGACTAGCCCAGGACATTGCTGGGCAGCTTGTACTTTTCAAACGATTAGACGATCTTGGTTGTCCAGTCCAGGTTGTAGTCTTTGGCCAACCCCAACGCGAAGCAGTCGAAGCACTTTTCTAGCACGTTGGAGGTGCCCAGGATCTGTATGTATTAGAAGCCTTGGGCGATGAGGTCTCTGGCGGAGGGGAAGTTGAGAGATTTGTCTCCCATGAGGACGTTCCAGATATCCGCAGTGCCGATGGCCCAAAGCGAGGGCAGGTTGTTATCTTCGACCACGATCTTGCCCTCGAAGTCGATTGCCCCCATAACTTTGTGTGCGAAGGGGTAGATGGTAAGTTTGTCGCTGTTGTTGGTTAGGGTGAATATCTTGGTTTAGAGGTCTTAGATCTTTTCGGCTACCGTCCCTAGAAACAACGTGATTTGGCAGTCGTATTTGTCAGCCAGGGCGAGGAATCTGCGGATGATTATTTAGAGTATGCCTCTCTCTGATGGGATTTCCAATTTGTGGAACTACTTGGAGGTGCAGCTATTCTATGTTTGGGGATACTGGGACTACTCTCTTGGTTTGGAATGGGAGCTGATGGAAAAGCGCGAGCCTTTGCCGCCCGACATCACAAAGAAGCAAACTAAATGGCTAGAGATGTACCCTTTTTGTTCTTCATCAGCTCAAACCCCACCTTCTTGTACTTCTCGTAGTTGACCATGTCGCTGCCCTGGAACTACCTCTCCTCCATCACGATCTCCTTCAAGTTGACAATGTTCGACTCCACGTTCTGCTTGAACTCCAGCTACCCCGCCCTCTTCTCGTAGATGAGTTCGTCATTGTGGTAGAGCTTGATAGCGGTTTGGGTACCATGTCGAGGAAGTCCAGCTCTGCCTTCTCGACTGCGACCAGGAAGTCGAGCAGCTAGCCGTTGACCTGGCTGTTGTCGGTCTAGCTGGCCTGCGACTTGTCCCTCCGGAACCCGTTCTATATCTGGTCGATGATGTCGATGAGATGGTCCTGGTCGTTGACGCAGATATTGTTGATTATGCTGCGCATCTTCTACTTCGTATGCATCATCTACTCGTTCTGCTGGCTGTGCTAGGTGCGGTGGCTCGACACAGTCAGGCCCAGCTCTTGCTTACGGGGGAAGTACTTGCCGAGAGGGTGTTCGAGAGCACCTTCCGCCGCTCGATCGTGCGTCCGTCGATTGGGTTCTTGCGATTTGACATTGCATGCGATTGCAGCCCACTACCTATCTTAGGCGATCTGAGTTCAGTCCTTGCAGGCTTGAACGGAGTTAAGCTATATTTGATATTCAGTGCCCGCCTGCGTTATTCCGAACCCTACGAATACTCGGATCTATTGTCGGAGGCGCAGACCTAAGAGTTGCAGTATTTGTGTTTGTGACTGCGTATTTGGTAGGCCCTGTGAGGGTGCAGCAGTTCCTGGGAGTTGGGTCTGTGAGGGGCGGGCTGTCTGCAAGTCTAAAACTCTGCGCCCATGAACAATCAACGTTATTAAAGTTTATGAGATTTAACGAGCATGATGGATAATAGGCATATACCGAAATACATGAGGGTTGCATAGAGTAG
>Ga0316217_10005566_pt1 | contig 12984 bp, 13 predicted proteins | sample 1anoAmetaG_FD_203633 | JGI IMG/M metagenome (GOLD analysis project Ga0316217, IMG submission 203633) | Freshwater microbial communities from Trout Bog Lake, Wisconsin, USA - 1anoA | ecosystem: Environmental > Aquatic > Freshwater > Lake > Hypolimnion/Profundal zone | place: USA: Wisconsin...
TCGGCTGTATGCTAAATACCACAAACTAGCATAGTAGTGGGGGAATGCACCCTCGAGGAAGACGCTAACGAAGATGTCTAGAGGGGCTAATTATATCCTTTGAAGACAAATCGCAGGCTGAGTCTGTAAAATTTTTACTTTGGAGTGAATGCTACATTGCCCAAACTAGCATAGTGGCGGCCCATGGGCATTGTAGCAAGGTTGTTGTGTGATGGTAAATGGGCGCAATTTTATAACTAATTCAGTGGCATGAACAAAGACAACCGCAGCAAATCTACGCGCAATCATATCACCCAAAGCGGGCAGGTCGACCGTTCTACCTTCAACCCGCTCCTAAACTCTGTCTCCAAGCCTTCCATGAGCAAGCAAAACCATGCCGAGAGAGTCAACGAAATGGCACAAAAAATCATGAATTAGGTCAACCGCCTTTACAATCAGTCCCAATTCAGAGCCATTACCAAAGAAATGCTCAAAGAAGGAGGCTCTAAACTCTTCTACGATGTTTTCGCGATCTTGGTACGAGGGATAGACTAAAAGGTGGACAGAGAGGAAGTGAACCTTGAGTTCATTCTCGACATTCTGAGGCTGTTCAACTATAATGGCAATCTCAACAAAAATATCTTTCAGCCCATTGGGGCACCCCACACCTGGTTTCACTGTTTGAGCATTCTTGAGTTTATTGCGGAGGTTGTGGCCATCACTGCAGCTTTCAGGCATCATTCCCGAGAGTTTTTGAGGAGCAGGGATATTGAAAAGGACTAAAACTACGTCACAATGAAGGCTGTGTTGGAGAATAATCCTGAAAAACTGAGGCTGAAGCTTGAATAAGAGTGCTATTAACTATAGAAAAGTTGCGCTTAGCTCAACAACAAAACAGTGAACTCTGAGCTGGCAATCAAAAATATGCACAATCAACAAAGGAGCCTTTAGTAGGTGGATAGCTAGGTGCTGAAATAGAAAGAAAAAGAGAGTCAGTTTTAGCAGTAAATCAAAGAGCAGGATCTCGAAAGACACAGATTGGAGGGGGAAATTGCAGCCATGAAAAACAGGATAGCTGATGAGTAGGCAGTGCACTCAAAGCTCAGCAATGAGGTCTCTACTCTTTAGTATAAGCTTGAGCACAATGAGGTTTCACCCGACGAAAGTGTACGCTTGGAAGAAGAGATACGAAAGGGAGAGTACCAGCAACAAATGTTAGAACAGAGTATATAAAACTTGGTGGAACACTTTAGGAGCAGCCTAGATATCTCGCTCAAAGACGTCAAAGAAGCCTTTCTTAAGCATGAACTCTCAGTGAAGTAAATCAGTAAGCACGCAGCATTGTAGATTAAGCTTCAGAGCTAATCCACGCCTGCCCTTTAGCAGTTGTGTGAGTTCCCTGAAAACATTTTGAGCAGTAACGAAATAAGAGCGTGGAACATTCCCAATGAAGTCAATCGAATGTTTTCTGCTCTTTTTCACAATAACAACGCCAAAATCGCTGAAAAAACGATTTAAGAGTCTAAAAAAAGAGTGACTAACCTAAAGATGGAGCAACAAGGCCTAAAAAGTAAGATGCAGAACCTAAATGACCGAATATTACAACTGAGATACTTAATAAGTGAGCAAACACTAATCAAGCAAAACTTGAATCAAGCCATTACAAGCAAAGAGAATAAGGTCAAAGAGCTAAAGTACTAGATAGAGACTATCAAAATGAAAAGAGCTTCAATAAAGGCTCAAACTTAGAAGACCAAGACTTAAATCTAAGCCGTTTAGCAAGTGTGCGACTAATTGATGGAATAAATTGCAGGGATTGTGTAGGACAGGCAGAAATTTTAGCAATAAATCACGAAAAATATGGCCTAAAACTAGCTGACCATGAAAGCATCCAAATCAAAAGTCTGTGAAGAACTAGCTAACAACAAGTCTGCTATCAACGAAATTCATTAAAAGACAGTGTCAATGCCTGAGTTCCAGGAGGAAATCGTAACTTGGAAGGAGTAAGATTAGGCGAACTGATCTGGCATTATTTTCTCCTTTGCTGCTAAATATAAACTGCTTTATTATTTTTCACTCAAAATATAACTACATAACAATCGAATATGAGTCTGGCTGAGAATTTCAATCCCATAACTCATACTGACCAATTCCTAGTAAAGAAGAAGGGAATGTCTTCTGACTAAAAAACTCCAAACGCGCTTAGAAATCTAATCAAAAACCATCAAGAATAGGAATAGTACAAATAATCGAAACCTTTCTCGAAAAAGTATGGTAGTCAGAACACAACTTATAAGCAATCTAATAAGCCTGTGGCCTAATCTAGGCAGTCTTATTCCAATCAGCCCAAATCGGAGAAAGAAATTGCAGTGACTGTTGGAAAAGGAGAAGTTTAGCAGAAAAATAACACAAAACACTCATTCAACAAAAAACTCATTAACAATATCATCAAAGATGAGACTGAGCCTTCGTCCAACCAAAGCCAGTCAAACAAAGTTAAAAAGGCAGGTGATGGGAAACTACTTTCTCCTAAAAAAACAAGAGATAACTTATTGCAGCTCAACTAAGAAGAAGGAAAGTTACAAAGATAGATTCTGGAGATACATAAAAGTACAAAAGAATAGCTAGAAAGAATAAAGCAAAACTATAAATTGGGGAGTAAAAAGCTATCAGCTTATTTGTCATAATCAGCCAATCAATAGAAAAAAGGTATCAATTAGTAATAAAGCGAACATTGCGAACCAGTACTCGAAAAATTGGACCTTCTGATGAAGTAAAAGTCAAAGTAACTGCTAAAACTCTAGCATAAAATAAGCTCAAACGACTATATCTTATTTTTGTAGAAAATGCCCTAAAATATAGATTAGATGAACTCAAGCTAAGAAGATGATGTTGTTTAGGAGCTTCCTCAAGAAAAACCCAAAATATAAGGCAGCCATGGCAGCTATTCAATAACCATGACAAGTATGAGGAGTAAGAACTATGCACTCAACCAGAGAAGGACTTACGATGTTTTCAAGGGTGAAGAAGAAAAAAGTGAGAATATGAGCTAATTTAGAGCATAGACTGCAAAGGAAGAAGTCATCAAAGAAGAAGGCTAGAATCGGATGACTTTGAACCAAAAATTCAAAGACTTTTTACTCAATTGATGCAGCTTAATATTATTAATACGTAACGAATACTTAGCTAGTCATGAATCAATCAGCCTAAAAAAAGTCATTTAATCAAGTTGAAGGTTTCGTTTATCTGCTGAGCCAGAGGAGTTCCTGAAAGTGCCTTGAAAGAGCACGTCTGTTAGTCAAAGAAACCTTGAACTAGCAGCTATAGGAGTAGTCTTCTGAGTGTCCCTTTTTGCTTTTTGTTTAGCTAATTATGTCTTCCAAGATAATCCAAGGCTTACTAAAGCAACAGTTCGCCATATCTAAGTGCATCTTTATTGGCCTCTGCCAAATTGAGTCTTTCCAACTATGATAGCTTTTGTTTGTTTTTAAGCTGAGTTTGGACCAAAGCTTGTCGTTAGAGCACATTTTAGACTGCAATCAATAGCTTTTAAAAGATGGCCTACTATGATTACTCAACTATTTTATGCAGTTTGAATCTGGCTTTGCAGAGGAAGATTGAAGTTTTTAGCAAAGTGGGAAGATTGACTTTGTTATACTTTACGAATTTTTTAAATTAGATCCTAAGCTAAATATCTCTTTGAAAAGTCTGACTGATATCGTAAAGCATCGTAATCAACGCATCAATTTGCTAAACTTTTTACTTTATATCCTTATCTCTCAATCCGACAACTTTCCCGTTCTAAATGACCTCTAGCAAATGACTGGCGACAATTGAAATGTTTGAAATGATGTATACGAGTTGCTTGAGTTGAGAGCGTTCCCACACCAGCAAACTGATGTAATGCATTAGTTTGGAGATGCCACTCTACCAAATGATTGTCAAAAGTTCAACGAGTAAAACTGGCAGTTGATCGAGTTGCAAAATGGTTTACATTTCTTTTTTTTAAAGTAGATCTTAGATAACTGTCAAAATGGTCTGAAGCTTTTCAGCGTCGATTTCGTACTATTTCGATAGCTTCCCTGTTATGGATTCAAGAATAAGTTTGTAGGCTGAGTTTATTGTTGCGAAATACTGAAAGTTGGAGGCTATAGTCTACAAATTTTACTAAGAAATGAACAAAGCCAACACTTATCTATTGATATCAGGCAAATAGGGCTACAGTTTGTGAAGATTCTTAAGGATTTATTAGCTGATCAGTTCTTTGCGATGGCAGTTTAATGTTTTTTGAATTAAGTAAGATTCATAGCTTTCACATTTTCTGCTACTTTTCATCGTTTATTAGAGCATCACCACTCTGCATTATTCAACGAACTATAGACACTTTTGAGAGATAACACTCCAAAACTGCTGAGCATTGGGAAAGCTATCAAAATCTATGCTCACAAAAGCTTCAAGGACCAAAGCTTCAGTAATGGGCAGAATAGGAATGTTTCTAATCATTTGCAGAAGTATCACAGAAAGATTGTCTTCCTGCCGAATCTTCAACATGCCTGCCAAACTTTTGACAACGTTGATCTGTTGGTAGTAGTTGGTAGATTTGTCAAAGTTATTGAGAATAAGTTGACTAATCGACCCGATTCTGCTGATGTTGGTTGCGATCAATCTTAGCATTAGCTATGGCTGTTAGGTGAACAGGATTTGACTGCAAAATTAGCGAGTGAATTGGTAAAAGTTGTCATCGGTTAGTTGCTGGGTTGAGTGCACAATCAGGCCTAAGTGGAGGAATTCATTCTGAGGCTAATTTGACACAGAAAGGGCCTATTATAAAATGGGTTTCCATAAAAAACCAGCTGCATTCGGTTGTGTCTCGATTACGTTTGATATCGCCTGGACTAGAAAGGGGTCTCGATTGACTGCGTTCAGTTGGTCGACTAATAGCTGCAGAAAAGTTTGGCAGATGGCAGGTTGAGAAACTACCATACAACAGATGCGATAAATTGTGACAACTTCAAGATTTCCACTCAGAGCACTCTCGTAAAATATCTACCAATTTAAGAGAATGAGCTACTCTGATCGAATTTCTTACCAGGTTTCAAGAGGAACATCTTGGTAATGAGAAAGTAAAACTCTGTGATTTTGTTGGAAAGGGCTTCCGCTAACTCTAGCAAACATCTATTTGAGCAAATGTGAGTGATTTTGAGCCAAATCTGGGCTAAACTGCTGAACTCTAGCAATTATGGTCGCTTCAGTAGGCTTTTAAATGACTGCAGGATTATTAACCTCAGTGACAATCATAACAACAAAGTAGGCATATGTGAAGAAGTTCAGCTAATTGAACGGATGCTTTGGAACATATACCTAAGCAAGGAGTTAGAAAAGACGGTAGATCTTATCGGAAACCCTTACATTGAAAAAGTAAAAAATCTCCCTCAGTAGCTCATCGATTGGAGCTCCTTCTTTGCGTTTGACTATGTGCTATAGAAATTTGCGGCAGAGGGGCTCATTATGAGTCAGTAAGTATCCTAGTTTCTATTTGTTTATCTATGTCTAGTTGCGTAAAATCAGGAAGACCACTTTTTATTCATATTATTCACCAAAAAGCTAGCGAAGAACTTCCTACGTAAGCTATTTTTAGTGATTGAAAGCTCTTACCAAAGGTCTTTAGTAATCATTGATAGGCTGGTTGTTCGGAACAAAGTGAGTGAAGGCAGTTTTGACCAAATGCTGAACCAAAAGAGGTCGATGCTATTCATCGATTGAGTGGAGAATAAAGCTCAAAAGTCTGAAATCTGTAGATTTATCAAATGTTTTATATATATGAAGAATTCTGACATCTTGGGCCAAGGTGATAAAGTATTAAGCTGCCATCTGCTTCAAAAAGGAGCTGTCTGCTTGACTGAGGCAACAGGCAAAGATGTGCTAGCAGCACAACCCTAGTTTAGTATAGTAACTCAGATAGAGCATCCAAATTCGTTCAAAGATGACAGGGACTGGCATAAGTTTAGAGTGTGGGAGCACTTTCTGAGGAGCATAGCTCGAGGAGAGATAAATTGCGACCAGAAAATCCATGGAAAGGGCTGGACTTTTCCTACTGCTGATATTGTCAACAAAAAGGGTTTACATCTATTTCTGGAACTCTTTGGAGTACATACTATGAAGACTGGACTATTTGGGGAGTAGTTAGAGGTGAATTTTTTTACATTAGGCCCCACAGACGCTTACTTTTGTATCTTTGCAGTAATAATCTGCAGGTTTTGTACAAACGAAGCAGAAACCTTTTTTACCTTTCTGTTTTGTTAGCTAGCCAAAGCTTTACTCTATCGCTAAAAGTTTTTACTGCAGGATCAGTCCTACGTATTTTTAGATTTGCTGATGTCTCTACTCAGAACGTGGAAGTTGGCCAATTTACTAAGGATAGAATTTAGCGTAGATTGACATCAAAAAAGGCGGCACCTCACAGTTGATCAAAGAAAAAGCTTTGATGAGCCAACTGTAGCCCAAAGTTTTGAATTTCTTCAAAACATCTTCCGGCAAGGCAACAGCTAAATGTTGTTTGATTTACTTGCGTGTATGTCAAAGTAGAGCTACAAAAAGGCCAAATGAGGTTACTTGACTTTATGAAGCAATAAAATTATTTGATAGGAGTAGTCCCTGACGAGGGGAGAGATTGCCACTGCCACCCTCTCATAGGAAGGATACGCGATGTAGTTTTATTCGACCAATGACTATCTAGTACTCGATTTACGGCGAGCGAAGTTAGGGCTGAATCGATAAGTTCTCTTCTCCGCAGCATATTCTCAAACACGAAGAGATATGGCTCGGCGTTCAGCTCTTTTATCTTCTTCGGCAAGGCATCTGCTTGGAGACATAATTACTTAGTTGAGCTTAGAAGGCTGCTGATTCTTCGGAATTGAGGACTGTTCTGAGTTTGGTTATGGATAGACTGATAATTTCTTAAAATTTGCTGACTTTGATCATAAATCAATTTATTTATATTAATAACCATGGATAAAGATCACGAGTACTCTGTCCCCCGAATGCTTAGAAGATTGTCTTCTTTGAAAGAGAGGCCTTTACTCAAATCTGCCGATCCGAGCATCAAAAAACCCCTATTGTCTATCATCCATTTCAATGATGTCTATGATATACAGCCTAAAGGAGGGAACAGAGGAGTTTGCAACTTTAAGGCCAAAGTTTAGGCCATCAGAGAGGAGTTTCCTGAAGCTTTGACTCTTTTTTCTGGCGACTGTCTTTCTCCATCAAATCTAACGAATATTAAAGAGGGCTGGCAAATGGTCCATGCTTTGAATACGCTGAAAATTGACTGTGCATGCTTTGGAAACCACGAATTCGACTTTGATGATATAAGCCATACAGAGAAATTGGTGAAAGCTTGCAACTTTCCTTGGCTCTTAGGAAATATCACCTACAAAATCACTGGAAAGTTGCTGGGGGACGGACAGGCTTACATAATAAAGTAGCATTTTGGATTAAAAGTTGGTATACTCGGGGTTGCAGGACCAGACTGGATTGGTATTCTGAACGACCAATACGATGATTTGCTAGATTATGAAGACTGTTTCGCTTTCGGGTCCAGAATGTCAAAATATTTGAGGGAAACGCTGAGATGTGATATAGTCATCGCGTTGACTCACATGCGAAATGCAGCTGACAGATACTTCCCAACAAAAGTTGAAGGTGTTGACCTAGTGCTGGGAGGCCACGACCACGTAATAATGTAAGAAATGGTAAATGAAACCTTAGTGATCAAGAGTGGCTCCAACTTCAACAACGTTGGGTTGATCCATCTCTACGCAAAAGACCAAGACATCTAGCACCAAGGCAAGAGGTTGAATTACTAATGGACCATTTTCAAGATAGCTGAGGCTGAGAAGGTGGATGAAGAGTTGAAGAGGTACATTGATGAACTGATGGTTGAGTACTAGAAGTTCGACGAGACTGTTGGCTATACAAGTGTTGCTCTGGATATGCGGTTTACTAAGATACGGAAGTAGGAGAGCAATTATGGGAACTTTGTTGCGGACTTGGCTCGACTTTACTATGACTGTGATATCACAGCTATCAATGCTGGCTCACTGCGTAACGATGCGATCATCGGCCCAGGAAAACTGACATATTCCAAGATCTCCAATATCATCGACTCTCCCCTGGTCGTCAAGCAAGTCAAAGGGTCAGCAATATTAAAAATGCTTTAATTAGCAGTCTCATCCTATCCAAACTACACCGGCCAATTTCTCTTCGTTTCTGGCCTCTCATTCTCCTTTGATTATCGTCTGTCCCCTCGAGTCCAAAAGGTATTAGTTGATGGAAAGCCGTTAGATGCTCATAAAGAGTACACTCTATGCACTAGTTTGTACCAGTCTAAAGGAGGAGATGGTTTTACGATGCTTAAAGAAGGTGAGATGATAGTAGACGAAGTCAAAGGAACCACGATGTTGCATTTGCTGCTTAAATTTTTCAAGGCTGCAGACACCCATCAAGAATATCAAAGCATTAAACTTTTAGCATAGATAATTTCCCATGAGTAAATCCTGAATTAATAGTAATAACTCCCTGATTTTCCTCCTGACCATTTGATATTGCTCAAAAAAGTCTCGGTTCGTATGGGTAGGATCAAGGATTTGAGGAGTGGATTTGTGCTCAACCAAGATGGCAAAAAACTGACTACCATTAACCCTGTAGAAGATGGACGCATAACTTGTCTTTGTAAAGAATGATTATAAAACTTTGTATCTCAATAAAAGCCAGTGTTTGGATTGATGCTCAGATTTCTCTTTTCTGAGAACTAAACCCTTATATAATTTAGAATGAACCTCACAGAACTCAAGTATAGGTTGATCGCATTCCGCACCAAAAAGTCCTACCTGGCCTTCCTAATAACCCAGCTCGCACTTTCAGTAGCAATCGTGGCTGTGGCCTTGGCCTCCCCGACCCATTTCAGAGCCTCCTCTGTGCTTATACTCGAGTTCGTGCTTTTCGGAATGCTGGCTTTCGATTTGTACTGCTTTCTAACTCAGATTCGTGGTGCGTTGGATCTCCTAAGGAAGGCTTTTCAATAATAGAAGCAATATTTTCGACTTCGGCGTCATCTGCGTTTTCGCAGCTACTTTGATGTTTCTGGTAGCCTACGGGGAAGACCCTGGACGCGACTACCGTGAGCTACTTGAAACCGATGATGCCATAATCTTAGTGCTCGTAATAACGAGATACGTGGCTCAGGTGGCTCGTCTTATTTTGGTGATCCTGCACGCAAAGACCAACCGAAAACTGCACAAAGAAATAAAGGAGGTCAATCTGAACCACGTCGAAATGAACCACTCCATCAACTTCAACGATATGTATAAGGCCGAGCAACTTGTTCGGGATAGGATTTCCAAGAAGTATGCCGTTTTCTAGGATTAGAAGTGATACCAATCAATATTATAGTTCCCAATTAAACTATCTTAAGAATCGATTTTTTATAGAAATCGCAAATAGGCTTAAATTCGCTCAAGGGTTGACTAGAGTTAAGAGTGGGTAGGCCTCCAAAGATGGACTAGCTCAGTGTTGATTGAGTTTAATTTTATTTGGGAGTCTATGCAGAGCTATAAGAGAATGAATCTTACTGTCAAAATAAGTAACAAATGAATCAGAAATCTTGATTGGAAAACAGTCCTTTGTCCTTTGCTAGTTTATACAGTTCCTTTCTCAAGGCTTTGGAGTACTCGTAGCTTTGGTTGGACAGTTTGATGCTTCTTTTGCAGAACTATATTTAGTCCCGGAGGGTTCTCTCTTCCTAGATGAGGTCCAGCTGCCTCTTCTCCCTCAGCTTGAGTAGGTTCCTGTTTCGCCGTTTCTCGTCCGTTAATTCTTTCTAAAGCTCTTTGTTTTGTGCGAAGAGCTCATGGTTTTACTGCTATAGCGGTTAGAATTAGTTATGGTAGCGGTCAGAGCTCAAAAATATTGGTCTTGTGTCAATCACAGAGTGGTCGACGAAGTAGTAGAAATTGAAGCCTAGCTTAGCTTTTTTGTCGGGAGAGTTGTTAAGCACCGATATGGTCTAATGAAGTACGTTAGGTTACCATTCGATAATATTTAAAGTAGTATTCCCTCCCAGTTTCCTTTTGCTTCCTTCCAAAAAAACGACTTCGATGTTGAGTGAAGGGTCGTTAGAGTTCAAATAAAACTCAGCTGTCGAATGGGTGAAGCAGAGGCCTTTGGTAATTTTGTACTTGGATCCGAGAAGAATGGTCTGCTTCCCCTTTTTAATAGTGACATAAACCTAGCATTCCCTTAGACGCAACACGACCTGCTTGAGGGTTAGTACGACTTTAAGCATATATTATCTCTTCTAGAAAAATCGAAATACTTAAACGTGCTATTTGTCATCGTTTGTTTATGCTACCTGCGGCTTATGTCTCTGACCATTGTTCTATCCTTTTGCTTGCTTTCGCTCTGCTTTCATACACTCTTTTGATTATAGATCTATTCATTAATTTTTAGAAGATTTCCTCTTCGATCAAAAATGGCACAATATTGCCAATTAACTCGCTTTATGTGCACAATCCTTGTGTTTGGTGCTGGTGGTGGTTTTGCATCCATAGATTTGACTTTATAAGCAAAAAATGTCAAATATGAAATTACTAAATTATTGTAAAAAATCCAAAATTCTTCAAAACCCTATCAGTTTCTTCTATTGTGATGCAATTTTTGTGAATTTTCCATCAAAATTAACTAAATTTCACCTAGCGTTAAATATGTCATGGAGAGTGATAACCTTAGGCTGAGATAAGCTAATTAATTGAGATAAGCAGATCCCAAATTTATCAGTGAGGTGAGAAGCTGATTCCGTTTGAGACAAATGAATCTCAATGACTGCTTGGTTATGAAAACTCAATAGAAAGGAACCAATCTGAGATCTTTTTGAGGGAATTGAAAGCTGACATTCTACTTTTCACAGATAACGTAAATGAATCAAATGTGCTTTCAAATAAAGGTATCCACACTTTCGGCATCATCGAAGGATAGATCGAACTTCAAAAGCCCAGCAGATTAGAAGAAAGGGAACTATTTTCCTGCCACAACGAAGAAATAAGAGAAGCATAGCTGTAGAACTTTTATGACTTGATGCAGGTAAAAGTGTTTTGTAAGATTGAAGAAAGATGTCTGGAGGCCTCATTATTTGCGCATAAGCAGCTGAAACGTTTGTTCTTAACCTTTGTCAAGGAGTAATGATATTCAAGCGAAAATTGAGTTTAAATTCCATGAGGATCTGAAGTTGCTTAAGAAGAAAAGAGCTACAATTAATAAAAGGAGCAGTCGAATATCAAGGTTGTTTGTCTGATTATCCACTCTACAAAATTGCAAAATATGCAAGTAGCTAAGAGTTTTCTGGCTTCTCAAGCAAATAGCAAGCTCCTCATCTGCTTCCGGCCTCTCCTTTTGCTTGACTTCCCAAATAGGCTTATCCTTCGCCATTCCAACTCTGCTTATTTTAATCAACCTTCATATATTTGATCATTCTTATTTGGCAATACTAGATCATAGCTTCAATTCATTTTTGAGTCTATCTTAGGAGTTTTACAGTTTATTCTACTCCCACTTATTTACGAGATTGTCTTCTGCCCAAACCTTCAGTTGGATCCAAATGAGAGCCTATGTGCAAATCACTGAAGAAATGATTTGACTAGAAATAAGCAAGCGGGCTGTGCGGCCATTCTTAGCATTTCCACAGATATCAAACTCAGCACAGAATATAGAAGACATTTCTTTGAAGCTAATAATTCCTAATATAAACTATGCAGGGCCGAATGATTCGTGTATAGCAGACGAATAACCCCTTGCCCTAGCTTTTAGTAATAACTGCCCAAAGCAGAGGCGACACCATAAATAAGCTAGTTTAATCTGTAAAAATGGCGAAGATGGGTTTTTCAATTTCAAACATTGTAGAAAGAAATTGTATAATGCTAGATCACTTATAAGAAGTTTGCCTGAAAAACTTAGCAGACATTTGCCCCTCAATATTGAGGGATGCAGGTCGCACCTGAACCGTTATAAGCAGCCTAGCAAGCCAGCAGTTGCTTCTCGATGCTTCCTTTCATGGATCTAGCCTGCAAGTCCTCTGAACCTGAGTAGCCCGAAATAACTAAATTTGTCAAATATCCACGAATAAAATCACTGTCGTCAGGTATTTACAGCCAGACGTCTCTTTAACCTCCTCTACAGCAGACAGGAATTTTGGAGCTGACTGTTGCCTTTGTGTTAGACCATTTTTTTTATTTCCTGGCTACTCTGCAACCTTAGCGCCGTTTCAGGGTTCCCTTACTCTATTCCGTGACTATGAAACCAGTTCATTATACTCTCTTAAAATTTCTATCGGTTTTTGCTCCTCCCATGGTTTTATCCTTCAATCGATATTTTGGGGCATATTTTGGTTCTTCCCTCATTTATTGAGTCATCGAGGGTTGTGAAGGTGCCAATTTTGAGTATTGGAGGTGCTTGGAATTCATATTGAGCTAGTTTGGTGTATACTGAGCACATGTGCTTTCTCAATTATTGATTATATTAATCTAAAAGCCAAATCAAATTAGTTTCTTGATTTTAGTGCTGAAAAATCATTTAAATTCACGCTTTTTGAAGTTTGCGGATTGTTTGCTGCCTATGGGCTCATTGCAGAACGAAAAAATTCCGATGATTTGTTCTTTTGCCCTTATTTTTAACTTTTTCTCTGTCATTAAATGCTATTTGAAGAGATAGACCGAAGGCACACTTCCAACAACTCTGCATACACTATTTTATGTACCATTCCCATTTTTATGACGGCTTCAGCTTTTTTCAATCGTCATTTTGCTGAAAGACACATCGGTAAACAAAAAAGAATAAAGATTGAAAGAACATTGTGGACATTGTAGGTAATTTATTCGAATGATTTGGTCTTCGGAAGTATTTCTATAAAACGAAGATTTATTATTATGTATAATAGTCACTAAAATAGAGTTTTGA
>Ga0316217_10005567_pt1 | contig 12984 bp, 11 predicted proteins | sample 1anoAmetaG_FD_203633 | JGI IMG/M metagenome (GOLD analysis project Ga0316217, IMG submission 203633) | Freshwater microbial communities from Trout Bog Lake, Wisconsin, USA - 1anoA | ecosystem: Environmental > Aquatic > Freshwater > Lake > Hypolimnion/Profundal zone | place: USA: Wisconsin...
GATCTTCTCTTTTCTGACATTTTGTAAGATTTGCACTTCTTGCTGCCTGACCAAAACATCTTTTCTTAAATCATTTTCAATCTTCTTCTTCAGCTTTAATTTCTTTTGACGCAATTTATTCACAACAAAGGTCTGTTATTCATCATAAAATCGAGGAGTTAGCTAACGAACTGCGATTGTTTCTTCAAGGTAAATGTCCTCGTTTTTGTTCTATTTAGACTACTAATCACCATCTAGAAGCATTTCCTTATAAATAGAAGGGAGATGAGTGACTATCTATTCATAATGTGCTCTAATAGTGCTTACAATTTCTAATTCTGAGGCTGGAGCACAGATTCCTGTGAATTGAGATATTTGTTGCTTTAGATATTTGAGTAAACACACTAAGTTATTTAGGCTGACTTTTTTGCTGAAGCACATCCTTAAAGCTACTTTTTGCAGATCTATCTTCCCCAATGGCTCTTGCGCTGAGTTCAAAAATTATGTTTTTGATAGCAAACCATGGATGGCTTATAAAAGTATTCGTGCGAATCGATAAAACTATGGCAAAAAGGAATGAGTCCTTTCTAAGAGTTTGTTAACGATTTTACTGAGAATGATTCCTCGAGCTGCTATCTTGAAAAAATGATGAGAAATTTACCCAAAATCAATGCTCTTGATTTATTTTGATAAGTTTTAGAGAATAATAGTGTATTGTAGAAGCAAAGCCCCATACAATTTGTTTTGAGACAACTGCCCGAAATTAGCGCGCAACAGCACAGACAAAGCATTAGTAGCCAACAGTTGATAAGCAGCATCAATATTTGTAGTAGTCAGCTGGTAGGACTCAAAAATGTTCAGAAGCTATTTGACATACTATGCTGGGATTAGTTTGTTGTGAGGGTGATGAAATGCTGCCGCTTAATTCAGGAAAGCGTGTGTGAGAGTCACAAGTTCGGAGGGTTGTTTTGAGAGGAGTTAAGCTTTTTCTGTGAAAATGGTGAGCATTAATCAATCGGATATATATTAAATATAACGCCTAATGGCAGAAAACGGAGCGTAACTGATTTTAAATTTAGAAAAGCCAAACTTATCGAACAGCATATCAAACTCAAAGGTCAGCTTAAATAACTGGCGACTAAAATGGATGAAATAGCCGAAAAGTAGCGATAACGCAAGAAAAAGAAGCAGACGTCAGGACAGATGGAAGAAGACGAAAGAGTGATTTAGTTAAAAAAAGAGCTGAAAGAGCAGGAGATTCGCATCCAAAAGAATAAGGCTGAGATAGCCAAGTTGCGTCGTAACTTAGATAGCAAATACGACATAAACAAAATTGTCGAGAAATAGAACGAACTCAAGCATCTCAAAGGGCAGTTAAAAGCTTTGGAGGAGGAGAAGTAATCTTTGGAGAAGATCAGAAAGGCTCAGGAAAAAGCTCTGAAGAATAACTAGGACAAATAGACTGCCAATAAGATAGCACGTATGGAGGAATAGTTAAAGCAGCTCACCCAAAAAACTAAGAAGCAAGTTGAAGCTATCAACGACAAGGAAAAGCAGATACGTAAGCTACACTAAGCCTATATCATTAAGGAAGAGAAAGTTAGAGAGATTTAGACCAAACTCAAAGAGAAGAAGCCGCAGACTGAATAGATCAATTAACAAGTGATTGCGCAGTTGGAGGAAGAAGTGAAGCAGCTTTAAAACCAGAGGGCGGAGATTTAGAAAGAAGGTAATGAGAAAATAAGAGCTCTTGAAAGGGAAAGAAAGTAGCTGAAGAACTAACTATAGCGTAAAAAGCTTATTTTGTAAGAAAAATAAAAGGAGCTAAGATTAAATCAATTGAAGCATAAATAAATCTTGCGCTTAGTGAATTCGGGCCATGAGTAGCCTCGCGAGAAGGAAAACAAGGAGTAGAAGCGAGTAGTGAACAAAAAAGGACGATAGGCACCGAAAATGGAGGGAGATGATGATGACATAATCGAAGAAAACCCTCAGCCTCAAACTAAACCTGCCGCCAAGCCTAAGAAATAGAAAAAGGAGTATGGCTTTTCTACAAAGCATGAGGATGATTGATAAGAATCCATATTTATGCGATGATTCGATTAAATAAGCCAATGATTCAAGATCACTATTTCAAGGTGATAAGCATTACGTAAAGTTTCTTTTAGACATCCCAGCTTTAGATAAACTTCTCTTCGCTCATATCCAGCTACGAGGAAGGTATTTTAAATGCAATCGTCACGTAGGGTTAAGCAGCAAACAGCAAAAACCTAAAGGACTTGTCAGGAACCTAAACCCTCTGTTCATAAGCTGACATGAAACGATGCTGAGGTTGGATTGAAGGATCTATTTGAGGATACTCTATCTCAAAAAGTATCTGTTTTTGGCCTTATGGGTTGACTTGCTTCTTAAATCGATAAAGAGGTTTGCCGATTTTGATGGTTCTCATTTTGGGAGCGCTTTCTTTGACCGTAGTGGGCTGAACAGCAGAGTCTCTAGCCTAGCGAGCGGCTCTTCGGGCCAAATTGGTTTGATGCTTTTTTCCTTGAGTGTGTGCTAAATAGCTGCCTTCATTTGAATGTAAAGTAAGGCAAAGTCTGCACTCGTAAGTCCCTATATGATTGCGCATAAAGTAGGGGTCCTTGGTGATGTCAATTGTTTGCAAAGTCAGCTTTCTTAGTCTTTATCTTCGTTCGACGTTTGCATCTTCGTAGCTTGCAACACCGACGTTTCCGATTCTTGCTCCTGGCCTATTTTGCCTATCAACCATATTATTTTTATAAGAGCTCCCTCAATATTACACCCATAAACCCAGCTTAAACAATCAATCTCTAAGCAACTACTCAATTTCCCTCAGTTCAGCATCAATTTATGCGAGTTCCCTTTTGAGCAGAGCTGGATCCATCTGTTTCTTTTGCTCCTTGCTTCCTTCGTTTCCTTCTCGAACTCTTGCCATGAGCTAGCTGAGTCCGTTTACTTCATTCGTTAGTGTTTGCTCAGCCAGGTAGGAAGCACCTTAGCTTGAAACTTAGTACTTCATCTCTTCTACTCGGTTGTTTGAGTTTGTGACATAGTCGAATAAGTTGGTATCGGAAGATGAAATTTCTTAGTGCTTTTACAAATCACTTAGCTCCTTGATATGCATCTGATTTATCAATTGAAGCTGTTCTTCGGCTTCCTTTTTTTCCTATCTCTAAAGGTTTCCTAAGTAAGATTGGACTAATGTGTCAGCAGCCGCTTTATTCGCTTTGTTTGTTGAAAGTTTTTCATTCAGGATGATCTTTTGGTTGTCTCGCCATTGCCTAATGCCTTCAATTTGATGATCTATATCTAAGTTGCATAACAAGCACCTTTGATGATAAGTTTTGTCTCAACGATTGACTCTAAGTCTGGGTCACCATTCGTCTGGATGTCGTTGGAGTCTTCTTGGATACGACTGACATTGCGGCGGCTCAGTAGTCCTCTCACAGAATGTGGCTGGAACATTAATTAAATATGTTTTTAAACTTTGGAACCAAATATACCAAAATATATTGAGCTCAAAACAAGAAAGAAAAAGCTGAATATGTAACTATGTGATTCATGTAGATCTATTACTCAATTAGTATCAAAAGATATAAGATTTGGCAACCAAATTTGAAAAGCTTGAACAAAAGTACTGCAATAACATTTGATTAAGCTTGTTCTAGACTGTAAAGTGCGTTTAAAAAGAAAAAAACATACTTTTGGTGAAGCAAAAGCTAAATGAAACTATTTTATAGTAAATAATTGATCTATAATTTTATTGATGGACGTAAAATAAGCTTATCGCACTAGCTCATTCAACCACGATTTCGGATTTCGCGAATACATTACTCCCAACTTTTACTGTGACCCCAAAAAGCAGATTTTGTAGAGAGACTATGCGGATTACAAGAATAAACATCGGCAAGGAAAATTAAAAGTTACAACAAAATAAAGAGTGTGCTATTTCGATGAACTGGCAAAGCCAACCAGTGCTTTTCCTGCTGCTTCCAGGTACAAAGTTGAAGGAGACATTATCAGAAGAACTAAGTCTGCCTCTATCAAGAAGGAAAAAGTTGATCTTAAAATCAAGAAACATACCTAGATCGACAATATCTAGGATTATTAGGCAAAGCACAAACCTCCGGGAATTGGGAAGTTCGATCTGACTAAATTTTCAGATTTTGATGGAAAGAAGAAGGTTTCTCCGAAGCAGAAATAGCTGAAGATCAAGCACAATAACCTTGATGACGCAATAAAGTTGGCTGCTGAGCTTCCGGGTCCAGGGCAATTCAATCCACACGTATCTCTATTCTAATGAAGAAAAGCGTATAGAAATTGAGGGCAAACCGAACTGATATGAAGTTTTGGAAGCAAAAACATGAAAGTGAGCAAAAAAAATCATCTAAGTCACTCTCAACTAAAATGGGGCCTTCTACTTACAATCCTATTCCTTTTGGAACTTTCGCTCACACTGCCAAAGATAAGTCTAAGGTACCTTACTACTAAAGTAGCCTGCCTCTCGATGGAGCCATGGAACCATCGATATCCGAAAGGGTCTCAGATCATTTTATAAGGATCCAAGTCCCAGTGATTACAACACAGTAAACCAGTGGACAAGTTTGAGTGCGAAGTAGAAGACAATTGGAAGTTTGAAACTATATAATCGTATTACTAGTGCTCGTTCCTTTGGAGTTTATCACTGATATCAGCCTTAATAATTTAAATTTGACTTATAAAATGACATAAATGTAGATTTTGAATATTTTTATATCTTTCCTTTTGGAGAAATTGCATATCACAGATTCTCCTGAAACTAGGGATTCAAAGTGCTTAATTTCTTAAAATAATATCTCTTTTATAAGTAAATCGAGCTTATAAACATCTATTTATAATCAATTAATTGAGTCCTGAAGTTCGTCGTAGTTTAAAGGTCTGTAAGCCTATTTGTTTTTCTTGTACCTCCTATAACCTATCAAAAGTGCGCAAATTGAAATAGCAATAGCTGTGCCGATTAACCATGAGAGATTTTGGGGTTAACTAGCACTTGTCATAACCCGAGTGATTTTCCCTTTAATTGTGGTTATCTCTAAGGGTTGGTAATAGACAATGGCTCCACTTTTTGTGTTCACTGCCTTAACTCCGATATAATTAATGTCATCTTTTATCGGTAGGCTAAAGGCTAGCTTATTGTCTTTTGTAGTTGTAGCCTTTATGGGCAATATCTATGGCTGTTTGGTTTGAGTAAACCCAAGCAAGTCAAAAGAGACTGATGTACACACCAGTTGGGCGATAATGCCTGAAATGTTGTTGGATTTTATTGCTGAGTAGGTGAAATCTCCGCAGTTTTTGTCACAAACAACTCCTGAATAGCTGATCTCGGCTGTTTAAGAATCCAAATATTGATATTCAAGATTTCCTTTGTCGCCAGCTTTGGCGTTGTTGAGATTGACTTTGGCTGAGCTAAAGGCTGCTTTGACCGTCAGAGTGCTTGCTGCTAGATCTTCAGCTCTTACTTTAAAGTACAAAGAACCGGCTTTTTTGATTTTGATTACATTATCGTAAATCAAAGTATCAGTAATCTGTTCTTCCGTTTAGAAGTTTTCATTAACAAAGTCGTTGTAGTCATCAGTGTAGGAGAGATAGGGCTGAGAAGCATCACATTTGTTGAGAGTAAATCTGAGATAGCCAGCGTTTGATACAGACACTACGAAATAGATGAATTCTTTGGCTTCAACTCGAAAAGGAAATTCATGATCCAAAGGCAAAAATATAATCTCTCGATTATTCACTCCGATATAAAACACAACATCTTTGCTATTTTCATTCTCAACTTCAATTATGTAATGAGCCTTGGCTGGTAAATGCAAGAGCATGGTTGGATTGACTGTCTTCTTCTTGAAGGGCTATTTTTGAATGGCGATCTCAGTCTTTGAGTCCTCATCGTTCGCAGTTTATAGAGAATAGATGTTAACTTTCAGTTTGTTGAGAGTTTATGCCTCTGTTGTTGAAAGATGTAGATAGATTTGGCTTGATCCTGGGTTGTTGTAGAGGAATTTAGAGGTCTTCTTGGGCAGCAAATTGTACTGGCTTATTAGGCCATCTTAGAGATAGGTTTAGATCTATCCGTTGGAGTAGGTGATAACATAACTTGCGGGTGCTTTGGGGTCTTGAGATACCACACTTAAGTGCAGATGGGCAAATCCGGACGAGAACAAAAACGCACTGAGGAACGGCAGAGTCGTCTTTTTGGCATCGTTCAACTGTTTGTGAGGAATGGTAACGTGAATGTTGCTGGTCCCTTTCTTATTTTACTTGGTAATGTCGATTGATCCCAAATCATTGATTTGGACTTTTAAGTCACCGCTCAGTATCTGAATGTTTATGATCAGTTCTTTTTATGAGACTCCTGTGACTAGGTATTTGTTTATTCCGTTTGGAGATAAAATGTCGGTCAGAGGGCTGTTTTATTTGAGCTATATTTAGGCCATTTTGGATTGGGCGTGAATGCTTAGCTAAGTGGTTTAAGCAGCAGTAACTTTGACGTAAAAGAAGCAATTATTGCAAGGAGTTTCAGTCAAAGACATAACTTTGTTGACGAATTGATCGCCTTTCTCGCCATTGTTGATAAAATCGTCCAAACAGCTCTCCAGATCATTGGCTGGGTTACATAGTTTCTTGGAGATGTAAGGGAAACCTGAAGTTCTTGACAATTTCAGGAAAAAGTCTATTTGAGCCTGCACTTAGAAAATTCGAACTTGGGACTCTATCATTTTGAGTGAAGTTGTCGTATCCAGTTGAAGAGCTTTTACGCTTCTGGCTTCAGGCACGAATTCGAATGAAAATTTGCTTTAAGTGAAGGCATGTGCCAAAATGCAGAGATAAGGGTTGTGATCTTCATTCATCTTGTTTTATTCCAGTTTCTTTTTGATACTTTCCAAATCGATTTCAGTTTAAATCGCATTAAAAGTGAAATCCGCATCAAATTCTTACATGGTGGGGCATCTTGGATCAGCTTAAGTGTAGACGTTGGATTTAAGTGTGGTCATACCGATGGTGGAATAGGTAAAGAAAACAATAGTTTATCTTTCCATGTAGTTCTTTAAATCCACAAGTAAGTACTTTTCCTCATCTTTGTTGAGAACTATATCCATTTTGTGCTTTTCAGGGACTTGAATCAGATTATTAGACGCCATTATTCTGAAGTTATGGCTCAGGGTGAACTGTGGTGTTGGATTTGAATCGAGCTTTTAGAGCTAGCTCTGCACTGGCACTATTGAAAGAAGGACCACACATTTCGGCCAGCATTTCTGCATCTACGCAGTGTCAATATGAATAAACTGAGGGGGTTTGATCTGTAAAAGAGATTCTGTAGATTTCGAGCGACTGAAATCAATTGGGAAAGGCCATTAGGAGACATCGATTGAAGTATCGTCCGATTTCCACAGAGTATAGGCCACTTTTAAATCAACTAAAGAGGAATGATAGAAGATAGTTGTGCTGTGCTTCTCATGTTTGGGAAGGAAATAGAAATGTGAAGAACTGGCAGCCTCATTAAGATCGTAGTTTTGCCAAATCCCATCTTTAAGTTAGATGATTGAGTTCTAAATCATGATAGTGATCGTAATTTCCACATCAGTTGACATTTAGTTGGTCAGACGAGCAAAAAGTTCGCACTAGCTTTCTCTACTTTGACACAATCTTTCTCCAACAGTTTAGATGCTAAGGACATCGGTTTGTTTGGTGATGGGAAACTCAACAGTATTGCTTGCATCGTTGTAGGAATCAGCATTGCTAACTTTGAAGACGAGATTGGGGTGCAATTCACTCTGCGTGTGGAAATTGATGAAAAGTTTCTTCTCTGGGTACAGAGAAAAGACATAATCCCTGGTTGCTTTGGAGGGGATCTTTTAGTAGTGAGGGTTGCTAGGTTCAAGGATAAGGTTTGATTATTTGGTTGAGGCTATTAGGGTGAAATGGACGAACTTTTTCTTGTACTATTCTCGTTTGCTTACAAGGATAACAAACGAAGTGGTTTTGAGATCAGCTTTGGCATAATTAATCGAACCTTAGTTTGTAAACTACCCTTATTATGACTCTTCTTTGCTACTCAAATCATCAACGCCTTATTTGTTAAGAATCATCATCGTTAGTTCTTTATAAGGAGCCATCAAATTAAACGACACATCCTCTTTCTCGGGTATTTTGAATTTCAGTGTTACATGTTACTAATTGCTATCCATAAGGTACACAAACGGCTATGTATCTTTCAGCTCGATGTAGGGTGCCCTAGCGTCGAGAATGGTGAGCACGAAATGTGCAGAATCCAAAGCTCTCACCATAAATACCAAATCAACTGCCTCCTTGGTCTCATAGATCGAAGGGTTGTGGTAGTTGATCTGTTTCTAGTGACATTCGGTGAGCTGCTCACCTTTGCAGACTGCTTTGTTGGCTGCGTATATGATAACGTTGGGACTGTTCACGACCATTTGGATTGCGTCGTTTTGCTTCATCTTGTACAGATAGAATTTTTACTAGCCTTACCTCAATCTGGCACCTATTGATTTGTCGAATTCTTATTCGACTATTTCGGTTGCTTTTTTGCTTCGCACGTCGTCGCCGATGTAGATTGAACCTTTGCCGTCTTACAGAGCCTAGAGTGTGAACTCACAGCCGGACCTTTCGCAGGTTTCTTTGGTGAGAGTAAATGCTTTGGGGTTGGAGATGCCGATGTTGACTTTGTCGATGTTCTTCTCTTCCTCATCCAACGCACGCATTTGGTACTTGATCTTGTCTCCTTTTTTGAGGTCGAAGTATGACTGCTAGGTGAACTATACCTCATGGATGTCATTGGCCACGAAATTCATCGAGGCCTACAAGTAATGTTCGGCCCTACTGGTCATATGCAACTCGTATTTCTCGTACTTTTGGGCTGGCTTTTTAAAGATGGTATTGAAGTCTGCGAATTCCTTCTAGTCGTCGATGTCAAAGGTGAGACGACTGATGGTAGTTTCCTCCTTGCCTTTGATGCCGATCAGCTTGATATCGAACTCGGTGGTATTTATTATCGGTTGCATCAGCGAGTCATGAATCAAAAACTACACTCGGATGTCAGCTGGGATATCTGTGCCTAGTTCGTAAATGTTGGGCTTCTAGCTAATGAAGAAATCGCTGATGAAGAAGCCATCTTTGCTCAAGTTGACCGTATCTTCAGCATGCTCGACATTGGCCACTGCGCAGGCTTCGATAGCTTTGTCTCCTGTTGCGATGAAGTACTCTCCTTTCTCTTCGTTGTCGAAGAAGTAGATGACTCCCCCTTCCTAATTGACCACTTTGTGGTACTTGGAGTTGGTAAACATTTCGATTTTGCCGTCAAGCGTGGTTCTTATTTCCGGGTCAGTGCAGAAGACACTAATGGTGGCATGGTTCTTCTCCTAGTTGACTGAAACCAGGTGGTTGAGAGTGTGGTTGCCATCGGTCTAGATGGTTTCAGGCTGTTCTACCTTCCACTTGGCCTCGCAGGGTGCCTTCTTGCATTCGATCTTGATGTTGCCCGTTTCTGTGTTGGTTTTGGGCAGGACACATATCGCGTGGAGGTGGGTCAAGGTGCATTATTTTTTCTAGTCGGCGGCGGTTATGGTCACGGTGAGTGGGTTTTCGGCGAAAAGTTCGTCACTTTGCTGCTAGTTTGCCTGCTGGAGCAAGAATACTATAGGCTTTTCCTTCTCCACCTCGCTAAACTGGAAGCTGTATTGCGTTTCCTTCTCACTGTAGAAATGGTCAGTCTCCAGCACAGTGGCCTTTTCCTCCTCGACTTCTTCTTGCTCCTTGAGGACCTGCTTGGTCCTGCGTGCTTGGGCGAGCAGGATAGCTGAAGAAAGTAGCAAAAGTATCAGGATGGAACGTCTCATAATATTGATCTAATATCTAATATGTGTAGTGTTAATATTGATTGTATTAATCTCATTCACCTTACCATTTGGCTCGGGGCTGAACCATCTTCAGCAGTAATCGGCTACCTTCTCCGAGTTTTCGGCACTCCTATTCCCGTTGCACAGATACAGTCAGGTGTAGTTAGTTCTTTCAGGCTATCGATCTGCAGCGTTCTTATCTTTTTCTAGTGAGGTTTAGGTTGTCAACAGATCGCTAAGTCAGAAGGTATTTTGGTTGAATTGGGAGAGCCAGGAGCTTCATTTCAAAGATAGGTTTGGAGTGGATTTTTAACGCAAGACAAGATTTAAGAGCTAGTAAACTATGGTTTGCTATAAGAGGGATTGTAAGTGAAAATAAGGAAGTAAATATAACTTGCAAAGACATCATCATGATAAGTTAGATCTATCTTTTCTTTCATAACACTGTTGTTTGCGGCAAAGGAGCAACTTTTACTGCTGTGGATCCACTCAGCGAGTTGTAGCTATAGCTAAAGTTTATTATGAATGGCTGGTTCGGTTCCCCAAGTGAGTAGATCACAATGCAGTCAAAGGTGTCCCCAGACTAGGGCTAGCTCTCTGTATGCATCAGGGGAGAGTGAGGAGGAGGGCGGAAGAAACCAGAAAGAGTATCAGGATACAGCGTCTCATAATATTTGATCTAATATGTGTAGTGCAACTAATCATTGTAGTAATCACAGCGGTATCATTTTGGGCTGAGCTCCAGCAGCTTCAGCAAAAAACCAGGCACCTTCTCCAACTGCTCGGCACTCCCGACCTATTCGGCCGGTTGGATTCGGGTGTATTTTTTCCGCAACGGTTATCTTGCGGCTCTGGGCTCATCTTTTGATGGTGTGGTTTAGGCGATGAGCATATTACTTGGTGGACTGTATTTGATGGCGAACTATAGTTTGGCGATTTCCCTTTCGAGCTTGAGGCTGAACTGCTGGCGATGGAAGTTGGAGGAACAATCGAAGCAGTTCTATTTACTGCATGTCGTGGGAGAGGCATCGGAAGTAGGGTCATGGCTGGAGGGTTGGGTGAATGAGTGATTATGTGATTTTTATGTTTTTTAATTGGCAAGAATGGTTTGGTTAAGGTTGATGGGTTTGGAAAAGAGGGATGGCAGGCAGGCGTACTTATCATATAAATTGTCGGTTTTCGAACTGCTGCCGCTCGCCCACTACGACTGCCCCGGCTATTATCGGGCGGCTACTATGGATTTAGCAAACACTATCTGCTCAATGGATCTAACTTTGTGTCCCACACAGTGGGCTTGCTTGGTTGGTCTTAGTAGGTAGCCCAGTTTGAATTGGTGGAGGACTGGCAGGGAGCTGGCGTGGTGGGAGCGCGCGAGGGCTGAGCGGTCGAGGTGGTGATTCATACTGGAAAGAAATTAGCAGGAATACATACATTCCATCAAATGGGAAAACATAGAATATCAATGTATTTTTAAGATATCTACCAATCTCAATATCCTCTCGCCCTCAGAGTTCTACAAGATTTCAACCCTCAGTGTCACCTACCTCGCGTTCAGCAGCTCCTCCCTCCGACCCTGGAACAGCATCTCCTACTGCTAGTACGACGTGAAGCTGCCCAGCTCTTACAGTTTTATGCGGGGCACGAAGTTGCCGCCCACGCCCTCTTGCGAGTAGACGAATATCTCGTGGAATTATACATGGGTTTATGCTTCCTCTTGGCTCTGAGTTGGGAACAGGGTTGAAAGGGTTTTGCTGGTGTCGTCGGAGGTGGGTTCGAGGCACACCAGCTGCATGTTGTAGATTGCTTACACGCATTAGCTCTCTGGCTTGTCCTTGCTCAAAGTCTACCCCACGTAGTCGATATACCAGACGGCCTCCAGGAAGGAGCAGGGCAGTACTTCAGCAAGCTGCACCCGAACATTATGGCAGTTCCTATTCCTCCCGGCTGAATACCCCAAAATTTACACAACTTGGCCCCCATCAAGTTGGAAATCCGTGAGTGCACATGTTCCTCTTGCTACGGCCTTGCCCTGCGGTGCTGGTAGCTGACCGCGTCGTAACTCCACTCGTAGATTTCAGTCAGGGAAGTGTACCTGGTGCAGATGGCCTACTTCATCCACCCCTTGCCTTCTATTCGGGCGATGCTTTTGAGTTTGGCCAGGCAAGGCACTACCAAATTCGAGGTCACCTCGGGTATCAGCACTTCTTCTCCGTCTAGTAGGACGAGGTAGCCTTCGGGGAGCCGGGTCTACACTTGGACGATATAGTCGCGATCAGCAGTCACTGTCCCAGGTGGCACTGTATTGATTATGCTCTGGTTGGTCAGGTAGTCCCTTGAAAACTTCTTCAAAACCTGCAGCCTCTGCAGGACACTCTCATGTTAGTCCTGCTTGAACTCTCGTTTCTACCTGGAGGCCGCATAGATGTTGAACTAGTGAATGTGGATGTTTCCGGCGAGCAGGAACCAGGCGCAGAAGGGCTGTTTGTATGGGAAGGCTTGAAGCTGGTTGTTGTAGAGGTTGAATTTGAAGCGTTTGAGGTAGATGATGTCTCCCAGGCAGCGGGGGGAGGGGAAGTTTATGGGCTAGGGGTTTTGGAAATGGATGGTGAGATACTTGCCGTGGATGTAAGGGTTGTAAGAATTGAAATTGAAGGTGTGGTCGATGATTTTTATTTTTTTACTGTAAAGATCTCGCTGCTAATCCCTGATCACTGCTGAAACGTCAACCACAACTCCCATAGTGCACGCCTTTGCAATGGGAAACTCCATCAGCAGCAACTATCCAAGAGTTCGCATTTCATCCTCGGCTCGCATTATTAGTTCAGCTAAATTATATAGTCTAACTACCCTCCATTAATTCATTTTATCGTTTCGAAAGTGCTCCAGCTCACTTGCCTAGACTATCGGCTGGTGTTGCTTTAGGGATGAGGTGGAGTTGAAGCAGATATGCTTGATAAGAAATAGGTGTTGAGATAGTTTAGGGTGTGTTGATGCGAATCGGGTGGTTTAAGATATTTTGAGTTAAAATAGCGGGGTTGGGGTTGGGGTTGGGGTTGGGGTTGGGGTTGGGGTTGGGGTTGGGGTTGGGGTT
>Ga0316217_10005568_pt1 | contig 12983 bp, 20 predicted proteins | sample 1anoAmetaG_FD_203633 | JGI IMG/M metagenome (GOLD analysis project Ga0316217, IMG submission 203633) | Freshwater microbial communities from Trout Bog Lake, Wisconsin, USA - 1anoA | ecosystem: Environmental > Aquatic > Freshwater > Lake > Hypolimnion/Profundal zone | place: USA: Wisconsin...
ATGGCCTGGAGCCCCAGTTTGCCGGAGCCCGCTTGAACCAGGACCTTCAGGTACTTGATCATCTGGCGATCCAGGCCATTCTCGTCGATGCCGATCACCGTGAGCATTTCCCCGACGATCTCTGCCGTGAGTGTGCTTTTGTTCTCGGCGAGGTCCAGGAAGTCCACGGATCTTTTGAGCAGATGGACGGCTTGGCGGGGCATTCCATTGGACCGCTGGGCGATCAGGTCGGCGGCACTGTCGGAGATTTTCACCTTGAGCTGGGCGGCGTGATTCTTGACCACCAGGCTCATTTCCGCATCCTCATACCACTCAAACGTCAGCTTCAGCGGTATCCGCGTGACGGTGGCGGGCGAGACGGACTCAAACTCTCCGGCGAAATTCGTCAGGAAGCAAAGGGTTGCGCCCACCATCCAGAGCGGAGCGGTGACCAGCTTGTTTCGCTGGTTGGGATCCTGGACCTTGGCCATGAAGATGGGCCTACCTTCCGGATCGACGGGCTCCAGGACGGGGTGGAGGAGTTCGAGCAAGTCCCGCGACATTTTTTGGCATTCATCAATACAGATGATCGGGAACAGCGCCCGTGCAGGATCGACCAGCGTCCCGCGAGCGTTGTAGCCGGGGCTCTCCTGAGAGAGCAAGGCGGTACTGAGGCTCTCGTGGGTCAGCGTCGAGCCCATGAGCATGGTGGGCGGCGGGCTGCCACGTTCTGAGGCCAGTATGTTAACCAGGGTATTCTTGCCCAGACCGCCCGGCCCCGCAGCGAGGATGTGGCGGATCGGACGATGGGACTTTTTGGCGCTGGCCACCTCGCAGCGTAACTGGGTGACGATCGGTGTTTGGCCGACGAAACTGTCGAACCGATCGGGTCGCCAGTCATGATTGCCATTCATCATGTACTCCTCATACCAACGGGTGATTTAGGTTTAGATCTTGAAGTTCATGTGGACGATGCGAATGTGGTCGTCCTGGACACAGTGGGCCGGGAGTTGAGAGGCTTCTTCCACGGTGCACGACTCGAACATGAGCCGCTGGCCGGCACGCGCGATATGCCCCGGTGCCACGTCGGTCGGATGGAGCTTGCGGACTTCCACCAAGGCACGGGTGGGCTCCCGCATCAGCAGGACTTCTTCCAGAGCTGAATGGGCGTTGGACGTACTTTGCTCAAGTAAGGTCTGGTAAGCCTCGGGAGGGAAGGAGGCGGCATCGGTCTGGGGCATGAGGACCTCCTCGGCCGACCCCATGAAAAACCAGTTTAGATAGCACTTGGCCAGGCACCCCGTGGGTTCCCACACCGACTGCTGCATCGTGCCCATGGCCACCATGCAGGAGCCAGGGGGTGCTGTTCTGGCGGCTTCCTCCATGAACTGTTGTTCTTCTGCGTTGAGATGGTCAGCGGCATGGGCGAAGGATTCAGGCAAGTCCAGAGCCAGGACATCAATGAAGTTGCGCGGTCGGTCGATACCCACCTGGTTGGGCACCTGGTCCATCAGGATGGTCAGTCCGGCACGGTCCTCCAGGGCCGTGATCATGGATGGAAGCCGGAAATAGGTGATGATCTCCGTGAGTTCCTGCTCCGGGATCACCTTCCGCAGGGTTTTGTGCGGCGTGATGTTGAGGTTGACCAGCAACGCCTCCCGGAGAAGGGGGATCAGGTCGGGCAGGTGCTTTTCAGCGATCCCGCAGAGGCGATCGAACATCTGCATGGGGAGTTCCCTTTCTGCCCTTGCGGGCGGTCACCGGGGGTTCTTGGAACAGAGGCGGCGTTTGATCACCAGCACCGCTTTCGCGGTTCACCAGCCGGAACCGCTCACCCTGGAAGGGGTCGGGGCACAAGCGGTTAAAGGTAGATGACGCCAAATCGAGGTCCGCCCTATTCCACGCCTTGCGCCCCGCCTTCCTCATTTGCGCATTGCCCGCATCGGTTCCAGCGGCTCGGGCGAGCGGTTCGGTCATATGTACGGTTCTCATGGTGGTTACTCTTTCTGCCCCGAGGGGCGGGTTAGGTACTGAGAAGATTCCGGCCGGGGGTGGCCATCAGGTTGGCGTACGCTGTTTTCTTCCGTTGAACGCCCGTTCCCCGCCGACCAACACGGCGCGAACACGGTTGGGCTTAATGTCGAAGTAGACGCCTTCCTGAACGAAGCAAAGGTACGCTCCCGCCGATCCCACCTTGTCATCGGGAGGCGAGAGCTTCTCCACGATGCACACTCCGCCAGTCCCCGGATTGTCGCCACCGACGATATCGGCCACGATCTTGGCCGCGCCGACAGGATTGATCGCACCTACGACCTCACTGATCCCGTAGTCTTTGGTGTGAACGTGGTATAGGTGGAGCTGCAATCCCTTGGCTGGAGTCGCCTTTGCCGCCTCCATGATGGTCATGGCAGCGATTTTTATATCCTCGTCAGCATCCGTGCCGATGAACCTGACCAACTTCTTAATGGCGGTATCGAGATTCATATGGGTTCCTGTTCTGCCCTTACGGGCGGTTAGACCTGTTTGGTCAGCCTACTGTGCTCTTCGTGGCGTGCTCTCCTGGCTTTTCCCGTGGAAGTCGGGCTGGGGGAGGCTGAGGTTGTCCGCCACGTCACGCACATGCTGGAAAATCCAGCAGTCTTGCTTGAAGTGGCGGGACAATTCACGGGGTGCCTTGAGCGAGACAAACGCACAGCATGGGCCGAAGGCTTCGTCGAACGGCAAGCTGGGCGATTTGACACTCATCGACGCCTGATACACATCGCTGAAAAGCGCCACGTCTTCCTTCACGATCCGCCAGTATGGATCGGTATCGCTTTCTGCGCCGTCGCCTTGGCCGAGGCCCACGAATCCCATGCAGGTGCCGCAGTAGGAGTTGATGGACTCAAAGTCGATGCCGAGGCAGTGATAATCCCACTCGGCCAGCATCATGCCGTAGGCGTAGGGGAGGAAGCGGTCATACCAGGCCATGCACCGATGGAACTTGGTCTGGCGGTCGATCCGGTCGAGGATGCCGGCCGATTGGTACGGGGTGCCGGGGGTCTCCACTTCCACGTTCCATTGCCCACCGGGAGCGAGGCGGGCGCAGATGGCGGCGGCCTTCTTTTCCACGCCCAGCAGCTTGATGATGTGACTGCGGGGCTTGCTGATCCGGTCCTCCCAGATGCGACTGGCCTGTATCTTGATGCCCTGTCCGATGAGGCTATTGGCCCACGCATGGGCGGCATCGAGTGTAGGAAAGGTCTGATGTTTGGGGACATCTATCGGCTGGTCATGTTCCGTGAGGATGGGGGCATTTGTGGTCACGATAGTTCCCTTCTGCCCCTATCCGGGGCGGCTGGCTGGACTTCGCATGCTGTTTCGTGGGAGAAATGGCCCTGCGCCGTATGCAGGGCGGCGTCGAAATCGACCTTCGTTCTCTTCTGTTGATGGCAGAAGTGCATGAGGTTAGTCAGGATGTCCACGACGGCCGATTGGGGATCAGCGTTGACCTCCTGTGGATCGTTGGTGTTGACGAGCATGGCTCGGCGGGCCGAAGCGCCCCGTGTTTGGTTGGACGACATGGGGGTTCCTTCCTGCCCTTTCGGGCGATTAGTTGAGCATGCTCTTATCACAGGGGAGGGCTTTGACCTCGGCGATCTTGGAATTCAGAGCGGCCACGACCTCGGCCTTCGGCTTGGCAAGCAGGCTGGCGGCTTCTTCCGGTGGGATGTTGAGCCATTCATGGCCGGCATAGTGGATGCGTTTGTCCCCGGACTCATCACGCCGATCGACCTCGATAAAGAGACGGCAGCAGCCGGTGTAACTGGGGGTCATAGGATCTTCATCCTCGACCTCGGCGAAGAGTTGGATTTGGGTTTCGTTGTCGTCGAGGTCCAGACGCCAGAGGTCTTCGTCTTCCTCAATGCCATCGGCACGCCAATCCGAGTGAACGGTGACGCTGGGAACGCTGCCTAGTTTGACATGTTCCGCGTCGGCGGGGACCTCGCCGAAACATTCCAGGACCGTGCGATTGTTCACACCCTGGTCCTTGAGGTCGGTTTCTGAGACGGTCTCGCCGCTTTCAGCGGCATCGCGGGCCTCCTCGGGGCTGTCGGCCTCTACGATGTACGCGCATTCCACAATGCGGTTCTCGGCGACCAGGAATTTGTAATGCGGCATGGGTCGTTCTTTCTGCCCCTGGGGGCGACATGGGTTATTAGTTAGGAGTCGAGCTTGAAATCGCCGCCGTATTTGAGATGCTGCTGGCAGACTTGGCGTGCCGCGTCCCAGGCGGCTGCATCCCCATCGCTGCTGACCTGCAACTTCTTATGGAGGTGGTGCTTGAATACGATCAGCGCCGCCTGCACCACCAGGTCATAGGGCTTCTGATCGGTCTTGCAGAAGCAGAAGACCATCGGTTCATTGCGGGGGTTGTCGACTATGCGGCTGAGGTCGAAAGTTTCGTAGGACTCTTCACCGACGCCATTGAACACGAGAGCAGCACCATTGAACGCGTGGGCATCAGAATCAAACTCCGGCGTGCCAGTGCCGTCGCCACCGGCGAGGGGAATGCCGAGTTGGGGTAATAGTTTGCGGCAATCGGTCACGGCCCGTTCAAAGGGCTTGGCGGGCAACTCGGTCGGCCGCCTCCAGTAATGGGTATATCCCATGGTAATCTCCTAATTCTGCCCCTTGGGGCTGCTATGGTGCTTGGCGTTATTTTCCCGACAGCTCGGACAAGGCCGCTCGCAACCCCTTCCGGTTGATGGTCACCGTGGTGTCCACGTAGTTGTCCAGGTCCAGTTCGAATGCCTCCGCAATAGCCTGGCGCAGGGCGTCATCCGTTTGTTTGGGCACTGCCGATTCTGGTGGGTAGGTTTGGCCGCTGTAACGCGCTTTGGCGGGCAGCGAATCGTGGTATTCCCTGGTCACCGTAACGACGATGCAGCAGTTATGTACGCCGGGCCGATCGTAGGCCACCACGCGACATGCCGAACCGTGCTTGGTGGCCAGGGTGTTTACGGCGCGCAGATAGACTCCACGACACGCAAAGGCGTCGGGCGGGATCGCGGCACCGTCGTCGAACCCGTACTTTTCGTTCATTTCGTCCCAATACTGCATGGGCTTTTCCTTCTGTTCTTATGAGGGGATGGTTCACGCATGACCAAGCCCCTGGGCCTTTCTGAAGTTGCTGGTTAGACGTTGAAACCACGCTGCAGAAGGACGGCTTGGACCTTGACCCAGTACGGGAGTGTGGCGGGATTGGTGTTACCGGCTGGGCCATCATTATGCGTGCGGGCTAGGGTTTCTGAAGCAACGGAGACAACCCCGGAGCTTGGGTTGTATAGCATGTCATCGAAGGATGACTTCTGATACCGCCGCCAGTAGGCCTTGACGATCTCTCTGGCCCAGTGGTCGTCCATTACAGCGGCGACGTAGGGGACTGGGGGTTGCACACCTCTCTCAAGGTGAATTTGGACGCAGGCATCTATGAAGTACGCCTGGTGAATCTGGTAAGCCCCGTGAGCGGCACCGCCGTCGCCGACCTTGGTGGCATCGCCGCCGCTCTCGACCTGTTTGATGGCGTCGAGCAGATCGTCAATGGTGGGGAGCTTGGGGGTTGTTGGCGGCTCAGACACCTTGCTTTCCAGGTAGCATTCCGCAGAACAGTGAGTGTAGGGTCCGGGGTGGGGGAATATTGCGGGTTTGCCGCAGGGGCAGTTGGGCACCTGCACCAGGTGCGCCAGGGCTCCGCATTCCGGGCACTCGCCGGCCGGTACGACTTCGCCGGGGGCGATGCGTTCTTCGAGGTCGTGGATGGGTTGGACATCAAGCGTCTTGCCCGTCCAGGCGCAGTTGTCGCAGGAAACGGGAAGTTGGCGGTCCATCTTGGGTCGGAAATCAATCGTGAACATGGTGTTGGTTCTTTCTGCCCCGGTGGGCGGTTATCAGCCTTCTGCATATTCTTCTGGGATTTGGATATCGAATTCGTTGCAGATATTGCCGACGATCGAGGCCTTCAAATCCTCGTCAGACCAAGGATGGTCAAAGGCGTGATTAAACAGATTGACTACGCGACGCTTCTGGTCCTCATTGAGGTCAGGCAGCAAAGCCTCGACAATTTCTTGCGTGAATTGACCACCAACCTCAGGTAACTTCTTAGCCATGATGGCTCCCTTTCTGCCCCAAGGGGCGGTTAGCGGGCGAGTCGCACCAATGATTTGTAAGTCTTGCGGGCTTCCTGTTCGGTACTTGCTGTCCCTGGAGCTTCGGCAAGAACCGTATTGGCGGCGGTGCCAAAGATGACAACACGCCAATGGTGTCGCGTGAACTGGCCCCCCGTTCCATCAGGTTCAGTGGTGAATTGGTGCAGCAGCCGCAATTCCACTTTCGGACCAATTGGGGCGGAGGCCACGATGCTGTAATTAGATACATCAGGTGCGGGTGACATCACTTCCTTTCTGCCCTTTGGGCGTTTGGGTTCGGTGAACAGCTCGACGAAGACAGGGTCAATAGAGGTGGCTGCGTCAAGCTCATGTGGGAACCCATTGGCACGGCCCATATCAATAATGTTGGTAATGGCTTCCAGAGCCGCCCGGCGAAGCTGCTGAGGGGTAAACACGGTGTCATCAACCGATTCAATCTCGGCGGTGACGATTAGTTGTACTTTCATCACTTTTCACTTTCTGCCCTTGCGAGGGCGTCTATTCGGTCCAATCGTTTGCGAGTTGCTCGACAGCATTTTTGATCGCCTGGTGCATTGCCGGGGTATCCATGGCCACGCCGGTACCGGCCATCTTCATCAACACGGTTGTCAGTGCGTCGATGGCCACGCCAAATGCGTCGCGGCTGGATGGCGGCTTTGGCAGCATTGGTGTGGAGCAGCCGGAACCGTTACGCTCAAGGAAGATGCGGTCCTCCCCCTTTCCGTAGATGATGGGACCAACCGCAGCGGTGTCGGGTAGTAGTTCAACAGCCGCCACACCCACCGATGCGGAGTTGGCCATGGGATGGTTGAAGCCCTCAATGGATCTGTTGTACGCCGCTGTCGCCTCTTCCTTGGTGCGGCCTTCGTGGTCACGTTCATCACTATCAAATATGTCGAAGTCGAAGATCTCCACTTCGGTGTGAGGATTGATGGAATGGACGTCCTGCACCAGTCCGCCATAGACATTGATGACGATCTTCTCGGCTTGTGTCGCCGGGGCCTGATCCAGGATCGCAACGATTTCTGCGGTGACCTTGGCAACTACCTGGGCATCGACGCGGGCGTCGATGTCAACGAACGATTCGCCGTTATCGAGGAGGATCTTCGCAATGACCTCCGACAGGCGGGCTTTGCCAATAGATTCGGCGGCCTTCTGAGGCTTCCGCCGACTGCTGATACCCATGTGCAGTCTCACTTTCTGCCCTTGCGGGCGGTCGAAGTTATCTTTTGGGAGGGCTTGAGGGTGGACAGGACAGCGACCGCATTAGTGAGCCGATCGTATTCGGTCGTCAACGCAACCCCTGGCATCTCCAAGGATCCGAAGCGCTTCTGCGTGGCTCTTAACTGCGCCTTGAGTTCCGGCAACCGCGATGGACTATACGCGTCAAATATGTTTGTAAATTCCTCGTCCATGAAGACCATGTCCATCTCTTCTGCGTCACTGTTGGTGGCTTTGAGAAGGGCCTTGAGGGCTCTTTGGTAGCCCTTTTCAGCCTCGTCCACAGTGCCCCTCCATCCGCAGTGACTGCATGATGCACCGCTCTTGCCATCCCACTCTGTGTCGCCACCATCATTGTCAGTGCCATCATCGTGAAGGCGTACCGTGGTGTGGATGACTGCTTCAATCATCAGCTCGTCATCGTGGCCGCAGGAGGGGCATTGCATATTCCATTGCAAACGTACACTCATGGTTTTCGTCTTTCTGCCCTTGCGGGCGGTCTGGTTCACTTGCGAACGGTCAGATAGCCGCCTGGGCCAATCTCCAAAACCAGCTTGATGTCCGTGTCGTCCGGCGAGATGTTGATGGTCCAAGCCCGATCCGTGCGCTCGATGTAGATGTCGCACTCCAGGTAATCACCTTCCGCAGGCAAGGTCACCGTGAGACCCTGGCCCCCGGCCACCTTGATGGGGTGTTGTGGTTCACCATGGCCCTGGCCTTGGTGGTAGGTGAGTACGGAGAATGAGGAGGATAGTGAGGGCGCGGCGGGGGCATTGAGAATGGAACGGAGAGCCTTGACGGCTTCCGGTTTATCCGTGCGCCCAAAGTGGCCGCGTTCCAGGATGGCGGCTTCATCGCCCAATGCGGCTAAAGCGAGGAGGATGGTGTTACGATCCAGGCTCATGGGTTCTCCTATTGGGTGTTCTTGATCTGGTTCCAGTACCGTTTGGTGGTGGCCTTCTTCATGCCATTCGCCCCACCGTTATGGACCCTCGCGATGGTCTCGAAGTCGCCCGTGGCCAACGCCCTGGGGCAGTACCGCCTCATGTAAAACCGCATCAGTTGCTCGCTCCAATACCTGCTCCTTACGGCCTTCTGGTAGGGAGGTGGGGTGATGCCATGTTTGGCCATTTCCCGGCGGGCATCGACGTAGTAGCGGTAACTGATCTGGGCGTAGCCGAGGCTGCGGCCCCGATCGCCCACCGCATTGGGATCATTGCGGCTCTCGTGGCGGATGATGCGGGCGAACTCCCGGTTCATCGTCGCGCCACCGAGGATCAGAGGACTGCCACCGATCAGGAGGCCCAGGGCCATGCCTTTGAGGAAGTCTTTCATGGGTTACCTCGTTGAAATTTGGGCCTCAAGCGTGTCGAATCCAGCGCAATCCAACGGACTGGCAACAGGGAATTAGCAGTAGATGCGTTTGTCATCCCCGACGTAGAGTTCAGGTGTTCCGCCGAGATTCCTGGCGGCCGCAGTCAGGGCATCTCCCACGTCTTTGGAGAGATCGCCATCCAGATACCCACAACCTGCGCCGATCCGAGTCAGCCATAGATCGTGCCCGGCGTAAGCTTGAGGCGAGCAGTGGTGTTGGGGGTATTGCTCGTAGGCCTGGGCGAGCAGGACTGCGTGGTCGCGCTGGAATCGGGCACAGTCGTCTGTCATAGACGCCAGGGATTCAGGTTCGATGTCGGTGATGTGATGATCCCGGTCCAGGGGTGCGTCATGGTCATCACTGTCGGTGCTCGCCCACAGGGCCGCCTCCAGGTAGCCGCGTGTGAAGTCGTCGAGCTTCGTGAGACTCAGGAGGGCCACGACGTGTTGCAGAAGGAGGCCAAGGCCACGCCGATCCTTGGGGCCGAGCTTACCAGCCAGGGTGCGCCCAACGGCCCCTGCGAAGCTCTCCAGATAATCCGGCGTGCGTGCTTGGCACTTGGATGAAAAGTTGTAGAAGATGTAGCCGTCGCCGGGATTTCGCGGGGCCTGGTCATAGACCGGATCACAGCCCCAGTAGGCGGCATATTCTTCAGGGCTAACGCCTTCGATCTTCATGGTGTCCTCTCTGGTTAGGCCGCGATGGCGGCGGTTGTAGCGGTGACCGTGAACTCAGGGGCGGGCTCCCCGATCTCACCGAGGGGTTGAACATCCGGGGCAAGCTCGGGGTTGGGAGTTCCGTCGTCGGTAAGCGCAACGCCGACTCCTTTCTGCTTCTGCTGCTTCTTGGGTTTCCGGGAAAAGGGTTTGGGAGGTATGGCGGGGATCGGCGGCACGACCATCCTCATGGCCTTGGCTTCGGCCAGGACGAACCGGGCGATCCGTTTGTTGGAGCTGCTGCCCTTCTTGAGCACGATGCGGATGAAGGGAAGTAGGGCCGTGAGGGCTGTGAGGTAGTTCGCATCATGGCCGCCCCTGCCATCGACCTTCCGCCACGGTTTGGAACCGGGCCGGAGCTTATGGGCCAGCTTGACGTAAAGGTGAACATCACCCCAGTCCACACCCTCGTTGTAGTGTCCAAGGATGTCCTTGAAGGGGAATTTATGATCCCAGTGGGTGGGATTAAAGCACACGGTGAAGGCTCGGATGAGGGACTCATCGAACGCCTCGACGTGCATCGCCTCCACGACCTTCACTGCTTTCCGCCAGTCCCGCAGCGCCACCGCCTTGGGATTCCAGCGGACCTTGATGAGTTCGTGGCCGCCGCCGACCGGCGAGAACCCAGCCTCCATGAACTTCTCGTGATTGACGTTGTCTTTGTCCAAGAGGATGGCACCGTGATGGAGCGACAACTGCCGGACCTGGTCCATGTCGATGTAGTCCAGGACCAGGGGGTGCTTGAGGACGACCCAGCCCCGTATCTGCTTGCGTTTGTATTCAGAGCGGCGGCTGCGGCCCCACCGGTCTTCCTGTTTGACCCAGTTCAAGCGGATCGTGTGGACATCGTGTTTGAGGAACGAGCACGCGGGAGGTGCCGGGTAGCGTGCGTCGAGCCGGCGTTGGAGGTCGTCCAGCGTGTCGGCCATGATGATGCGGTCGTCTTTGGCCTTGAGGATGACCTCGGTGCTCGTGGTGAAGACCCAGAGATCGAACTCTTCCTGGATTTCGCGGGCCGAGCCCTCGGGGCCGCCCTTATACAGGATCGCGGCGTATTGGTCAGCCGGAGGGAGATCACTGGTGCGTGCGGGACCTTCCCAGCTATTCCGCTGCTCTTCGGGGATAGATTCGAGCACACTGGGCACCGCTTCTTCGCCATCCGTGGCGTTTTCGATATGGGCGTCGTCAGTCATGGATTCTCCAATGGTCAAAAGTTGGTTGCGACCATCAAGCCGTCGCACCGGCATAAGGGGGCCTGCGGAACAACCCGCAGGCCCCCAGAACATGTAAGACGATGGGTTAGGCGGCGGCTTCGGAAGCCGTGGTGGCGACGACCGGCTTCCGCTTGGTCAGCGAGGCCAGCAGTTCCGCACCACCCTGGAGCTTGGTGATGCGTTTCTTGCCCAGTTCGGCGCGGGCCGAAGCAATGTGCTCGTCGATGTTGCCGAAGTTCTTCTTGACGGTCATCAGCTCCTTCTCGATGCCCTGCTTGACCTTGAGCAGGTCCACGATCTGCTTCTGGAGTTTCTTGGCCTCGGCGGTGAAGGCGACGATGATGGTCTTCTCGCAGTAGGCTTGGCCATAGGTGGTCGTGTCTTTGGGGTCGGTGATCTTGATGGTGTACGTGAAGTGCTTCTTGTCTTCGTCACGCCCGTCAAAGGTGACCTTGACCAAGGTCTTGCCGAAGCCGTTGCTGGACATGAGGTTGGCGATCTGCTGGGCCGCGTCCGTGTCAACCCCCGCGATCCCGGTCGGTCCGATGGCATCGTACGTGAGCCGCAGAGTCGTGATCTGCTGCTCGTTCTTCACGAGACGGCCGCTGATTTCGTTGCGTTCTTCGGTCAGGCCGTCCTTGACGCCCTGGCGCAACACGTAAAGGATGTCGTCGGACGTGGCGGCACCGAGGACTTCATCCACCGTGCGGGGCATCGCCAGGGCGGTGACCTGGTTGGCGTTGAGGGGCGAGAGGATCATGGCGCTGCCAAGGGCTTGTTCGGTGTTGGTATTCATCGCGGTCATGTGAATTACTCCCATTTAGAAAAGAGAAAAGAAAACCCTGGGCCCCAACCGAAAGGCGGGGGCCGAACTTAGAAAAACTAGAAGAGAAAAGAATTACCAGGAGGCTTTATTCACGAGGTCAGTGAGTAGGTGTATTGGCGACGGCGTCTCCAAGGCCGTGATAGCCGGGTTGTTGAACATGTCGCGAAGCTCCATAGCAAGCCACTCGGTTGATCGGACAGACTCAGGAAAAATCCAAGGGCGCTCTGGCCGCTTTTATTTCGGGGTGTTGACGGTCAATTCCCACGCCAGCAGGTTGAGCATGACATCCACTTCCAACGGCATACCGCGCAGCCATTGCGCGAAGCTGGCCAGCATGAGGGCGGCGGCGATGTTTGCGGTAAAAATGGTACTTTTGGCCGTGCAGGCTCCGGCAAAGGCTTCCGAGGCGGCAAAGAGGGTGGTGGGATAGTGTTTGGTGCCTTGGCTCCCGGCGACCGTGAGTACCCGGATGGTCTCGGCACTCATCCTGGCATCGCAGAAGAACCGTGATCGCGGGATGCAAATCTCAGAGAGGAACTTCCGCGTGTCGATCTTGTCAACGCAACAGAACACCACATCGCCGAGCACCATGTTTCGGCGAAACTTCTCCGGGAGCATTTCCACGTTGATGCTGGGATTGATCTTCTGGATCAGGGCGGCCGTGGCTTCCACTTTATATTTGCCCAGGTCTTCCTCGAAAAATCCCTGGGGGGCCAAGTTCACCGCTTCCACGTGGTCGAAGTCTACGAGTTGAATCCTGGGCATACCAATCGCTGCGAGCTGGAGCACCACCTGCCTTCCGATGGCTCCGACGCCGATGACTGTGGCACGGCACGCCGCCAGTTTTTCCGGGGGCAGGATGGACCGCTGCCGCATATCACGATCTGCAAGGTCGTTCATGGCTTACCTCTTTTTAGTTAGGGTTAGGGGGGGGTTAGGGGTTGGAAAATGGGTTATTCGCCTTCGCGCCAGGCCTCACCGTCACCGCCGCCAAAGGCCGCTTCCAGTGATTGCTCGGCAAGCACTTGGCGTACGTCTTCAAGCTCGCCAAAATAGGCTCCTCCCGCACCGAATTCCTCGGCGGCTCCGAAGCGTGCATCATCCTTGGCTCCGAAGCCCGAGGTATCTTTGCGATCCCTGCGGTTTTTCTTGCTGCGTTTGCCGGGGATTTGGGATGCCAAGCCCTCATAACCCCATTCTTGGGGGTGAATGTTGAGCAGATATTCAGTGGCCCACGCTTCTTGATCCGAGCCGGTAAAGGGCTGCTTGAAATCCACCTTGACGGGGATTTCGATCGAGGCACCTGGGCCAGTGTTAAAACGCAGGCGGGCGTAGGTTTGACAGCCCCTGGCGACGATGGCCATGATGGCCCAGTCACAGGAGCCAAACACTCGAATGAATGTTTGCTCGTCCACATGACTGGGATGGGGACTATCGCCGGGGTGGGTGTGGATCCAGATTCGC
>Ga0316217_10005569_pt1 | contig 12982 bp, 10 predicted proteins | sample 1anoAmetaG_FD_203633 | JGI IMG/M metagenome (GOLD analysis project Ga0316217, IMG submission 203633) | Freshwater microbial communities from Trout Bog Lake, Wisconsin, USA - 1anoA | ecosystem: Environmental > Aquatic > Freshwater > Lake > Hypolimnion/Profundal zone | place: USA: Wisconsin...
GGCAGCGGCGCTGGAAGGATATCACTGCGTCATGACCAAGAGCTTCGGCTCGCAGATCCGCGGCGGCGAGGCCTCGTGCCGGCTGCGGCTGGCGACCCGGCCGGTGCTCAATCCAAACGGCCCGCTCGATGTGGCGGTGGCGCTCAACTGGGATGACTTCCGCCGGTTCGGTGCGGAGTTGCCGGTTGAAGCCGCGACCATTGTGATTTACGAAAGCAACACCGGGGTCGCGCCCGACCAACTGCCGTTGCCGGGCGTGAAACCGGCGGTGGTCTTCAGCGTGCCGATCACCGAGATGGCCGCGAAACATGCCGGCACCGACAAGGCAAAAAACATCGTCATCGCCGGCCTGCTCGCGGGCTGGTTCGGCATTGGCCGCGAAAGCATGCTGGCGGGCATCCGCAAAAAATTTGCCAAGAAGGGCGCCACCGTGGTGGAGGGAAATGTCCGCGCATTCCAAGCCGGGCTCGATTTCGCCGCGGCCAATCCGCTGAAGGAAGACCGCAAGCTCTCAGCTCCGACCTCCGGTGGCACCGCCAAACTCCTGACGGATGGCAACGACATGTGCGCGGCGGCGGCGATCTTTGCCGGCTGCACTTTTTTCGGCGGCTATCCCATCACGCCCTCGACGGAGATCATGCAGTTTCTCGACCGCGAAATCTGGAAATACGGCGGCACCGTGTTGCAGGCGGAGGATGAAATCGCCGGCATCGGCGCCGTCGTCGGCGCATCGTTCGCCGGCAAGAAAGCGATGACCGCCACCTCCGGTCCGGGCATGTCGTTGAAGACCGAGATTCTGGGCCTCGCGAGCCTGGCCGAACTGCCGCTGGTCTGCGTCAACGTCCAACGCGGCGGCCCGTCCACGGGCATGCCGACGAAGGCCGAGCAATCGGATTTGTTTCAGGCGGCGTTTTCCGCGCACGGCGACTGCCTGCGGCCCGTGCTGGCGCCGACGTGTGTTGGCGACATTTTCGGCGTCACGGTGGAAGCGTTCAACCTTGCCGAATATTTCCAGACGCCGGTGATTGTGCTGTCCGACCAGGAAATTGCGCAACGCAAGGAGACGGTGGATCCGATTGACACCTCGAAGTTCCAGATCATCGAGCGCCGGCAACCCAGCGGGGCGGAACTGACAAACTACACGCGCTTCAAGCTCACCGAATCCGGCATCAGCCCGATCAGCCATCCCGGCATGGTCGGCGGCAATTATCTTTGCGCCGGCATCGAGCACAACGAACAGGGCCGTCCCACCGCCAGCGGCGAAATGCACGCGCGCATGAACGAAAAGCGGTTCAGCAAATTCAATCCGCTGAAGAGTCGCCGCGATCTGTTCACGGTGGAAGGCGACCCGGAAGCGCCCATCGGCATGGTGAGCTGGGGCAGCGTGGCCGGCGTGGCGCGGGAGGCGTTGCGGCTGGCGCAGGCGGAAGGCTTGCAGGTGAAACTGCTCGTGCCCAAGCTGCTTTATCCGGTGGCCGAAACGGTCTATCAGGATTTCTTCGCGTCCGTGGAACGGGGCCTGTTCATCGAACAATCTTATCAGGCGCAGCTTTATCGCATCGTGCGGATGAATGTGGATCTGCCCGCGCAAGTCAAACCGTTCGCCAAGAGCGGCTCCAATCCCATCCTGCCGTCCGAAGTGCTCGAACGGCTGCGCGAACTGGTCGTCGCCATCCAAGGCAGCAACCAGCAACAACCCGAAGCCGTCCAAGACTGACCTTGGCAAAAAATTTTAAGAAAGACAATTTATCATGACCACTCTCGAAGCTCCTGCGAAACCGATTTCGCCCATCAAATTTGTCCCCGGCGATTTCAAGAGCGACCTCAAGCCCATCTGGTGCCCCGGCTGCGGCGACTTCGGCGTCGTCACCGCCATCACCCGCGCGCTGGCGAACCTCGGCCGGCCGCCGCATGAAATCGCGTTCGTCTCCGGCATCGGCTGCTCGAGCCGCATTCCCGGCTACACGACAGCTTACGGCTTCAACACCGTGCACGGACGTTCCCTGCCCATCGCGCAAGGCATCAAGCTCGCCAACCCGGAACTCCTCGTGCTCGTGGCCAGCGGCGACGGCGACGGTTTTTCCATCGGCGGCGGCCACGTGGCCCACGCCGTCCGCCGCAACATTGACATCACCTACATCGTGATGGACAACCAGATTTACGGCCTGACCAAAGGCCAGTTGTCACCCACGTCGTCGCGCGGCCGCAAGACCGTCACCTCCAGCTTCGGCAGCCTCGAAGACCCGGTGAATCCCCTGCTCTACGTCATGGGCTACGGCGCGTCGTATGTGGCGCAAGGCACGCCCGCCGACATGGTGGGCCTCGCCAAGATCATCGAGGAAGGCATCCGTTTCCCCGGCTTCGCCTTCATCAACGTCCAGTCGCCCTGCGTGACTTATGGCATGGAAGACCAGCAGCTCAAGGCGCATAAGACCAACATGCAAAGTTTGGAAGCGATGGGCCACGATACTTCCGACCGCGCGAAAGCGACCGAACTGGCGCGCGAATACGGCACCAAGCTTTACACCGGCGTTTTGTATCGCAATCCCAACCCGCCCACGACCTACGGCCACGGCGTGATCGAGCGCCACGAGGCGCTCAAGAAATCAGCCGTCCCGCGCCACGAGATTCTGAACCGTTTCAAGCCGGCCAATTAGTCTGTTTCCCTAAATCGGATTTGCCGGGGCCAACTGTCGCCAGGTCAATTAAACCGGAGCGTTTGCTCCGGCAATCCCGGCCGTTATCATCGCCAACAGAATCCTGTTGACGGCGCGGTTTGAAGATTTAGCCTGCCGGAATAATCAAGCCCAACCTTACAGCCTAAACGACTTGGCTGTGACGTCGTCCCGTTGGCTGATGATCAAACAACTCATATGCGCATTCAAACCCTGCTCTTCGCCGCCCTGCTGCCCCTGTCCGCCTGTGTCACCGACTCTCAGCGGCCCGCCGTGCCGGTTGCCATCAAGTCCTTCAACATTGATTTCAACTGGGGCGTCAAAACCAACGACTTCATCCAGCCGGGGGTTTGCAGTTTCGCCAAGCCGGGTTTGTGGGCGGACGCCGATCCCGCCGCCCACGTTGACTGGTATGCCGCGCTGGGCTGCAATGTGATCCAAACCTTCGCGGTCTCCTGCAACGGCTATGCCTGGTATAAAAACGGGTTCGTTCCCGAACAGCCGGGCTTGCAGCACGATTTCCTGACCGAGATGGTCCGGCTGGCACACCGCAAACACATGCTGGTCATGGGCTATTTTTGCGCCGGCTCCAACACCAAATGGGGCCGGGAACATCCTGACTTGAGCTATGGGACTCCGTCCAAACCGCACATCCCCTACACGACGGCCTATCTAGATTACCTCTGCGCCTCCATTGCCGACGCCATCCAAAAGACCGGCATGGACGGATTCATGCTTGACTGGGTTTGGAATCCGGGCACGGCGATGGAACCTTATCCGCCCCTGCGCTGGCTGCCTTGCGAACAAGTGATGTATCGCGAACTGATGTCGCAGCCCTTCCCCGGCAAGGACAAGATCACGCCCGAACTGGAACAACAATTCCGCCGACGGGCGATTGACCGCTGCTGGCAGCGCATCAAGACCACGGTGAAACAGACCAAGCCCGGTTGCATCATCTGGCTGACTTCCTGCCAGTTGACGAGCAAGGACATCGCCGGTTCCGCCATGTTAAAGGAAGCGGACTGGGTGCTCAACGAAGCCGGCGACATCGCCACCACCGACTCCGTCCGCAGCCTGCTGGGCCAACAGACCCGGCTCATCACCTGCCTGGCCAAATGGAACAAGCAGGACCCGACCAAAGTGGTTCCCGCCGCGTTGAACGCGCACGTGGGCCTCTTTGGTTTCGCCCGGCCCGTTTGCGGCTCGTTGCTGCCGCCGGTGGATTATTACCTCTCGCAACCGGTGGCCGGCTTGCAGGGCGATGAGAAAAACATCGCCGTCCTGGCCCGCGCCTATCTGGGAAAGAAACTGGATGCCGGCCAGGGCCGTTAGCCCCCCGCCGATTTTCCCCACTCGCTCTTTAGGACCAGCACCGGCATTCACCGCCGCGCGCCGGCGCGAATCACTTCGTCAACTTTGCCGGCGATGGCGGCATCTGTTCCCGCATGGACGAATTCCAGCCACAGGTGAAACCTGCCTGATTTACTTGTTTGAAGATGAGGGCGGACAAAGCGACGGGGCCGCATGGCATAGCCAGAACCAGTTTTCCGGAGCACTTGAGTCACCCCGGAGCCATGCACGTTCGCCCCGGGCCACCAGCCTGAGAGCGGCACTGCAATTCCTGCTGGAACAAATCCAAGCAGGTCTCCCGCGACATGCTATTGACCAGATTGGTCAGCGAATCATAGGATAGACCCGACAGTAAACGAAACGGACAATGCGGATGATTCCGGCCGGCCGGACATCCCTCAGAAAACCCGACGATCACCTCCCGGAGTTCCGCCAACGTCTCGGTGCCGGCGATCAAAGATTGCGGCTCCCCTTCCGGCCCCCTTGCCGCCAGCCGCAGCTGAATGATTTTATCCGACGTATTCATGCCCAAAGCATCCTGCAAATATCTTCAGCCGCCGCGTCAAGCGTAACTGGACAAATCAAATTTATGATCGCTGTGCTCCAAAATATCCCGCAATTGCGGAGCCAGAAATTTCCGTTTCAAACAGGCTATCCTGGAGGCGGCGGAGTGGATCTGGTATCGGCCGAAGCCATCGGTTTCCACCAACCCCAATTCCAGCAGTTGCGTCAACGGACGGTGCGCCCAGTGCCGGTTTTCCATGAACCGCTTTCGACCGTCGGCATGACCGGTGATTTCCATCTCGGTGATAAAGGCGTCGGGAAAGTTCCGCAGATATTGCAGGACGCAGTTCTCATCAGCCCCGAGCAGAGCTTCCTTGGCTGCCATCGTGTTCATAGCTTTCCTTTCTCCAGAGAACCACCAACCGCTGCCATCACGACTAACATCTATTCATAACTTGGAAAAACAGTCAATCCACGAATATTGGCATCAACTTCGCAAGATAGAGCCGGAAGGCCGGTGAACAAGTATAACTAGATAAGAATTGAAAAGACATAGGATGGGGACTACAAAAGAATATATGACCCAGCATAACCTTCACCCTTCAGGTTCATTGCGGCAACCAATATACGTGGCAATGGTTTTCTCAAAACAACTTGAGCCACCCCGGAAACCGGCGGTCGCGGCCACAACCCGGCCGGACGATGAGGCAACGGAATCCAACACGGTTCGCGCCACAACCGTAACGGCGATCATGAGGAATATTCCGGGCTATGGGCACGACGGACTTAATGAGTGAATCTGGAATTTGATATGGCGAGTCATCTTATTAACTTAGGACCGGCCAAATGCAGCGGCCTGCGGACTTATGTCGAAAGGCCCGACGTCAGCGCGACCGGCCAGCAAGGCACGTCATGAAAAACTTGCTCCCCTTGAACTTGCTTGAGTTCAAGGGGGCGTGGCGGACAGAAATAACCGAGCACTTTTTGAAATTCTTTATTGCTCCCGGGGGCAATGCTCCGCCCAAGAACAGTTTCCGGCTTTGGATTTTCCCCCTGGTATTTATTCCCTGGTTGCTGCTCTATGAGTTTGTCGTCTATCGGGGTCCGGCGCCCCATACCTTTTCAACTTACCTGCCGGGAGAGCTGGGCTGGCCCATTTGGCAGCCGATGGAAGTGTTCTATGATAGCGCATATTTCCTGGTGACACTGGCGCCGTTCGTGGCACCAACCAACGCTGCCCTTCGGCGCTTTACCATATCCGGACTGCTTTCCATCATCATTGGGAACATGATATTCCTGACCATCCCCGCCATCGCGCTTCCGCGCCCGTTCCATCCGTCAGGTTGGTTTGGCTGGCTGATGGTCATGGACCGCAATTTGGATCTGAATAATGGCACGGCCGCCTTTCCATCCTTTCATGTCGTGTGGTCATTTCTTGGAGCCGTGGTGTTCATCCAGCGCTGGCCACGCCTGCGCCTTGCCTGCTGGACCTGGGCCGTGCTGGTCTCCGCCAGTTGTATTTTGACTGGCATGCATTCCCTGGCAGACGTGGTGGCTGGATTCCTTTTGTTCTTGGTGATTAACAGTCACCCCAGTATCTGCAATTTCATGAAAGCCAGGTTCACCCGCCGGACGCCCTTTTTCAACATCCGGCGGATTGACCTGGCCCGATGCCTGACAAAAAAAGCTGAACCACTGCCTTGCTCGCGAAGGAAACCGCAACAGCGGTTTTTGGTTCCGAAAGCTGATTAATCCCAGAAGTCATTTCACGTTTGTATTTCCGCCGGCCTGATTTGTCAGCCATCAATGGGATTAGTCATGAGGCTGTGGGGCTGTGGGCAAAAGGCCTCGCGCCTCACGCCCCGCGCCCCGTGCCTCTTTAACCGCCACGCGCCTGCCTGCCCCAACTTCCATCTCCCGTCTCCCATCTTCTACGGCGATAGCACCGGCCCGATGGAAACCACATTACTGAATGGCGTGAGACAAGATTTCAAATTCAAAAAATATCTTGTCATTTATTTGAACTTATTTGCCATCTTTCCATTTTTTTCAATTTCCCGAAGGAAACTTTGAATTTCCGGCCTAAACATTCGAATTGTTGAAACAGAAATTCGAATTGTTGAAACAGAAATTCGAATTGTTGCGTCAGAAATTCGAGTTTTCGTTATGGAAATTCAAATAGTTGAAACAAAAATTCGAGTTTTTAGATTGGAAATTCGAGTTTCCGTCACGAAAATTCGAATTTCTGAAACAAAAATTAACAGTTTTGTTTTAAAAAATTAAGATTTCACCCCTAAACCGGGCAGTTTAGCGGGACAAGTTGACACTTTCAGAATGGAAAATCATTGGGCTAAAGCAATTTATCCATCTCGCGCCCAATTTTCAGACAAAAACCTGAACTTTCCCAATGGTTGGGGTGGAGGCTCCCGATGAGGGTTGACAAATCAGACTAAACCAATATCGGCAGGGAAATGAATTCGGCGAAGAAACTGATTCCTTCACTTGTCTCTCCAAGCTAACATTAAAAGCATTCCCTCTGACATGAATAAAATAAAAACCCGCCGGCTGGCACTGGCCGCCGTGCTGAGGATTGTTTTGGCCGCGCTGCTGAGCGCACCGGTCGCAACCCAAGCCGAAGGCCGCACCTATTATGTGGCCACTAACGGCAATGACCAAGCCATGGGGACGATCGATTCACCCTGGCTGACCCTCCGCAAGGCGGCCAAGACCATGACGGCGGGTGACACCACCTATGTGCGCGGCGGGACTTACTGTGAGTTTGTCCGGTTTACCGCCAGTGGGACCTCAAACCAGCCCATCCAGATGCTGGCCTATCCCAATGAAGTGCCAATCCTCGACGGGACAAGCCTGGGTGGTTGCGTGAATCTGGCCACCAATAAATCTCCCAAGTTTCAGGCGTTCATGACGATTACCCCCTCGGCCCATTACCTCACTTTGTCTGGATTCACCCTCTGCAATGGCTTGCAGGGCATTGCCAGTCATGGCTCCAATGCGGTCATCCGCAACATGACGATTTCAAATATCTGGCAGCATGGCATCCTCGTGGGCGGGGACAACAGCCTGGTTGAAAACAATTTTGTCACGAAGGCATCGCTGGCGAACAATCTGGCGGTGGGGATCGTCGCGGCGAACCTGAATTTTGACCCGGAACATCCGCTGGCCCGCCATATCATCATCCGCGGCAACACCGCATCGTATATCGGATTCGGGGAGGGCATCCTGACTTGGATGACGGACGGCACTCTCATCGAGAGCAACGTGGTGTATGACTGCGGGGCGGAAAACATCTATATCTCCGATGCCCGAAACACCCTTTGCCAATATAACTTGTCTTATTTCACGCCAAAGACGATTTCCAAAAACAACTTCGAGCGGCAAGTGCTGCGGCTTTCCGATGAAGAGGTGACCTGGCCGCGATCTTCCGGAAACCTGGTGATCAACAACCTGTTTTTTAATGGCACCCACACCAACGCGTTCCTCGACGCATTCAATTGGACCCGGCATGGCACCGAGGGCACCGCTTTGTTCGGCGATGTGATTGCCAACAATACCTTTGTCAACGTCGAGTTGGACACCGGTCCCCGGCTGAAGCGGGGGCAGAATGCCGGCTCCCTCATTCAAAACAATATTTTTTACCGGAATGACGGTCGACCGCTCGCCAAAATCCCCAGCCAAGCGGGCCTGACGTTCAGCCATAACCTATGGTCCAGCGCGCCGCCCGAAAACGCCGGCGGCACGGGTGACATCATTGGAAATCCTCAACTGGCTTGCCGCGGCAACACCGGCCCCGGCGAACTCACGCGCGATTATTTTGCCCTCCGGCCCGATTCCCCGGCCATCGGCAAGGGCGCGGCGCTTTATGCCGTCAACGCCGAATACCGAGTAACCAGCGAAATGACGCCGTTAAACATCGGCGCTTATCCGGCGGGCAATCCTTTCCGGCATGCCACCAACGCCGTGACCTATCCATTGACGATTCTCAGCCATCCGGAAGACGCGACCACGGGCGCGGGCGGCGGCAATTATGTTGCGGGCGAAACGGTGGCCATCAACGCGGTGCCTTATCCCGTGAACGTCGCGTTCTCCAAGGCCGCCAGGACGGCCATCTATTATGATTTAGATCCGAAGACCCATCCCAAATTGCCCGCGAATGATCTGGTGTTCCAAAACTGGGTGATCAATTCAGGCAAGCCAATCATTGCGGACACTAACGCCGCCATCACGGCCCTGACGATGCCGGCGGGGCCGGTGAGCATCACAGCGAACTTCACTCGAAAGAAATAAAGAAAATAGATGCCGCCGGGCGTGGCTCAGTTTCTGGAAACTCCACAGTCTTGCCTATCAACCCATCGTCAAACCATCACGGCCTTGTGGGCTTTCAGGTATTTTTCGACGGTCTTGATGCTGCTGATGGAATTGGCGACGCGGATGGCGTCCGGCTTGCCCAGTTTGTAATGCACCAGCAGCTTGCCCACCATGGTCACCCGGAGAATGGCCTCGGCCATGCGCCAGACCTGCCCGTCGGCCAGCGGTGGTTGGCGGGGACTGCGGGTGGAAATTTTCTTCATCATGCCAGATTATAACCCGGATGGTTGGATTAACCCATAAAAATCGCCGTGCCAAGTTCGCCTTGAATATGGGTTCAATTAATCCAGACTCTTTTCCATGAACCACCGATTTTGCCGCCAGGCCGCCCTGGCATTGATTTTGGGAATGACGTTGCTGGCGCCGCCACTGGGCGCGCAGGAAATTTCAAGAACCAAGCTGGCCGCCGCCGTGGCCAAGATTGACCGCCCGCGCATTTTACGGCTGGCGGATCAGGCGCTTCATTTGGAGCCGCCCGCCATCACGGACCGCGTCGCCACCAACAGCGCGGGCGGCTTGCATGATTTTTTTTCCCAGGCCGATTACTCTTGGCCGAACCAGACCAACGCCACCGGCCTGCCTTACGTCAACCGCGACGGAGAATCGAATCCCGACACGTTCACTTATCACCGCCTGGCGATGCGCCGGATGAAGGACGCCGTCGCCGCGCTGGCCGCCGCCTACGCGCTCACCGGCGACGACAAATATGTTTCCAAGGCCGCCACCCTGCTCAAGGTTTTCTTCCTCGACGAAAAGACGCGGATGAATCCAAATCTCCAATACGCGCAGGCGGTCCTGGGGGCGTTTACGGGCCGGTCCTACGGGGTCATTGACACCTTGCACCTGACCGAGCTGCCGGTGGCCGTCCGCTTTCTCGAAAAATCCCCGGCGTTTCCGGCGGAGGTGGACCGCGGGCTGAAACAATGGTTCGCGGATTACAGCCATTGGATCACGACTTCAGACAACGGCGTGAAGGAGATGCGGGCGCTGAACAATCACAGCATCGCCTGTTTCGTGCAACTGGCCAGCTTCGCAAAATTCACCGGCGATGAAAAATTATTGCAGCTCTGCCGCGACCGCTTCAAAGAGGTTTTGTTCCCAAAACAAATGACCAACAACGGCAGCTTTCCACTCGAACTGGCCCGGACGAAACCCTATGGCTATTCCATTTTCCAGGCGGACAACGTGGCCACGCTTTGCGTCCTGCTGTCCACGCCGGGCGAGGATTTCTGGAAATTCACGCTGCCGGACGGACGCACGCCGAGGAACGCGGTGGATTTCATTTATCCCTATCTCGCCGACAAAAAGCAATGGCTCGCCGACGGCCATCCGAAGGACGTGATGCACTGGGACGACTGGCCGACGCGCCAGTCGTGCCTGCTTTTTGCCTACGCGGAGTTCGGCGACGAAAAATATTTCAAGCTTTGGAAGAAGCTGGGCGCCGATCCGAAGGACCTGGAGATCCGCCGCAATCTCGCCGTCACCCAGCCGTTGCTGTGGATCGCCCGCCCGGAGGAAACCCCGTTAGCTTTTTAAGCGGCGACGGCCGGCCACCTGGCCGGCGGCGCGTTGCTACTTTTTCTCAAGATGGATGCGCGCCGCCGTGGCATCATACCAAAGCACGCCGTCATTGACCTCCGTGGCAAAGCGGTGGTCCAACCGGCCATCCACCGGCTTTTCCAACAGCGTCCCCACCAGCTGGGCAATTGGGGTAATTGCCTTGGGATCGCCGGCAAGATAGATCGTGCGGCCACTGCCCGCCAGCCGGGTGGCGACCTTCACCGCTTCCGGGGAATAATCCGTTGCCGGCCTGGCAACGAGCAACCGGTCGCGCCAGGCGGTTTGGTCGTAAAGCCGGCTGCCCGGCAGTTCGTCTTTCGCCGCGATGACCACCAGCACGCCGCCGTCCTTGACCCAGTTCTCGATGGCCGCCGCCGCCGGGGGTTCCAGCACCGGCGATTCCGCCAGCACCAGCAACCGATGGCCGCGCAGATATCCGTCCGCCACCGACCGGCGCGTCATAAAATCCAAATCAGCGACGTCGCGCAATTGCACCGCGAGATTGTGCGCGCGGCCCAGCGCGTCGGGCGCCAGCGCCCAGGTCTCGCGGGAAAGATAAAAGGCGGCGTCAACGTGCGGCTGGCGCGGGACGGCCCAGGCGGCGTTCGCCTTGAAGTTCTTCAACGCCGCGGCATTGCCCATCACGTTGTTTATGTAGTAATGCAACTGGCGCGCACCGGAGGCGGTGGCGTTGTAAATGCGCGCCACCACGCCCCGCTCGTCCACCTTGCTGGCCGGCTCAAAGCCGCAGAAAGTCTTGTAAAATCGCGTGGCGCTGGCCACCTCGCGGGTGATCACAAAATTTCGCGCGTAATCGCTGCCTTCGTTGGTGATTCGCACCCCGGCGTCTTCCGACGCGATCGCCGCGATTTGTTCGGTCATGTCGGCACCCAGCCGGGGCGTCCCGTCGCCGCCGGTGCAAAGATAGATTTCCGTCTGCGGAAAATATTTGCGGGCGGTTTTCACCCAAAAGACCACCCAATCCGTCATCGCCTGCTGATACCATTCAACGAAGTCCGCCCGTGCGCGATCCGACGGTGCCTGCTCCGGCACAAATGGCGCAACGTCTTCAAAGCCGGCATGGGAAGTTTTCCAAGCCTCGTTCAAGGCGGCGATCGTTCCGTAATGTTTCTTCATGGCCGTGCGAAACGCCGCCACCGCGTCGGGGTCGCCCGCCCACCAGCCAAAGTGATTGTGATAATCGCCGGTGAGCCGCGCGGTCCAGCCGCTCTGGATCACGCTGCCTTGTTTTCCGGCCGGGTAGATGCTTTCACCAAAAATGCCGGAGACGCCCAGCAGCAACGATTCAATGACCCCGGTGTCGCGGTATTGTCCGGCAAAGGCCTTGATGAAACGGTCAACATACAAGCGCCACTCCGGGTTGAACAGGCTTTGCACCTTGCTCTCCTGACCGTGTTCGACGCAGCGATAATCATGCGAGTGCGGCCCATTTTGAAACCAGAGCGGCGTGGCATAAGCCGGACCGGCAACCAGAAATGGCACCCACTTCAGTCCCGCGTGTTTTAACACCGCCGTTTGCCTGTCCCATTTGCTCCAATCCCACCGGCCTTCCGCCGGCTCCACGCCCGCCCAGTCCACATAACTTTCCACGCTGGTGACCGACAGCGCCTTATACAGCGCCGCCTGCTCCGGTGACGCGTCATTGCCAAACGTCACCTCCATGCCCGGCGCCCGCGCCACCTGAAACTGCCGCAGAGTGTCCGCATCCAACGGTTCATCGGGATTAAAACCGGCGGGCTTGCGCGGGGAAACTGTGATCCCGCGAACGGCCAGGCCGGTCAGGCACAAACGAAAATCGGCGTGATTATTTTCACCGTGCATCAAACTCGCCGCCGGGAGAACGAAATACCCTTTGCGCCATTTGCCAGTATTGGCCAAGACGAGCACCTGGTCGGCCTTGGTATAACGGGTTTCCAGCGTGGGCACGGCGCTTTGCCGGTCATACTCGATGGTCAACATACCGGGGGTATCGTCAAACACCTCGACGGTCACATAAAGATCCGCCGGCCCCGGGCGGTAAACCGGATGTTTAATCGTGGCATACAGGAACTCCGCCCGCTCGCCCTTGACCCGGCGGACCGGCACGCCTTGAATCACTTCCGGCACATTCACCCCATCGCCGGCGGAAGGGACCGTCAAGCCGGCGGACGCAACCGGCTGGGCGAAGTTGATGGTCAAATCCGGCCACTCGTCGGCCCACACCTTTGTCCAAACCAACAACACCATCAAAATCAGAACGCGCACAGGAGTCATAAACTTTAGAATAAACAGCGGCGCGCCGATTGCACGCAAAATAAGGTAATGTCCTAATTTCAAAAAACCGGTGGGGCAAGCGTCCTCGCGAGCCGCCGTTTTAATTTGGTGGCCGTCCGCAAGGACCGACCCACGGCTATTTAACCCGATGTTGCGCCGTCCATTCCCAATAAGTTGGCAGACTGGTGATCTGCAATGCCTTCACATAGGGCTGCACGAACGCCTCGGCCTCG
>Ga0316217_10005570_pt1 | contig 12972 bp, 10 predicted proteins | sample 1anoAmetaG_FD_203633 | JGI IMG/M metagenome (GOLD analysis project Ga0316217, IMG submission 203633) | Freshwater microbial communities from Trout Bog Lake, Wisconsin, USA - 1anoA | ecosystem: Environmental > Aquatic > Freshwater > Lake > Hypolimnion/Profundal zone | place: USA: Wisconsin...
CGGGCCCCGACCGGGGTGGGCGAGGGCGCCCGCGCCCCGGCGGGGGCTGAGGCGCTGGCCGCCGTCGAGGCCGTGCGCGCTGAGGTGGCCCGGGTGTCGAACGCCCTGGGGCGGCGGCTCAAGCTTTTGGTGGGCAAGCCCGGGCTGGACGGGCATTCGAACGGCGCCGAGCAGATCGCCGTGCGGGCCCGCGACTGCGGCTTTGAAGTCGTCTATCAGGGCATCCGGCTGACCCCGGTCCAGATTGTGAACACGGCGCTGGAGGAGGGGGTGCACCTGATCGGCCTGTCCATCCTGTCCGGATCCCACGAGGCCCTGGTCGAGGATGTGCTGGAAGAGATGCGCAAGGCCGAGATCGGCGATATCCCCCTGATTGTCGGCGGCATCATCCCGCCGGAGGATGCGGCCCGTCTGAAGGCCTTGGGCGTGGCGGCGGTCTATACGCCGAAGGATTTTGATCTGACGGGGATCATGGCCGACCTTGTTCGCGTCGCCGAACGCGCCTCCAACATGTCGCCAGCGATGTAAAAAGGATGGTTTATCGCTGATTTAAGATAGTCTTAAATAGGAAGTTTATGGAGTCGTATTAGATAATGTCGCCTCAGCAAAGAGGTGGTAGATGGCCGGGTCGAATGGAAATGTATATTACTGCTCGACTCACGATACTTCTTTAACGCACTTATCCGGACAGATATCGTCGTCAAGACTGATTAACCTGCATCAGATCGCGCTGAGCCTGCAGGCGGGTCGTTCCGAGTCCCACAAGCCCTTTTTCAGTCAGCCCATCCTGAACCGCGCCATCCTGCTCAAGCGCAATCTGAAGCGCGGCGAGGAGGGGCGCTTTGGCGTTCGGAAAATCGGCGCCACCAAGGTCATCCTGCCGCTCGATTTCAATGATCTCAGTCTTGGTGGGCAGTATTTCATCATGGGCGAAGGCGATCTCATCAAGATGCTGACGTCTCATTTTGACTATCGGGACTATGATCTGGAGCGCGACGCCAAGATCCTGACGATCCTCGACACCATACCGTCGTTTGATCCGTTTTTGCTGTACCAGATTTCGGAACACAATCATTTCGGCATCGCCCGCTACTATTTTCAAATGAGCCAGGCGGACGTCGACCGGATGTCGGGCCTCGTCAAGGCCGAGATCGAGCCGCTGGTGCGCCTCAGCCTTGGGGATGTCGGGGTGTCGCCGGAAGCGTCCGAGCGGTTGTCGGGGCTGATGATCTCCAACCGGGACGAGGATCCGCAGCTTGGCCTGCTCCGCGACGCCCTTCGCATGTCCGCTGAAGAGTTTTCGCAGGCCATGTTCTCGTGGAAGGCGATGATGTTCTACAAGCTGCAGCTGAATGTTCTTGAGCCTGACCTGAAGACGGCGGCGTCGGGCATTCGCGCGGTCTGGCCGAGGGGCCGGGTGGACACCCAGTATGCGCGATATGTCGAGCGGGCCAAGGACGCGGTGTGCGCCGCCGCCGCCCAGGCGTTCCGCGAGGCCAAGGACGTGATCGCCCAGTACGACGCCGCCTACAGCGCCATGGTCGACGGCGCCCAGCCATCGCAGTTCCGCAGGCTTTTGCTGGAGTCCGAGCATCGCTATCTGTTCCTGGGCCTGCGCGTGGCGCGTCTCGACCAGATTGCGGGGTACTGGAAGGCCTTCGCCCCGGCCCACAAGCCGCCGCCGCCGATCGACGAGATGTGTGCGGCCCTGGTCGAACTCGATCAGATCCTGTGCACCGACCTTTCCCTGCCGGATGCGCGGGATCTGACCTTTAATCTGGGCCCCATGCTGTTCGATGACGCCGAGGGGGTCGAGGCGGTGCTGGCCGAAGTCGCCTGACGCCTGATCGCGCGACAAAAAAAGGGCCGGGGATCGCCCCCCGGCCCTTCACTTTATGCGTCTGATCGCGGCGATCAGGCGCTGTAGTACATGTCGAACTCCACCGGGTGCGGCGTGATTTCGAGGCGCTTGACCTCTTCCATCTTCAGCTCGATGTAGCTGTCGATGAAGTCGTCATCCATGACGCCGCCCTTCTTGAGGAAGGCGCGATCCTTGTCGAGGTTCTCGAGGGCTTCACGCAGCGAGCCGCAGACTTCCGGCACGCTCTTCTGTTCGGCCGCCGGCAGGTCATAGAGGTTCTTGTCCATCGCCGGGCCCGGATCGATCCGGTTTTCGATCCCGTCGAGGCCGGCGAGGAGGAGCGCCGTAAAGGTGAGATAGGGATTGCCCATCGGGTCGGGGAAGCGGGTCTCGATCCGCTTGGCTTTGGGCGAGGACACCCACGGAATACGGATCGAAGCCGAGCGGTTGCGCGACGAATAGGCGAGCTTGACCGGGGCTTCATAGCCCGGAACAAGACGCTTGTAGCTGTTGGTGGTCGGGTTGGCGAAGGCGTTGATCGCCTTGGCGTGCTTGATGACCCCGCCGATGTACCACAGGCAGGCGTCCGACAGACCGGCGTACTTGTCGCCGGCAAACAGCGGCTTGCCGTCCTTCCACAAGGACTGGTGGCAGTGCATCCCCGAGCCGTTGTCGCCGAAATAGGGCTTGGGCATGAAGGTCGCGGTCTTGCCATAGGCGGCGGCCACGTTGTGGATCACGTACTTATAGAGCTGCATCCGATCGGCCATGGTCAACAGATCGGAGAACTTCAGGCCCAGCTCATGCTGCGCGGGCGCGACCTCGTGGTGGTGCTTTTCCGGCTCAAGGCCGAGTTCGCCCATCACCGCCAGCATCTCGCCGCGCAGATCCTGACCTGAATCGATCGGATTGACCGGGAAGTAGCCGCCTTTCGGACCGGGACGGTGTCCCATATTGCCTTCGGGATATTCCCGTCCGGTGTTGGCCGGCAGCTCCATGCTGTCGAACTCAAAGCCCATCTTGGTGGGGCTGGTGTTCCAGCGAACGTCGTCGAACACGAAGAACTCGGCTTCCGGGCCGAAATAGACCTGATCGCCAGCGCCGGAGGACTTCACATAGGCCAGCGCCTTCTTGGCGATCGAACGGGGGTCGCGGTTGTAGGGCTCGCCCGTGTCCGGGTTCAGCACGTCGCAGAACAGGAACATCGTCGTCTGCTGATAGAACGGGTCGATATAGGCGGTCTTCAGGTCCGGACGCAGCAGCATGTCGGACTCATTGATCGCCTTCCATCCCGCGATCGAGGAGCCGTCAAACATGGTCCCCTCGGTCAGGAAATCGTCATCGACGAGGGCGATGTCAAAGGTCACATGTTGCAGCTTGCCCCGAATGTCGGTGAACCGGACATCAACGTACTTGACGTCCTTGTCCTTAATTTCCTGGAGGATCTCGGCTGGCGTCATCGGATGGGTTCCTGGCTCTTTAGTGATAAAAAGGCGGATCGGCTGCGCCGGTCCGGGCGTCGGTTTTTTGGCGCGGGCGCCCAGGAGCGACGCCGCTCCTTATCTCTTGGTCAGAAGCAGCGACGCCGCTCCTTATCTCTTGGTCAGAAGCAGCAAAGCCGCTGTCTTGGGTCCTGGCATTGATCGCCGAGGTCAGATCGCCTGTCGGCCGCGCTCGCCCGTGCGGATGCGAACCACGTCCGTCAGATCGGACACAAAGATCTTGCCGTCCCCGATCCGGCCCGTTCGGGCGGCGGTGGTGACGGCTTCGATCGCCGCTTCGAGCTGGTCGTCCGAGACGACCACTTCGATCTTAATCTTGGGAAGGAAATCCACCACATACTCCGCCCCCCGATAGAGCTCGGTATGGCCCTTCTGACGTCCGTATCCCTTGACCTCCTGAACGGTCATGCCCTGAACGCCGAGTTCCTGAAGCGCCTCTTTCACTTCGTCAAGTTTGAACGGTTTGATGATGGCTTCGATCTTCTTCATGGCGATCTGGGTTCGTTTCCGGCGGGGGGTGGTCATGCGAAAAAGGTCACTGTGTTCGAGCACTTCGACGGATCAGCCTCAACCCCTCGGGAACCGTTCAGGTCTGCGGAAGAAACAGGCGCCCACAAACTAGGCGCTGCTGCTTTAAAAATAAACAGGTCTTGTGCGTCTGCGAAGGGACTTGTCCCCGCCGGATCAGGGCCTAAAGTTGCCGTCTTGGTCAGTGGGATGATCCGCCAGATGCCGTTTGTTCACATGATCCGCCATGGCAAGCCGGCCAGCACCTGGGGCGATGCGCAGGCCGATCCCGATCCCGGCCTGGATGCGGAAGGCCGGGCGCAGGCAGAGGCGGCGGCGGCGGCGCTGCTGGCGCTTTCCCCCGCCGAACGGCCCGTCCGGGTCATCAGCTCGCCGCTGCGCCGGTGCCGCGAGACGGCCCAGCCCCTGGCCGACGCCTTGAACGTTCCGGTCGAGATCGAGCCCGCCGTCGCCGAGATCCCCACGCCCAAGGCGCTGGCGGCGGCGGCGCGGAGCGACTGGCTGCGCCGATCCTTTCAGGGACGCTGGGACGAGATCGTCGGCGATCTTGACTATGCGGAGTGGGCGAGGGGGGTCGCAAGATCCGTGGTCTCAAAGCCCGGCGCCGCCGTGTTCAGTCATTTTGTGGCTATCAACGCCGCCGTGTCCGTCGCCAAGGGCGATTCCTGCGTCCGTCAGTTCGAGCCGGCGCACGCGGCCATCTCGACATTCGAGATCGAGGGGGAGGGGCTTATACTGGTGGAGGCGGGCCGCGCCAGCCCGACGCAGGTGCTTTAGGAGCCGCTGGGCATGAGCGACGTTCCGCCTCACTCCACCATCTGGACGACCCGGGCCCTCGCCGAGGCGGAGGCGCAGACCATCGCGTCCGGCGTGGCGGGAGTCGAACTGATGCGCCGCGCCGGATCGGCCGTCGCGGGCGTGATCGTGCAGCGCTGGGCGCCAAGGCCGGTCGCCGTTCTGTGCGGACCAGGAAACAATGGCGGCGACGGATTCGTGATCGCAAAGGCGCTGGCCGAGGCGGGCTGGCCCGTGACCACGGTCGAGCTGGTTCCCCGGGCGGAGCTGAAAGGGGACGCCGCCTTGGCCGCAGCGGAATGGACAGGTCCGGTCGCGCCCTGGTCCAGGGACAGTCTGGCCGGCGCCGGACTCGTCGTCGATGCGGTGTTCGGGACCGGGCTGAAGCGTCCCCTCGATGGTCGGGTGCGGGATGTCCTGATGTCGGTCCAGGCGCCCCTGATCGCGGTGGATCTGCCGTCGGGGGTGAGCGGGGATGCAGGCCCCCTTATCGGCGCCGCGCCCCGCGCCGAGATCACGGTGACATTTCACGGCAAGAAGCTTGCCCATGTGCTTGAACCCAGTAAGGAATTGTGCGGCGAGGTGATTGTGGTTGACATTGGTCTTGGCCGAGCGTCGCCGCTTGCGGAAACCTGGGTCGAAAACCGATCGGACAACTGGCTGAAGCGTTTTCCCTGGCCGGGCGTGGCGGCCCACAAGGGGGAGCGGGGGCGGATGGTCGTCGTGTCCGGTCCGGCGCACGCGACGGGGGCGGCGCGCCTGGCGGCCATGGCGGGCCTTCGGATCGGCGCCGGGCTGGTCACGGTCGCCTCTCCAACCGACGCCGTCTCGATCAACGCCAGCCACCTGACGGCGATCATGCTCCAGCCGTTCGCCAACGAGGAGGAGCTGGTGCCGCTGGTCGAGCGGGTGGACGCCGTGGTGATCGGCCCCGCAGCGGGGGTGACGGAGGAGACGCGGCTGAACGTGCTTGCCTGTGGCCAAACGGGCGCGGCCATGGTGGTCGACGCCGACGCCCTGACCATCTTCCGCGACGATCCGGACGAGCTGTTTTCCGCCCTTGACCGTGACGATGTGCTGACCCCCCATCCTGGGGAATTCGAGCGGCTGTTTCCGGGCCTGTTGAACCGCTCGGCCACGCGCCTCGCGGCGGCGCTGGAGGCGGCGGCGGCGGCGGGGTGCGTGCTGGTGCTGAAGGGCGCCGACACGGTGATCGCCAGCCCCGACGGCCGGGCGTCGATCAACACCAACGGCGCGCCCTGGCTGGCCACCGCAGGCTCTGGAGACGTCCTTGCCGGCTTCATCGGCGGGCTGATCGCCCAGGGCATGGACAGCTTTGACGCCGCCTGCGCCGGGGTCTGGATTCACGCCGAGGCCGGGAGCGGGTTCGGCCCCGGCCTGATCGCGGAGGATCTGCCGGGGCTGGCGCCTGTCGTCCTTGGCCGGCTCTGGCGCAGTTAACTCAGGCCGCGACGACGGGCTTGGCGCTTGCGCTCGACGCCTCAGTTTCCCCGCCATAGACGAAGGCCGCATCGTCGAGATCGATCTGCGGCAGCTCGTCCTTCTCGCGCCAATAGTCCTGGCTGTGCTGCCATTCGGGCTTGTCGCCCCGCCTGGGCAGCAGGTGCATGCCGCGCATCAGATAGCCCGGATTGAAGTTTTCCGGATCGATCCAGCTGAGGAGGGGCATGTCGGCGTCTTCTGGCCGCAGTCGCGTTTCCACCCGTCGCACCCCTCTCGCCTTCATGTGATTGACGAGGCGGCAGACGAAATCGGCCACGAGATCTGCACGCAGCGTCCAGCTGGCCCGGAAATAGCCGAACACCCAGACCATGTTGGGCACGCCGGTGAACATCATGCCGCGATAGGTGACGGTGTCGGCGAAGTTCAGCGGCTTGTCGTCGATGGTGAAGGCGATGTCGCCCAGCACGTTGAGATCAAAGCCGGTCGCGGTGATGATGATGTCGGCGTCGATCGCCTGCCCGGATTTGAGGACAATTCCGGTTTCGGTGAAGCGCTCGATCTCGCCCGTTTCGATCGACACCTGGCCGCAGGCTATGCCCTGGAACAGGTCGCCGTCCGGTACGAAGGCGATCCGCTGGCGCCAGGGCCGGTATCTGGGCGTGAAGTGCGGGGCGATGTCGTGATCCGGCGGCAGGCAGGCCTTGACCCCGTCAAGCAGCTCCTGACGCACGGCGTCCGGCTCGGCGAATGAGCGGCGGGTGAAAACATCCTGATCGAACAGGATCTTGCGCCGAACAATTTCGTGGATCCAGGTTTCGTCGACCTTCAGCTCCCGCAGGGTGTCCGCAAGGTCGTTCTGATTTCGCCCAGGAATGAAATAGGTGGGGGAGCGCTGGACAACGGTCAGATGCGCGCAGTCCTTGGCGATGGCGGGCGCAACGGTCGCCGCCGTGGCGCCGGACCCGATCATGATGACGCGCTTGGCCTTGTAGTCGAGGTCTTGGGGCCAGGTCTGGGGGTGGACGATGCGGCCCTTGTACGCCGCCATGTCCGGCCATTCGGGCGTGTAGCCTTTCTCGTGGCGATAGTAACCCTGACACATCCACAGGAAATTGGCCTTGAACAGCCGCCGCTCGCCCGTGTCGGTGCGCTCGGCCTCAAGGGTCCACAGATTGTCCGCGCTGGACCAGGCGGCGTTGAGGATCTTGTGGCGATAGCGGATGTGAGGGGCAAGACCATTGTCGGCGACGACTTCGCCCATATAGGCAAGGATCTCCTCGGCAGTGGCGATAGGCGGGCCGACCCAGGGCTTGAAGCGATAGCCGAAGGTGTAGAGATCGCTGTCCGACCGCACGCCGGGATATTTGTGGGTCAGCCAGGTGCCGCCAAAGCTCTCCTGCGTCTCCAGCACCACGAACCGCGCGCCCGGACATTGCTGCTGGAGGTGATAGGCCCCGCCGATGCCGGAAATCCCGGCGCCGACAATCAGGACATCAAACGTTTCGGCCGCCGCCGACAAATGACGTTCGCTCGCGTCGTCCATGGTCGCGCTTCTCCGCCAATTATGAGGCGTTCGAAGTCTTTCGGGCGATTTGGGACCCGTCCTTGCGGCGGATCAAGTCGAATCAAATGGATGGAGCCTCAGGACTTGCCTATGCGCCGGACGATGCCCTAAAGCCGTGTCCTGGGCTGGCGGATGTGGCGGAACTGGTAGACGCACTGGATTTAGGTTCCAGCGCCGAAAGGCGTGGAGGTTCGAGCCCTCTCATCCGCACCAGACCGGCCCTGGCCAGAAGCGTTCGGTGATTGTCGTGCAATTCCCGCCATTTGGAGGTCCGCGCGTCCGTTTCGCACGCGCTTTTTGGCTTTCGTCCCGCGGCGCGTCATGACATAAGGATCGCTTCGCCGCCTGGACCGGGCTTCAACTGGTCTGGCGGCGTCGTTGTTTTCATCGCTTGAACGCGAGGCGTGGACGCTGGAGCGCATGCGCTCTGGCCGCGCCGGCGACCGATTCGGAAAGTGTGCCATGTCGATTGAGATCGTTGAAAAGTCGGGCGAGGGCCTGAGCCGGGTGTTCGGAGTGACCGTTCCGGCGGCGCTGCTGGCTGAACGGCTCGAGGCGAAGATCGAAGAGATCCGGCCGAAGATGCAGCTCAAGGGCTTCCGTCCGGGCAAGGTGCCGGCGACCCATGTGCGCAAGATGTACGGCAAGGGTCTGATGCAGGAAGTGGTCGAACAGGCCCTGCAGGAAACCCAGCAGAAGGCTATCGACGACGCCAAGATCCGCCCCGCCGCGTCTCCGGACGTGACCTTTTCGGGCGATCTTGAGCGGGTGCTGTCCGGCGGATCGGACCTTGCCTTTGATCTGTCGGTCGAGCTGATGCCCGAGTTCGAGCCGGTGGATCCGGCGACCTTGTCCCTCAAGCGGCCGGTCTATGATCCGACGGACGAAGAAATCGACGCCCAGCTCAAGGAGATCGCCGAGCAGAACCGCACCTTCGAAAAGAAGGGCGGCAAGGCGCCCAAGGCGGCGGACGGCGATCAGCTGGTGATCGACTTCCTGGGCCGCGTCGACGGCGAGGCCTTTGAGGGCGGTCAGGCGGACGATGTGGAGCTGGTTATCGGCTCTGGGCGCTTCATTCCCGGCTTTGAAGAGCAGCTGAAGGGCGCCAAGGTCGGCGCGGACCTCGTGGTCAAGGTGACCTTCCCGGCCGACTACGGCGCGGCGCACCTTGCGGGCAAGGACGCTGAGTTCGACGTGAAGGTGAAGGAAATCAAGGTCGGCAAGGACGCCGAGCTGGACGACGCGTTTGCCAAGACCCTGGGTCTTGAGGATCTTGCAGCCTTGCGCCAGGCCGTGAAGGACCAGCTGACCCGCCAGTATGCCGGCGCGTCGCGCTTCAAGATGAAGCGGGCGCTGCTCGACGCGCTGGACGAGGCGCACAGCTTCGACCTGCCGCCGCGCATGGTGGCCAATGAGTTCCAGGTGATCTGGAACCAGGTGGAGCAGGAACGCACCGCAGGCCAGCTCTCCGAAGAAGATGCGGCCAAGCCTGAAGCCCAGCTGCGCGGCGAGTACCTGAAAATCGCCGAGCGCCGCGTGCGCCTTGGCCTCGTGCTCGCCGAGATCGGGCGCCGCAACGACGTGGTCGTCAACGACGCCGAAATGAACAACGCCCTGATCGCCGAAGCCCGCCGCTATCCGGGTCAGGAGCGCGAGGTGATCGAGTTCTACCGCCAGAACGCCCAGGCGGCCGCGCAACTGCGCGCGCCGGTCTATGAAGAAAAGGTCGTGGATCTGATCTTCGAGCGGGCCCAGGTGGAAGATCAGGCCGTCACCAAGGACGAATTGTTCGCCGAAGACGACCTTCCCGCCGGCTACGACGCGGCGTGATCGCGCTGACCGGAGCGAGACGGGCCGCAGACGGCTTGCAACTCGCCTCACGGAAGGCGATATCCTAGCACATCACGGACTCAAGGTTCGCCCTGAGTGCGTTCATTTGATCAGAAGAGGCCACGGATGCGCGACCCGACAAGCGTGATGATGAACCTTGTTCCCATGGTGGTCGAGCAGACCAGCCGGGGCGAACGGGCCTTTGACATCTTCTCCCGCCTCCTGAAGGAGCGGATCATCTTCCTGACCGGACCGTTCGAGGACGGCATGGCCGCGCTCATCACCGCGCAGCTTCTGTTTCTCGAAAGCGAGAATCCGAAGAAGGAAATCTCGATGTACATCAACTCGCCCGGCGGCGTGGTGACGAGCGGCATGGCGATCTATGACACCATGCAGTACATCCGCAGCCCGGTGACGACCCTGTGCGTCGGCATGGCGGCCTCGATGGGGTCGTTCATCCTGGCCGCCGGCGCCAAGGGCCAGCGGATTGCTCTGCCCAACGCCAGGATCATGGTGCACCAGCCGTCGGGCGGTTTCCGCGGCCAGGCGTCGGATATCGAGCGTCACGCCGAGGACATCATCAAGACCAAGAAGCGGATGAACGAGCTCTACGCCAAGCACACCGGCCAGCCGCTGGAAGTGATCGAGCGCGCCCTTGATCGCGACAACTTCATGACCGCTGAAGAGGCCAAGGCGTTCGGCCTGGTGGATCACGTCTATGAGAGCCGCGACGGCTCTGATCTGTCGGTTGTGTCGTAAGGCCCAAGGGTTTCCCGCCGCCGGCCCCGGTCGGCGGCGGCTATTTCTGCGATCTGGCCGGGTCTGCGACAAACAGGCGCATATATTTCTCGTCCGCCAGCTCCAGCATCTCCTTGTCGCCCGGACTATCCCCATAGGCGGCCTGAAGTCGGATGCCCTGACCAAAGACGTCCTTCAGGCGACCGACCTTTTCCGGGCCGATACAGTTGAGGCCGTCCAGCCCGCCCTGAACGCGGTCATTGTGGTCGAATTTGAGCCGGGTGCCGATCAGAACATCTGCGCCCAGGCCTCTGGCGAAGGGCGCGACGATGATTTCGGGAGACGCCGTGACGATGACCATGCGCGCGCCATGCTGACGATGTCTGCGGAACACCTTCACGGCGTCCGGGCGAAGCAGCAGCGGGGCGGTCAGCTTGGCGAATTCGACGGCTTCTTCCTCGATCATGGCGCGGGGGGCGCCCTTGAGGAAGGTGCGAACGGCGGCGGCCTTCAATTTTCCGGGATCGCGATCGCGGGTCCAGCGCAATCCGGCCGGGGCGAGGCGCATCAGGCCAAGGCCATAGCCGATCGCGCCTTCGCGCCACTGCAGAAAGGCCTTGAAGCTGTCCTTGGTGGTCAAGGTTCCGTCGAAATCGAACGCCACAACGGGTCCGCCGCGCGTCACGTTCGGCGCGGTTCTTTGGCCTTGAGCTTGCAGGTCGTCCAGTGAGGTCTCCATCGGGTTCACTCCAAGCCTATCAGAGCGAGGAAAGCAAGGCGTCTCGCCCATCTATGCGCGGTTGCCCCTTGATCGTGAAGAAGGTCCTGTGCTCGAATGCAGACTGGACGATCGTCAGCTTTCTGTAAGCCTTCCCGATGTACTGTCTGCTCGGGAGGCTTTAAGGCCTGAACGATGATTCCGCCGGAAGGCGGCGCATGTCGTCCGGTTCCCGCTCGACGGGGACGGCCGACGAACAGTGAGATGACTTATGACCAAAGCCGCCAGCGGCGACGCTAAATCAACCCTGTACTGCTCCTTCTGCGGAAAGAGTCAGCATGAGGTGCGTAAGCTGATCGCCGGACCCACCGTGTTCATCTGTGATGAATGCGTTGAGCTTTGCATGGACATCATTCGCGAAGAGCACAAGATCGCCTTCGTAAAGTCCAAGGACGGCGTTCCGACACCTCGCGAGATCCGTGATGTGCTGGATGATTACGTCATCGGCCAGGATCATGCGAAGAAAGTGCTGTCGGTCGCGGTGCACAATCACTACAAGCGCCTCAGCCACGCCCAGAAGAACAACGACGTGGAACTGGCCAAGTCGAACATCCTGCTCGTGGGTCCGACGGGCTCGGGCAAGACGCTGCTGGCCCAGACGCTGGCGCGAATCATCGACGTGCCCTTCACCATGGCGGACGCCACGACCCTGACCGAAGCGGGCTATGTCGGCGAAGACGTGGAAAACATCATTCTGAAGCTGCTGCAGGCGGCGGACTACAATGTCGAACGCGCTCAGCGCGGGATCGTCTATATCGACGAGGTAGACAAGATCAGCCGCAAGTCCGACAACCCCTCCATCACCCGCGACGTGTCGGGGGAGGGCGTCCAGCAGGCGTTGCTGAAGATCATGGAAGGCACGGTCGCCTCCGTGCCGCCCCAGGGCGGCCGCAAGCACCCGCAGCAGGAATTCCTGCAGGTGGATACGACCAACATCCTGTTCATCTGCGGCGGCGCCTTTGCGGGCCTCGAAAAGATCATCTCCGGACGGGGCAAGGGCTCGTCCATCGGCTTCGGCGCCACGGTGAAGGATCCTGAAGACCGCCGCACCGGCGAGGTTCTGCGCAATGTGGAGCCGGACGACCTGCTGCGCTTTGGCCTGATCCCTGAGTTTATCGGCCGTCTGCCCGTGATCGCCACCCTTGAGGACCTCGACGAGGTTGCGCTGGTGAAGATCCTGACGGAGCCCAAGAACGCCCTCGTCAAGCAATATCAGCGCCTGTTCGAGATGGAATCGGTGGGGCTGACCTTCACCGACGACGCGCTGCACGCCATCGCCCGCAAGGCGATCCAGCGCAAGACCGGCGCCCGCGGCCTGCGGTCGATCATGGAGGGCATCCTGCTCGACACCATGTTCGAACTGCCGACCTATCAGGGCGTCGAGGAGGTGGTGGTCAACGGCGAGGTGGTCGAAGGCCGGGCTCAGCCGCTGATGATCTACGCCGAAAAGCGCGGCGGCCAGGCGTCCTGACGCAGCCCTTTGGGCCGCTTCGGAAATCATTCACAGATTCGGCTGCGTCAAGGCGGTCCGTGGGCGCGCATCCGCCTTGCCGGCGACATGCGCGCCTTGATTAGCCCGTATGACAGTCCACATTAGGGGACTGGTCGCCGGGTTCGTCGCCACACTTTAAGGGTCGAACAAGGCTTTCAATGACCCTCGCCGCCGGGCGTTCCGCAGGCGGGCAGGGTCCATCGGGTCTGTCGCGTGAGCCAGCGCGCGGTCGGCCATGGAGTGACGAATGTCTGATATCCGCATCCTCCCCGTGCTCCCCTTGCGGGACATCGTGGTGTTCCCCCACATGGTCGTGCCGCTGTTCGTGGGGCGGGAGAAGTCTGTCCGGGCGCTCGAAGAGGTGATGCGGGGCGACAAGTCCATCCTCCTCGCCACGCAGCGCAACTCGGCCGATGATGA